>Ga0306920_100007853_pt1 | contig 14102 bp, 13 predicted proteins | sample flu12Cox44000170_FD_204666 | JGI IMG/M metagenome (GOLD analysis project Ga0306920, IMG submission 204666) | Lab enrichment of tropical soil microbial communities from Luquillo Experimental Forest, Puerto Rico - flux4day.12C.oxic.44.000.170 (v2)... | ecosystem: Environmental > Terrestrial >...
CGAGCTGTCGGCCAGGACGGTGGACGGTGGTCCCGGTGACCTTCGACCCTACCGGTTTCACCTGTTCGTCAAGCAGGCTGGCGCGATGGCCCGCGACCGCAACGGACTCGAAATCCTCGGGAGGGAGGAATGCCTCAACTTGCTGGCCCGGCCGGCGGTCGGCCGTATCGCCTTGAGCGTGGGCGCGCTGCCGGTGGTCTTCCCGGTCAACTTCACCCTCTTCGACGGTGACATCTTGATCCGGACGGCGGCCGGGACGAAGTTGCGAGCCGCGGCTGCCAACGCGGTCGTGGCGTTCGAGGTGGACAACGTTGACCCGATCGACCACACCGGGTGGAGCGTCATGGTTCAGGGCGTTGCCAGCGAGATCACCGATGAGGCGACCGTGGAGCGAGCCCACCGGGCACCCCTCGTGCCCTGGGCCCGCCAGAACGGTTGCTATCTGCGGATCACCTGCCAGGTTGTCTCCGGCCGGCGGCTCAGTGGTGCAGCCGCGTCCAGGAACGACCAGGGGGCCGGTTAGCTATTGGCCTCCCGATTGCGTTCCGCCAGTCGGGCCGCGTAGGCGGCCGCCTCTGTACGACGCTCCATGCCCAGCTTGGACAGCAGGTGGGAGACGTAGTTCTTGACCGTCTTCTCGGCCAGGAACATGGCTTCGCCGATCTGGCGGTTGGTCTTGCCCTCAGCGATCAGATCGAGAATGCGCCGCTCTTGCGGCGTCAGCCCGGCCAGCGGGTCGTCATCGGACACCGGGGCCCGGAGTCGCTCGAGCACACGGGCGGTAACTGCGGGATCGAGCAAACTCTCGCCCGCCGCCACCCGCCGGATCGTCGATACCAGGTCGCCCCCACGGATCTGCTTCAGCACGTAACCGGCTGCACCCGCCATGATCGAAGCGAAGAGGGCCTCGTCGTCGGCGAAGCTGGTGAGCATCAGGCAGGCGACCTCCGGATGGGAGGAACGGATCTCCCGGCAAACCTCGATGCCGTTCATGCCCGAGACGTCGTCACCCAGCCGGACGTCCAGGACGGCGACATTGGGCTCTGTTTGCGGGATGAGATCAAGGGCCTCCTGAGCGGTGCCCGCCTCGCCTACGACGGTGACATCTTCCTGGGTCCATAGCAGATCCCGGATGCCCCGCCGGACCAATTCGTGGTCGTCGAGCAGAAAGACACGGACTGGCACGGCACCATGGTGCCAGATGGGCGGCCTTATGGTCGTTTTGCGGGGCGATGGGGCCGGCCTCTGGCCTTACCACGGATGCCGGCGGCGAGCATCGCGCTTAATGAAACGCAGGATGCGGATGTGCTTGGCGGTGTCCGCCTCCATTAGCTCGACCAGGAGATGCCAGAGAGTGGTGTCCTTGACATCGTCGAGTTGCTTGCCAAGGCGGCGCAGGTCCTTGGCGTCGCTCCGCTCTTGGGCCAGGAGCCCTTCGGTGAGCTCGAGAACCAGCTCTCGATGCTCTCCTACGGGTTCCAGCCGGGGAATCTTGGCATCTGCCGGCCGCAGCTCCACGTCAGTGCGGAGGGACTCGGCCAGGTCAGCAAAGAGGCGATGATGGCGAACCTCGTCCTCCAGGATCAGCGACACCAGGTACCGGAACGAGGGCGATCCGGAGGCGTCCGCCGCGTCCCGGTATCGCTCGAGCAGCCCTCGTTCTTTTTCCTGATGAGAGGCAAGATGGTCGTAGAGCTCCTGCTCCCAGGGAGCTGCGCCGATCAACGTCTCTGCCATGTCGTTGTTCCCTTCGGTCTGTGCCGGGCCGCCACCCATCTTCAGGCTGGTCCTGGTCAGGAGCGGGTCAGCACGACTTTAAGGGCCCCGGTGTCAGTTGGCCGGGAAAAGGTGTCATAAGCGGCGTCGAACTCGTCAAGCAGGAACCGGTGGGTCACGAAGCGTCCGGGGTCGATCTCGTGGTTGGCGATCAGCCGCAGCAACGTCGGGGTTGAGTACGTGTCGACCAGGCCGGTGGTGATGGTGACGTTGCGGATCCACAAGTCCTCGAGATGAAGCGTGGCGGGCTCGCCGTGTACCCCAATGTTGGCGACTCGACCCCCTGGCCGAATGAGCGTGGCGCACAGTTCGAACGTGGCCGGTACGCCCACTGCCTCGATGGCGGTGTCTGCCCCCAGACCACCGGTCAGGGCGGCGACAACCTCGACAGGATCCTCGCGGGCGTTGTTCACGACCACGTCGGCCCCGAACTGCTTTCCCGCGTCGAGACGGCTGTCGGCCTGGTCGATGGCCACCACGTGGCTCGGGCTGAACAGCCGGGCGCCCATCATCGCCGAGAGGCCGATCGGTCCGGCGCCCACAACCGCTACCACGTCGCCTGGCCGAATGTGCCCGTTCAGCACCCCGACCTCATAGCCGGTCGGAAGGATGTCGGCCAGCATGAGCAGTTCTTCATCGGCAACTCCCGCGGGGACTGGATAGGTGGAGGTGTCGGCGAAGGGGACGCGGACGTACTCGGCCTGGGTGCCGTTGATCTTGTGGCCGAGTATCCAGCCGCCACCGCCGATGCACTGGCCGTAACTGGTCGAGCGGCAGAACCGGCACGCCCCGCATGCGCTGATGCACGAGACGAGGACGCGATCGCCGATAGAGAGGTTCTTCACGCCTGGACCAATCTGTTCGACCGTGCCAACCGCTTCATGGCCGAGGATTCTCCCGTCCGTTACTGCGGGGACGTCTCCTTTGAGAATGTGCAAGTCAGTACCGCAAATCGTCACCGCGTCGACACGCACGATGGCGTCGGTGTCCTTCTCCAGCGCCGGCTTGGCCACCTCTTCCCACGCCTTCATGCCCGGTCCGTGATACACCAGCGCCCGCATCGCCGTCTCCTTCCTCTGTGCCTATCTCCAACCGACGGTATGCGTGGCGCGAGGCACATCAATAGGGCCCAAAGTCCCATTTGGCGGGCGTGTTCTCCGATGGCGTAGGTCGTCGTGCGTTCCGGGGTGAGTAGTCCCCTTTGGGCGGTGGACAAGTCGCCCGAGAATGCGGGTGACACGAAGGAGAGGCCAAGGACTTCCATGAAGGGTCGTTGGTCTCTGTGACTGACCGCCGGGGAGGGTGTCTGCTGACTGCATGGAGCTGGCAGACGAGGGCCTCGAGATCCTGGACGAGCCGGAATGCTTTCGCCTCATGGAAACCGTGCGAGTCGGTCGGATCGCGATTGCGCGAGGCGGCATCGCGGCCGTCTTTCCCGTGACGTTTACGAGGGTCAGCGGCGACATCATGTTCTTCACCGGACCCGGTACCAAGCTTGATGCCGCCCGAGAGGCCCGAATGGTCAGCTTTGAGGTCGACGAGTTCGATGCGCTGGCCGAACAAGGCTGGAGCGTGCTGCTCGTTGGACGGGCCCAACTGGCGAGCGAGGTCGCTAAGGCAAGGGCGCATGCGCTCGGGCTCTACCCGTGGGCAGCCGGCGACCGCCGGTCTCTTGTACAGATCCGGCCGGAGTTCGTGTCAGGCCGCCGGGTACTGCTTGGTTGAGGCCGGCAGACGGCCCCGCGGGATCAACTCTCCCTGAACACCAGCGAGCCATGCGGCAGCGTTACAGGGACGAACGTCCCGAATCCGACGCCCTTTGGCGATCACCAACGCCCCGGTAGGGCCCCGCAGCAGGGGACGAATGCCCCTCCCATAGGACAGTTGCAAGCGCAACTATTTATTCAGCGGCGCAGATACGCCGAACGGTCAATGAGAAGGAGGAAGTCAGCATGTTCAACGGCAATCACACTCGGAGGACGGCGGTCGAGGTGGTCCTTTTCCTCCTGCTGGCCGTCGGCGGCGGCCTGCTGCTGTGGGGTTCCACGTTTGCAGGCAACATGGTGCACGATCAGCTCGCATCGCAGAAGATCCAGTTCCCGGCGAAGGGCTCTGCCGCTCTGTCCGCCAAAGAGTTCCCGGGCCTGCAGCGCTATGCCGGACAGGCCGTCGACAGTGGTCCCAAGGCCAAGGCGTATGCCAACCAGTTCATCGCGACTCACCTGAAGTCGGTCGCCGGTGGCAAGACGTACTCCGAGGTGAGCGCGGCCTCACAGCAGGACCCGAGCAACCAGAAGCTTGCCGGCCAGGCGACCACCCTGTTCAAGGGTGAGACGTTGCGTGGCCTGCTGCTCTATGCGTGGGGCTGGTCAGTCGTCGGTCGTATCGCCGGATGGGTTGCGATGGCAGCGTTCGCCGGAGCGGCGGTCGTGCTGGGAGCGATCGTCTATGGGCTGGTCCGGTCGAAGCCGGCGGCGGTCCCATCATCCGAGACAGTCCCCCTCAAGCTGGCGGCCTGACGCAACACAACAGCGACCAGGCACACGACGACCCCGGTCTTCGACCGGGGTCCTCGTGTATCCGAAGACGACTAGACACCAAGGTTGTCGATAGCGATCAACGCCATGTCGAGGCTGGCTTCCGCAGGGCCGGTCGTGCACACGACGCTGGCTTCGTGCCATTCGTCGGCGGTGAGTGCCATGGTGGCGGCGATCCGCTCGGTCGCGTCAGAGGGATCGCCGCCCCGCGCGGCTCTGGCCGCCAGGCGACCAGCCGCGACCGGACTGGGCGCGTAACAGCGCAGAGGGATAAGGAGCGCACCGCTGCTGGCCGCCAGCTGGGCCGCGGCCTCTCGCCAGCAGGAGCGGGTCCAGGAGGCGTCCAGGATGACGTTGTGCCCACGAGCGAGGAGGCTCCGGGCGTCGGCCAGTAACTTGACGTACGTCTCCGCCGTCACCTCGGCGCGGTAGAGGCCGCTGCCGTAGCTGGACGGCGCAGGTGTGAGAGGGTCGAGGGCGGCGAGCTGCTTGCGGACCACGTCACTGCGTAGCACCGGCCAGCGCAACGCCCGGCCGAGCGCGGTGGCGAGCGTCGACTTGCCTGTCCCGGGTAAACCGCCCACCAGGACCAGCCGGGGTATGGCGGCGGCGAGATGGCGATAGGCGAGCCTGAGCAGCCGATTGGCCTGCGCCACCGCGTCGTCATCGCCCTGAGTGGCCCGTAGCGCGGCCACCTTGGCGCGAACCTGGGCTCGGTATGCGATCCAGTGATGAGCCAGCGACTCCGGCCAGTCGTCATCGGCCGCCTGCTTATAGGCGGCCAGGAACCGATCGGCCAGATGAGGCCGATCCAGCCACTCGAGGTCCATAGCCAAAAACGCGACATCAGCGAGCGTGTCCCCGGCTCGCAACCCGGGATCGAACTCGAGGCAGTCCAGGATCCGCGGGCCATCGGCAAGGCAGAAAATGTCGTCGGCCAGGAGATCTCCGTGGCCGTCGACGATCCGGCCGGCCGTAATCCGCCGGAGCCAAAGCTCACTCCGGCCGTCCACGTACCGTCGGGCCATCAGATCAACGAGATCGACGAGTGTAGTGTTGATGCCGAGCGATGAGTAACTTTTGAGCGCGGCGGTGTTGGCGGCCCAGTTGGCCAGGATGCTCTCGGGCCGCCCGGCCTCGTCGATGTCGGGCGAGCGCCTGGCGTTGGCGTGAAAGTCGGCCAGCACGACGGCGATGTTGCGCAGCTTCTCGGTCACCCGACGATCATTCCGGGCCACGAGTCGAGTCAGCCGGGCATCGTCTGGCATCCGGCGCATGACCACCAGGTAATCGCGTCGCCCCGTCTCCGGACCGGTGATCACGGCCACGCCCAGGTAGACGTCCGGGGCAAGCCGGCTGTTCAGGGCCACCTCGGCCTCGCACGCGGCCTGGCGCGCCTCGGCGGTCCGGAAATCGACAAAGTCAGTGACCACCGCCTTCTTCAACTTGTACACGCGGTCACCGACGAACACGACGTAGGAGATGTGGGTCTCAACCACGTGGGAATCGAACGAGTCCGGCCCGGGCTCACTATCGCCCATCGCTCGAGTCGGTGCCGGCATCGTCATTGCCGCTCCTCCTGAGCCACGTCGGCCTTGGTGTGATCGTCGCGGCTGGAAAACCGCGTCGCCAGAGTCGAAGGTCCCGGAGACGTCGTCAGTGAGCTGGCGGCGTCGTCCCGGCGCCAGAGCCTCGGGGCCCGATTCGCCTGCCGGTGATCGTGTTCGGGACGATTCTGAGCAGGTGTGCCTTGCTCGCTCCCGACCACGGGTACAGGGCCAGGTGGGCGGTGCGATGCAACAGCGCGGGGCTCCCGTACGGCGTGACGTGATCGGCCCTCCCGTGGATGATGACGCTCCACGCCGAGCGGGTGGCGTGATCCAGGCGATCCACCTCGAAGACCACCGGGTCCCGGACGGCCGCAGCCAGCTTGGTCCCGGGATCTGTCCGAAAGATCACGCAGTCGCCGTCGAGGGCGAAGTTCACGGGGAAGATCTCGGGCCGACCACCAACCACGACCCCGAGCCGGCCCACTTCCTCGCCCGCGAGCAGTCGCAGGCACTCGGCCCGATCGATGACCTCGAGGCCGCTGTTCAGATCAATCAACTGCATGGATCACCCTTCCGCTGGTTCGTTCATTCAGGATACGGCGGTGGCGGCCCGCGCCCCCGTGTGTTCGAAGTGCTGGACCGTGGCGTCTGGACCGGGGAAGAACAAGCCGGTGTGACCGCTGTCTTCCCAACGCACGAGAAATGGCGGTCCGCCGTTTTTGCCTCTGACTTCCAGCACTTCGCCATCCCGATCGGGCTCACCAATGTGGTGGCCCCGGATGATGATCCGATCTCCGACCGTTGCTTGCATCGTTCCTCCCGATCGCGAGTCCTGCCCTCAAATTGTGGGTCCCCGTCGCCGTTGACCGGCAGGGCCAAAGGTCCCTCCTCCCACCTGCGTTCGTCGGCTCGGCCGGGGATCATCGCTATAGTCCCGCACTGAAATGGTCACCGAGGCCAATCGGGGCACGCACGACCCTGACACCATTCCCCCCGCGTACCCGGCGGAGTGTGAATGCGATGTCGTGCTGGCCGATGGCAGCGAGGTGCACATCCGCCCGATCCGTCCTGACGACGCCGATCGGCTGGTCGCCTTCCATGAGCACCTGTCACCGGAAACCGTCTACCGGCGGTTCTTCAGCGCCCATCCTCATCTCCGCCCTGACGAAGTCGAGCGGTTCACCCACGTGGACTACCACGACCGCTTGGCCCTGGTCGGCCTGATTGGCAACGAGCTGCTCGGGGTCGCCCGGTTCGACCGCATGCCAGAGCCTTTTGAGGCCGAGGTGGCCTTTGTCGTCGCTGACGCCGCCCAAGGTCGCGGCCTGGGAACCATCCTCCTGGAGCACCTGGCGACTGCGGCGCGACAGAGGGGCATCAGCCAGTTTGTGGCCGACACGCTGCTTCTCAACTCTGACATGCTCCGTGTCTTTCGAAACGCTGGCTTCGAGGAGCACGAAGAGGCTTCCGAAGGAATTGTCCGCGTCACCTTTCCCATCGCGCCGACCGAGGCCTACCAGGACGCAGTCGACCAGCGGGACCGTGTGGCTCAAGCGCGGTCGATGACGAGGCTGCTGTGCCCACGCTCGATCGCGGTCGTCGGCGCAGGCCGAAGGCCCCGCACGATCGGCCATGAAATCCTGCGCAACCTGGTCGAGACCGGCTTCACGGGGGACCTGTTCGCCATCAACCCGGCCGCCAACGAGATCCTGGGCGTGCCCTGCCTGCCCTCGTTGCACGACGTTCCGGCTGAGATCGACGTGGTCATCGTGGTTGTGCCGGCTCCCCAGGTCCCGAAGGTGATCTCCGATGCCGGCGAACGGCGCGCCCACGCGGTCGTGGTCATCAGTGCCGGGTTCGCGGAAATGGGCGCGGCTCGCTCAACCGACGAACACGAGCTGGTATCACTCGCCCGCAGTTACGGGATGAGGTTGGTCGGCCCCAACTGCCTGGGTATCCTCAACACCAACCCGGCAGTCTCCATGAATGCCACTTTTTCACCCGCACGACCGGCGCGGGGCAGGGCGGCATTTGTGTCTCAATCCGGCGCGCTCGGCATCGCCGTGCTCAACCGGGCCCGGCAAAGCGGTGTCGGCATTTCCAGCTTCATCTCGGTGGGCAACAAGGCCGACGTCAGTAGCAATGACCTGTTGCAGTACTTCGAGAGTGACGCCGACACCGGTGCCGTGCTGCTGTACCTGGAGTCTTTCGGCAACCCCCGCAAGTTCGCGCGGGTCGCCCGCCGGGTCTCGCGCGCCAAACCAATCGTCGCCGTCAAGAGCGGGCGGAGCGGTGCCGGAAGACGGGGAGCCCAGTCGCACACTGCCGCAGCGGCAACGCCAGACATCGCCGTCGATGCCCTGTTTCATCAGGCCGGTGTCATTCGGGTCGATACCCTCTCAGACCTGCTCGACACCGCTTCCCTCCTCGCCACGCAACCGCTTCCCAAGGGCCCCCGGGTGGCCATCGCCGGCAATTCCGGCGGGCCCGGGATCATGGCTGCGGACGCCTGCGCGGGAGTTGGCCTCGAGGTCCCCGAACTGGCCGCCGCAACCCAGGTGGCGCTCCGGAGCCTGCTTCCACCCGAGGCCTCCGTTGTCAACCCTGTCGACATGCTCGCCTCCGCCTCGGCCGACGATTATCAGCGGACCCTCCGCGTTCTGCTTGACGACGATGCCGTGGACGCGGTGATCCTGGTGTTCACCCCGCCGCTGGTGACCGACCCCGGAGACGTGGCAGGAGCGATTGCCGAGGTCTCGAGGGACCTTCGGTCCAAACCGGTGCTGGCCGCGTTCCTCGCCATGGACAGCACGCCCCTCGTCCCGCCGGCCGGGGAGGAACCAGGCGCGGTGGTTCCCGCCTACTCGTTCCCCGAGCAGGCAGCCCAAGCGCTGGGCAGGGTCCGCCAGTACGCCTTATGGCGTGAGAGACCTGCCGGCGAAAAGCCGGTGCTCGACGGGACTGCCCCGGCATCCGCTGCCCGTCTCATCGAGCAAGCCCTTTCCGGGTCACCGGATCCCGTCTGGCTGTCACCGCGTCAGGCCGTCGAACTGCTGAGTTACTACGGCATCCATATGGTCCGGACGGTCGATGTTCACTCCGGCCCTGAGGCGGCGGCCGCCGCTCGTTCGCTCGGCTTCCCGGTCGCGCTGAAGGCCTTCGGCCCAAACCTTGTCCACAAGACCGAGATGGGTGCCGTTCAGCTCGACCTGGGCTCGACAGTAAAAGTCCGCCGCGCCTACGAAGCCATGGCAGCTCGACTTGGCGACCAGATGCAGGGGGCGACCGTTCAGCCGATGGCGGCGGCAGGTGTAGAGACGATCGTCGGGCTGATCCAGGATCCCGCCTTCGGGCCCCTCCTCATGTTTGGCCTCGGGGGTGTCGCCACCGAGTTATTGGCCGACAGGCAATTTCGGATCCTTCCTCTCACCGATCGGGATGCGGCCGACCTGGTGCGCTCCGTGCGGGCCGCGCCGCTGCTGACCGGCTATCGCGGATCGACGCCGACCAACGTGGCCGCGCTCGAAGAATTGCTGCTACGCGTCGGACGGCTGGGAGAAGCTCACCCTCAGATCGCCGAGCTCGACCTCAACCCGGTGATCGTCGGTACCGCCGGCGCAACCGTTGTCGATGCCAAGGTCCGGCTGGCCCCTGCACCGACGCCCGCCGATCCGACTCAGCGCCGCCTGCGCTAGCCGTCTCCTGGTCGGCAAGGGACCATTGGTCGCCAGACCGCGAGCCGTTCGGCTCTACTTGCGGGTCGGGCCCGGGCGCATGATGGGAGCGGAGCCACAGACCCGCTGAGGAAGGCACATCATGAAAGTCGAAGAGGTCATGACGGCGCCGGTCGTGACGGTCAGCCCCACGACGCACTACAAGGAGATCGTCGAGCTCCTGCTCGCCTGGGACATCTCCGGCCTCCCTGTGGTGGATTTCGACGGGCAGCTGGTCGGAATCGTCACCGAGGCCGACTTGCTCCCGAGGCAGGGCTATCCACACCGCCGGCCGCGGGCGCTGGCGGTCGTCGCCGATGTCGTATCGGGCCGCGAGCAACGCTGGACGAGCAAGGCGGACGGCCTGACCGCCGGTGAGCTGATGACCACTTCAGTCCTCAGCTGCAGCCCCGACGATGACGTCCAGGCGGTCGCCCGGCGCATGCTCGATCAAGGGATCAAGCGGCTGCCGGTTGTCGGGGACCACCAGCTGGTTGGCATTGTGTCTCGGAGGGATCTTCTCGCCACCTTCGACCGGCCGGACGACCAGATCGCCCTGGAGATCAGGAGCATGCTCGCGGGCCCGCGCTGCCTGCCGGAAGGTCACCACGTCAAGGCGGAGGTCAGGGAAGGGCTGGTGATCCTTACCGGGGATGCCCGCTGCCGGGGTGACGCTCAGGTCATCGCAACCGCGGTAGGACGGGTGCGCGGCGTGATCGACGTGGTCGACCGGCTCCGCTGGCGGGAGCCGGGACCCAAACTCGAGTCTGTCAACAGCGCGCGGTGACGGGGATCACCCGATGAGCTGACGGATACTTCTGGTGTCAGACACCGGAGCCGGTTCGTGCTCGACGTCGTTGGGCCTGGTGTGATCAGGCACAAGGGGGAGACACCCGGTAACGACGATCAGAACCTCCCCGGTCGCGGGATCGGCGTCGGCGACCGCCACGACGTTGGGGCCGACGTCGAACTTCTCGTCTCCAACGCGGACCTGGCCTTGCTCGATGCCCTGGGCTACCTCTCGGATCAACAAACTCACACAAGACGCGCCCCGAACTGTTTCTCGGATCATGGAACCTCGACTCCTTCCGGGCCAGACTCCGTCCTCCGCTTCCGAGCTTCCGCCCTTTGCGGCCGACTCAGAAGAGGTCCAAAGTCAACATCTGCCGCGGCGAGGGACCCTTTTCGTTCTTCAACGGCCTGGTTGGGAGCTTGGCGACGGCGAGGCTTATCCCCCGCCCATCGGGACGCGCCACTCGAGGCGAGTGCCTCCACCTGACGGGCTGGTTATTCGCAGGGACCCGCCGAGCTTTTCCGCCCGTGCCTGGGCATTGGCGAGCCCACTTCGACGGCCGGACTCTTTCAAGCCGACACCGTCGTCGGAGACCACGAGGACGACCTCGTCTCCCACTCGCAGATCGACGTCAGCCTGACTGGCGTGTGAGTGACGAGCCACGTTGGACAGTGCTTCCCGCACAACGGCTAAAAGCTCGATCTTGACCTCGTCGCTGATCACCGAGTCGACCGGACCGTCGAAGTGAACATTCGGCTCGAAATCGAGACTCTCTGTGGTGTCGTCGACCAGATGCATGATCTCCGTCCGTAGGCCGGACGCGGCTGACACCGGCATCTCGAGCTGAAAGATGGTCGTGCGGATCTCCCGGATCGTGGCATCCAGATCGTCGACTGCAGTGGCGATGCGTTCGGCCGCCCGCTCGTTGTCGACCAGATGCAGGATGCCCTGCAAACCCATGCCCGTGCCGAACAGCCGCTGAATGACCAGGTCATGCAGATCCCGACCGATACGTTCACGATCACTGGAGAGCAGCAGCTGCTCTCGGGCCTCCCGCGCTTCCGCCAGCTCGAGGCCCAACCCGGCCTGGCCGGCAAAGCCCTCGGCCATCTCGACATCCTCGGCTCCGAACTCGGCACGGGCTTGTGAGCGGGCGACAAGCAATACGCCGACCGGCTTTCGTTGCGACAAGATGGGTGCGGCCAGCTGCGGCCCCCCGCCCGCCAACAGATCTGCTGACGCCGCCCGGGCAACCTGAGTACGGGCACTGGCGAGAGCTTCCGAGGCCATGGGTGGGAGCGTTGGCAGTTCTTCACCCAGCACAGCCGAGGTGGTGCCACAGATCGCTGCGACCCGTGCGACGTCATCGTCGATGACGATGATCAACGCAGCGTCGGCGTGGATCAGATCGCAACTCCGCGAGCAGATGAGCTCAAGTGAGCGGCCGATCGTCCGGGTGGAAAGGAAGGCCAGCCGAATCTCTGCCGCGGCTGATTGCCATCGCTCTTGCTGTCGCAACAACGTCTCAGCTCGTTTTCTCGCGGTGATGTCCCGCAGCAGGACCGAAAAGCCTATGAGCCGGTCGGTGGCATCACGCAGGGGGGAGACCGAGATGGCCACGTCAAGTGGGCTCCCGTCCTTTGTCATCCACCGGGTGTCGAGCGCGACAAGGGGACGGTCGGCCATCACCGCCTCGAGGAGCTCCTCCAGCTCTCGGCTGCCGTCGTCAGGGAGTAGCCGGCCGACGTGGCATCCGACGATTTCATCCGGTGTGTAGCCGAGGAGCCGCTCGGCGCCGGGATTCCAACTGGTGACCTTGCCATCGAGCGTGAGTCCCAGGATGGCGTCCAGCGAGGATTGGACGATGGCAGCCAGCTGGGCTTGCGCCGCGGTTGCGGCACGAGCGCGGCTGATGTCCCTGACACCGGCAACAATCAGCGGCCGGTCAGCACGATCGATCGGGGCCAAGCTGATGTCGACCGGAAATTCGCTGCCGTCCTTTCGGCGACCGACAAGATCCAGTCCCACGCCCATTGCTCGGGCCCGCGGTTTTTTCAGGTAGTGACCCCGATCGTGACGGTGAGTGTGGCGGAACCGCTCGGGAACCAGGAGCTCCACGGGCCGCCCGCTCAGTTCCGACGTGGCGTAGCCGAACAGCGATTCGGCCTGATCGTTGAGAGCCACGATGGCACCGTCCCCGTTCACCACGACTGCGGCGTCAGGCATGACGGCCAGGAGGGTGGCCAGCAGTTCTGAGGAGACGTCCTCTTTCGTCACTGCGTGAATCTCGCGTCCTGTCGCCGCTGACTCAGGGCTCACTGCGTCTGGCTCGGTTCCGGCAGAACTGGCGTCCCGGGCCATGGGTCAGAGCATAAAGCACCAGGCTCTCCTCCCGGCCGCCCACGAGGCGATGTCCGGCCGCGACGCGATCCACTTTCCGGACGCGGGCGATGTCAGGAAGAAGGGCCGAATGGCCCGGGTGATCATGGTCGGTGGTCTCGCCGGCCAGGTGGGGTAACGCCGATGTCGATGTCACAGGGGATCACCGAAGGGCCAAAGTCCCTGCATCTGGCGACGCTTTCCTCTGGGGCGGCATCCGGGGGCTCGACCACCATGGATGCTATGGACGTGGCAACTGCGGCGGCCTCCAGGGTGCGGCCTGGCCGCCACACTGGCCGGTTTGATGGCCGCAATGCGACGAAGGATCTTTTGCGAGTGGCCGATCTGACCAGCGAAGACCTCTCACGGCTTCGTCGCCTCACAGTCGAGTTTCGGTCACACCCCGTTGACCATCACCCCGCGATGCAAGACAGGGTTGTGTTGTGCTGGTTCAGCCCGCCCGCCAAGTGGGTGGCCGACAGCGTCTCGGCCGCGGGCGAGCGGCTGGGAGGCAGGTCGGTCGTCGTTGATCCCTTCGAGCTCCGGCCAAAGCGAGTTGGTTCGATCGAGAACGCCGCCCGGGTCCTGTCGTCGCTGGGACAGCTCATCGTGGTGGGCGGACTGGACGACGGGGAGCTGAGCCAGCTGGCCGGGGCCGCCAGTGTGCCGGTCGTGAACGGGTTCAGTCATCGGCACAACCCTTGCGAGGCGCTGGCCGAGGTGGCGACCCTCGAGGCCGCTCTTGGCTCACTAAATGGGCTCCGGCTGGCATACCTCGGTCAGGCCTGCAACGTGAGCCACGACCTGATGGCCGCGGCTGGCCTGACGGGCGTCCAGCTGACCGTAGCCACACCCGATCGGTCCAAACCGGACCGGGTCTTGGCGACGCAGGCCAGGGAGATCGCCGAGAGCACTGGAGGGATCCTTCGCCTCATGCGAGAACCGGGCCCCGCAGTTCGTGATGCGGACGGGATCGTGTTGGGCCCGTTGCCTCGGGCCTGGCGCCACGTCGCCGGGGACCTGCTGTCCAGCGTCAATCCGGCCGTGATCGTCTTGAGTTGCTCGCCAAGTGCAGCAGCCGAGGGCTGGCCAGTCGACCCCCAGAGGCTGTCGCGACCACAGCAGGAGGAAAGCCGGCCGTGTGCGTACGAGGCCGTGTTCTATGCACTAACCGAGCGGCTGATTTCGGAATCGACTCTCCCACGGCCCAACGGGTGACACCTAAGATCCCGGGCGACACCTCGTGAGACAAGGGCAGCGGAAGTGACCTCTGACGAGACGGGCCCCGGCGGTCTCGACGAGATCGAGACCAGCGAATGCTGGAAGTTGCTGGCCACCCAGCAGATCGGCCGCC
>Ga0306920_100007854_pt1 | contig 14100 bp, 13 predicted proteins | sample flu12Cox44000170_FD_204666 | JGI IMG/M metagenome (GOLD analysis project Ga0306920, IMG submission 204666) | Lab enrichment of tropical soil microbial communities from Luquillo Experimental Forest, Puerto Rico - flux4day.12C.oxic.44.000.170 (v2)... | ecosystem: Environmental > Terrestrial >...
GAAACCGTAAGCCCGTTCTAAATGCAGCTTGTCAGAGAAATGGCGCAACGCCCGGCCGCGCCCACAACCGAAATCGATCGCAGACTTGAGTCCCAAAGAGGTGAGCTGCGGCACGTTGCGTACGATCGTGTCAACCTTCCGAATCGCACAGGCATTGTCGAAATCGATCAGCTCGGTCCGCTCGCTCTGCCATCGTGCGTAAAAGGACTCCAGTTCGTCGCTCACACAAGAACCCGGTGTCTTCTTGGCCGAGCCATCATCGAAATGTACCCGCCGTCATTGCGCCGGCTCGATCGCCAGTTGCGCGCTGCTCGGAACGTTGATCAGGCGCTGCTCGAGCGACTCGGCCACCGGCAGCGGCATCCGCGGGCAGTCGGCGAATGCGGACAAGCGATGATTCAGCACCCAGGCGGGCCGCACCATGAAGCCGGCGTCGTTGCTCACGGCGAGTATCGCATCGCGCTCGGCGGCTAACGCCGGCTCGAGCAGCAGAGTCTGAAGCCAGTAGTTGCTGCGGCAGCCCTCGGGCTCAGCCATGAGCCGCACGCCGGGTACCTTGGCAAATGCCGCAGCGTAGCGCTGATGGAGGCGGCGCTTGGCGGCCAACAGCTGTGGTAGCTGCTCGAGCTGTGCGCAGCCGAGCGCAGCGTTCAGATTCGGGAGCCGATAGTTGAAGCCGATCTCGTCGTGGCGGTACTCCCAGCGATGTGGCACCCGTGCCGTGGTCGTGAGGTGCTTGGCCGCGCGGGCCAGTGCCGCATCGTTGGTCAGGATCGCGCCGCCACCGCCGGTGGTGATGGTCTTGTTACCGTTGAAGCTGAGGGTGCCGAGCAGCCCGAACGAGCCCGTGTGCATGCCGTGGTAGAAGCTGCCCAGGGATTCGGCTGCGTCCTCGACCATCACCATGCCGAAGTCGTGCGCGACCGCAGCGAGCCCATCCAAATCGACCGGATGACCAAACACGTGCATGGGGACGATGGCCCGGATCACGCGGCCGGTGCGGCGATTCACGCAACCGCCGCCATGGCGCTCAGTGGCGCCCGACAGATAGGCGCGCAGTGCGCGCGCGTCCACACCCAGGGTGCGTTCCTCGGCGTCCACAAAATGAGGCGCGGCTCCGCAGTAGCTCACTGCGTTGGAAGTTGCTACGAACGTGAGCGCCGGAGTCAGTACTTCATCTCCGCTCTCGACGCCGGCGAGGCGCAGCGCGACGTGCAACGCGGCAGTACCGTTGACGACCGCGACGGCGTGTTTCACGCCCGTATAGGCGGCGAGCTCCTGCTCGAAGCGATCGACGAAGCGACCCACGGAGGAGACGTAGGTCGAATCGAGGCATTCCTTGAGATAGGACCACTCATTGCCGGCGAAGTGTGGCTCATGCAGGGCGAGCGGGCCCGGGCCGACTGCGCTGCGCAGTGCCGCGAGGATCGCCCGGGCGCATGCTGAGTAGGCACCAACGTCGCTCACAGGTTGTACTCGCCGGCGCGGTAGTGCGCGAGGTTCGCAGGCTCGGTGTACCACGCGATTGTCTCGGTGAGCCCCCGCCGGAATCCATCGAGGCCGCCATAGCGCGGCTGCCAGTTGAGCAGCTCGCGCGCCTTGGCGGTCGCTGCCCACAGCCGCTCGACTTCACTGTCCGCGGGACGCAGCCGCTGTGGATCGGCAACCAGCTCGATCTCAGCGTGCATGGCAGCAGCAATGTTGCGCGCGACATCGCCGATCGAGATCTCGAAGTTGCTGCCGAGATTGATGATCTGGCCGACACCGCGGTCGGCGCGCAGTGCCGCCAGCAGCCCCGCGACCGTGTCGCTCACATAGCTGAAGTCGCGCGTAGGGTTCAAGTTCCCCAGTCTAATCTGGCGGGCGCCGCTGGCGATCTGAGTGATGATAGTCGGAATCACCGCGCGGGCGGACTGGCGCGGCCCGTAGGTGTTGAACGGCCGAACGATCATCACCGGCGTCCCGAAGGACAGGTAGAACGACATCGCCAGCTGGTCGGCACCGATTTTACTGGCGGAATACGGCGATTGTCCCTGCAGCGGATGCTCCTCGGTGATCGGCACGAAGCGGGCGGTGCCATAGACCTCACTCGTGGAGGTGTGTACGACCCGGCTCACGCCCAGCTCGCGCGCCGCCTGCACGACATTCAGCGTGCCCTTGATATTGGTGTCGACGTAGCTGTCGGGCGAGTGATACGAGTAGGGTATGGCGATGAGCGCCGCCAGATGCAGCACCGCGTCGCAACCCCTGGTGGCGGTGCGCACGCCATTCGGGTCGCGCACGTCGCCGGCGAACACCTCGAATCTGCCCGCGACGTCCCGGCCGCAGTGATCAAGCCAGCCGCGGCTATTGAAAGAGTTGTAGAGCACGAAGGCCCGTACCTCGTAGCCCGCGCGCACCAGCGCCTCGGTGAGGTGCGAGCCGATGAAACCGTCGGCGCCGGTCACTAGCACTCTCATACCGTCGCCTTGGCCAGGCGGTGAAAGCTCGGGCTCGATTGCAACAGCTCCTCATAGGTGCCCCGGGCCACCACCCGCCCCTGTTCCAGCTCGATGATGATGTCGCAGCTCTGGACGGTCGAGAGACGGTGCGCGATGAGCACCATCGTGAGATCACGATTCAGCGCGTCGATCGCGTCCATCACCGAGCGCTCGGTCGCGTTGTCGAGAGCGCTGGTCGCTTCATCGAACACCAGCACGCTCGCCTGCTTGTAAAGCGCCCGCGCAATCCCGATCCGCTGCCGCTGACCGCCGGACAGCCGTATGCCGCGCTCGCCCACCAGTGCGTGGTACCCCTGCGGACGACTTTCTACGAAATCCGCGATCTGCGCCTGGTGTGCGGCGGAGCGCACCCGCTCGAGATCGACGGCTTCGGGCGGCACGCCGAACGCGATGTTCTCAGCGACCGTGCCATCGCACAAATAGATGCTCTGCGGGACGTGGGCGATCGTCCTCTGCCACGCCCGGATACGACTGCCGGTGATGGGCGCTCCGTCCACGAGAACCTCGCCCTCGGTCGGGGTCAGCAGCCCCATCAGCAGATCGAGCGCCGTGCTCTTGCCGCTGCCGGTGCTGCCCACGACACCCACGCGGCGGCCGCGCTCGATCGTGAGGTTGAGGCCGTCGATGACCCACGGCCCGTCGGCGGAGTACCTGAAGCGCACGGCGTCGAAGCGGGCGCTGTGCCTTAACGGCAGAGGCGCCGGGGCAGGTAACGATGCCTCCGGCGGCAGCGGTTGGTCGAGCAGCTGCGTAACCTGGGCCAGCGAGGTACGGTTGCCGGCAATCGACGCCCAGGCGCCATACGCCTGTTGCAGCGCGGGCAGTAGACGCTGGGCACCCAGGGCGAGCGTGCCGAGCAGCGGCAGCGCGGTGGCGGCGCCTCCGCCCCGGCGGCTAAGGCCGTACGCGAGCAGGGCGATCAGCACCAGCCCGAGCGATTCCATCGCGTAGCGCGGGCTGCCGGCGATGAACCCGCTGCTGCTCCCTGCGCGCCGCAACGCGTGGTCGGCCCGACTGTAGATGCCGCTGTAAACCTCCTGCATTCCCTCGAGGAGCACGTCGCGTATGCCGCCCAGCCCCTCCTGAAGCGCCTTGACCACCTGGGTCTGCTCGTGCGCGACACACTGGCTGTTGCGATACAACCGTCGCCGATATACCCAGGTGATCGCCCCGTAGCTGGCTCCGAACGCTACGATCGCCACAGCAGCGACCAGCGGGTCGATCCAAAGCAGCACAGCTGTAATGGTCACGAGGGTCAGCGTCGAGCTGCAGAGCAGCAACAGCTGATTCAACGCCGTTATGGTGTCATACACTTTGTTGGTGATGCCGCTGATCACCTCACTGCTGTTGCGCGCTACGTGTACCGGATAGGGCTGATAGAGCGTGCGCCGATAAATATCGAGGCTGATGTCGGCACCGGTGGCGTAGGCGAGCCGTGTACTCGCGAAGAGCAGCAGCATGCGAATCACGCCGGCCAGCACCGCAGCCAGCACGAAGGCGACAGTGAGGGGCAACAACAGCTGACCGGGTGAATCGACACCCCAGGCGTGCACCAGTCGAGCCACCATCGGGTAGCTCAGCACCCGCTGCGGTGCGACCAACACGGCGATGAAGGGCAATACCGCGCCGAGGCTGATTACTTCCGTCAGCGCACTGATCACCATAAGGCCAAAGACCATCACGAACTGGCGCCGCCGGCGCCGGCTGAGATGGCGCCGGAACCTGCCGAGCAGATCGATCAGCCCATGATTGGTTGTCATGCGAGTGCCGTCATGAGTGGAGCTGCAAAGTCACAGGCACGCTACCGCCCTGCGACGAGGCATCCTGCCATCGCATCATCATCCATAAGTCCATGCACAGCTGCGCTTCGAGGCCCGGCGCTGCCGTGCCAACTGTCTAGCGTCGGCCCTGCCGCTCCGCTTCAATGCGTATCTGCTCGATCTCGGCCCGCAGCGCCTCGTACTCGCGTACTCTGATCTGCAGAAACTTCGCCGTGACCCGCGCCTTCTCCTCAAAACCGCGCGGCGTAAGCAGGTACATGTAGGCGCTCTTGTTGTTGCTGTTCTTGAAATTCGCCGCCTTGATCCAGCCTTTGTCCACCAGCGCTTTCAGACAGTAGTTGACCTTGCCGAGGCTGATACCCAGCTCTCGTGCTACTTCCCGCTGGCTGAGCCTGGGATTCGGCTCAAGCAGTTTTAGAAGCCTGTAACGAACTTCTTCGGTCAGCATTGTGTCCCTGCCTACGGCGAAAGCAGCCCGCGTTGCCTGCTGCGCACGAAACGATCGCGTATAACAGCCGCCAACATACCGAGCGTCAGGCCCACCGTCAGGCCTACCAGGACCATCAGCGTACGGTGGGGTCGGTTTTTCAGTTCCGGCGGGACTGCCGCATCGATGACCTCGAAGGCGTATTCGGGACGCCCATTCGCGAGCATCAGAGTCTTGGTTTGGCTCTCGATGAGGTTGTACATGACCTTGCGCAACTCCACGTCGGTGGTGCGCGCGAGCTGCTCGTTGAGATAGGCGATGTTGCGACTGGCCTCCGCGATCGCGCGTTGGCGAATGAGCTCATTGGCCAGCGCGACGAATCCGTTGGCCCAGCGCGCCGCCGTGACCGGATCGGTCCACTCGACATCGACCGTGGTCACGCCCTTGCGGATGTCCTTGTGGACCACCACGACACCCTCCTTGAACTTCTTCGTCGCGAGCCACAGGGTGGGCGGCTTCTTTGCCTGGCGCAGTAGCACTGGAATCAGGTCGTTGCGCTTAACGAATTCTTCGACGAGGTGATATGAATTGAGGACGGCAGTGGCCTCCCGACCAATACCCGTGGCGTCAGACACATCCACGCCCGCCAGACTCGCAATTCCGCCCAGCTCGCTCGCGAGCCCGCCGCTGCCGCTCATGTCACGGTTATGTACCTCAGTGACCACCGCCTGGGCGCGAAAGGTCGGTTTGGTGGTGAGCGCGAGTACGACCGCGACCAGGCCGCACAGGAGACAGGCGAGTGACACGATCAGCTTGTGCCGCCATTGCAGCCTGATGAAACCGACCAGATCCAGCTCATCGTGATCGACCGCTGCCGCGGGCGGGTGCTGGATGTCGTTCACCGATGCTCTTCCGCGCGCGAACGGACGCGGCCGCCGGGTCCGCGAATTCCAACCCTACACAGCACGTGTCCGGACACCGGGTAGACGTCGTAACCCAGGCGACCCAGATTGAGTTGCGCAAGATCTGCGCTCGTCGGTCTCGTATGAATCAGATACCAACGCAGCATAGACCGCTCGCGCTTTGGCCAGCGCGCGACGACCGCCCTTCGAGTCATGCGTTCAAGTGATGAACAGATGGATACTAGGTGTGTAGCAAAACTAAGTCAATGGCGACTGCGGCGGCAACACGGGAGTCCGCCAAACGGATTGTTTCCCGCGTTTGCCGAGATGACCTTCAGCTGGCAGCAACCGTAGCGACAGTCAATGTCTTGCAAACTCAGCGCGCAGCGCGCTGTCGTAACGCAAACTCGGCGTGTACGAAGTCATTCTCGGTGTCGATGTCGAGGGAACGTTCAGCGGGCATCACGTAACCGACCGTACCTCCTGAAAGAAAGGTACCGGTCTCCCGTAGCCAAGGGACACGCGCAACGTACACGGCGCCGTTTGGGCGGTAGATTGGCGGTAGTTCCTGGCGTCGCGTTGCGTAGGCAGTGTCGTCGGGCAACAAACGCTCCAGCTGCCCTCCCGGCTGGAGCCAGTACATCCAGAACGGGTGCTCCTGAACCGCGGTAACGGAGACGCAGGCCGGTGCGTCTGAAGACATGACCAGGTCCACGCAGGCATCGATATCCGCGGCGCTGCGCAGCGGTGACGTCGGTTGCAGCAGCACGACCACGTCATAGCCGTGGATGCGGCCGACCGCGTCCAGCACGGGCAGCACTCCGGGAGTATCGTCGCGCGCCAGCTCAGCCGGCCGGACGAAGGGTGCTTCGCAACCAAGCTCTCCCGCGATGTGAATAATCCGCGCATCGTCGGAAGACAGGATCAACCGATCTACCCGCGTCGACTCCCGCGCTGCCTGAATCGTCCAGAACAACAACGGCTGACCCGCGAGCGGACGGATATTCTTGGCGGGCACGCCCTTTGAGTTGCCGCGTGCGGTGATGACTGCAAGAACCCTGATGTCACTCATCGCCCGGCTTCCCCAGCTCCCTCCGGGCTCGCTCGAGATCGTCGATCCGGCCGACGTCGATCCAATACTCGTCGATTCGATGCACCCGCACGCGCCGTCCATGCTCGACCAGGGTCTGCACCAAGGCAGGCATGTCGAGGCGGCCACCAGCTGGCAAATCGCGAAGCGTCTCCACTGATAGCGCGTAGACGCCGGCGCTCGTCAAGTGGGTCACCACAGGCTTTTCGGTAATCGCCAGTAAGTCGGCGCCATTGGCGTCGACGACGCCATACGGGATCTGCGTGGCATGCTCCCTCACACATACCGTGGCCGCCGCACCCGACCCTGAGTGCGCGTCCAGCAGTTCCCCGTGGTCGAGACCGGTCAGGATGTCGCCATTCATGACCAGCAACGGAGCTTCCGGAATTTGCGGCAACAAGGACAGCGCCCCGGCAGTGCCCATGCGCTTGGGCTCGCGCAGGTATTCGATGTGCGCATCCCAGCGATCGCCATCACCGAAGTAGTCCACGATCATATCGGCGCGGTAGTTGACAGCAAAGAAAACCCTGGTAATGCCGCAACTGGTGAGCGTGCGCAGGATGGTCTCAAGGATTGGAGTGCCTCCGATCTCGATCATCGGCTTCGGCACGTGCTCGGTGATTGGCCGCAAACGAGATCCGAGTCCACCGGCCATGACGACTGCCCAGTTATCCCGCGGCTGCGAGCAGTTCCCGGTGTTGACTACGCGCAGCAGCTGTCCCGTCTCGTCGACGATCGGCAGATGCCGAATTCGTCGCTCATGGAGCTTACGTCTCCATTGGGCTGGCCGCTCGCTGGCGCGGCCGACGACCGGCTGCTCGTTCATTGCGAGGCGAATCGGTGCGCTCGTGGTGACACCGCGAATCAATGCGCGGCGTATGTCGCCGTCGGTGGCGAGGCCGACCAGCGTGCCATGGTGGACCACGAGCGCAAAGCCTAACGCACCCCGATCGATGGCAAGCAGCGCGTCAATGAGCGATGCCTCGGGACTCACGCAGAACCGCCGCCAGTCGATCATCGTTGCCGAGCCTCGGACGAAATCATGCCTTGTCGCCCTCGATAATCCATTCGCGAATGGTCTGATTCTGAAATTCGACCGTCCGCGTTATCAGGTTGATCTCGCGAATTCGCCACGGCCGGAGCAGCACCGAAATCTCATCGAGCGAGGTGAAGCGGCTGGGTCCCTTGCCGGCAAGTGGGCCGGCATCCGCAATGAAACGCCGCGGCCCCAGCTGCCGCCCGGTGCCCTCCCCCCACGTTCCACACGCGAAGGTGCGCACGAACAGCTTGCCTCCTGTGCGCGTCACGCGGTGCATCTCGCCATAGATCCTGCAGGAGTCCTCGAAGTCGTTGCAATACACGGCTTCCGAGTCGATGACGGCGTGAAAACACGCCTCAGGCCAGGGCAACCGCGTGATGTCACCGGTAACCACTTCACCGCCGCCGGACCTCGCGCTCCAGCCGGGACACTCGGTGTCCAGGCGGTGGCGCGACAGTGCCACAGCGGTCGAAGACCCGTCGATGCCGTAGGGCGCAAATCCCTCGCGCGCCAGAAACCAGAGGTTGGCGCCTGGCCCGCTGCCCACCTCCAAAACGCGGGTCGCGGAGCGATCGGTCACTGAGAAAAAATTGCGCGCCACAAAGCGGATCAGCTCCTCCGCCGGATACCGGCCCCACTCCCGGCTGCTAAATATCCCCTCCCACACGGGGTCCCAGGTCATCCGGACGGCCCCCGATAAAAAAGCACGCGCCCGCTCCGCGCCAGCTCAGGTAAACGCCCTTGCAACGCGGTATAGGCCTTTTCAGCGTATACCCGCGAGCCGAAATGAAACTGCAGCTCAGCAGGACCGAAGGAACGCTTGAACTGCAGCAGGGGATTGTCAGGACGTCTATCGGTACCACCGCCAAGATACAACACGTTGAATCCACCCTCCTGTGCCGCCTGCGCCGCGCCATGCACGAGCAGATTGGTCGCTCCCACGCTTCGTCCGGCGGGTGAGGTCGCCGACAGATGGTATTCGACAATTCGGGGCGCGAAGAGGAACACCCCCATCGCGAGCAGCTCCCCGTCGCGCTGCACGGCAAAGACCCGTGCGGACCGCAATGCCAGGAGCTGCTCGAAGTAGCAATCCGGAAAGAGATAGAAGTCATTCGCGCCGATGCGGCGCATCTCCTCGCGATAGAAGCCCGGGAAAACCGCTCGCGCCTGTTGGCTTGAAACCCAGATCAGCTGCAAGCCGTTGCGGAGCGCCTTGCGCACAGCGGTACGTGCACGGCCGCTGTAACTCTCCAAAAGGTTTTTGACGCTCAGATTCACCCGCACGACCGGCCGATCCGCCCGAACGACCCCCGGATACCCGTGGTGATTGGCGAGCACGGGATGAAAGCGGATGAACTCCGCAATGATCCGCCGCGCGCGCGCCACTTCCTCGAACGCCACCCAGCCCGCAGACAAGGGCGCACGGTCGAGTGCCGCCGTCAGCGGACCCCCGTAGTTGTAGGGTGACTGCCAGTCGCAGGCGTCCTCCCCCGGGATCGCTGCCTCGTGCACGGCGTGCATCAGGGTTGCAGCGCCGCTTCGCCAAAGAAGGAACACCGGATGCAGGCTGGGGTCGCGGGCTGCGTCGGCCACAACGTATTCCGGACTGAGACTGGCTACCCGAATTTCCTCGGGCAGCTCATCAAAGACCTCCTGTGCACGCGCGGCATCAACCAGCGACGCGTCAGAACTCATCAATCAAGTCGTCCGCGGCGTAGTTGCAGGTAGCGACTCGACCGAGGTAGTCGAAGTAGTGCGTGGCGCAGATACCGGACCCGGGACGTTTCGTCGTCAGATTCTGTTCTGTGAACTGCTCGCCTTCACGAATATCGCACGCTGCGGTCAGGCTCTTACGCGCGATGGGAATATTCTTCAACTCGGACGCAGCCGGCACCTTGAGTCCCGAGCCGAGCGCCCGCTCCGTGCTCCGGACCGCCCTGACCATCTCCGCCAGCTCCGCGGGCTCGAGCGAAGCCACGTGGTCAGGGCCTGCCATGGTGCGGTCGAGCGTGAAATGCTTCTCGAGTATCACAGCACCGAGCGCGACGGCTGCAATTGCAACCTGGCTCCCTAAGGTATGGTCCGAGTAGCCAACCGGTAATTCGAACGCCGTGCGCAATGTCTGCATGGCTCGAAGATTTGCGTCTTGCGCCGGCGCCGGATACTCGGTCGTGCAGTGAAGCAGCGACACACGCTCGCGCAGCAACGCCTGCCCGCGCTCGCTGATGTAGGCCGCCGTCAGGGCGTGCCGCGTCGCCTTCGCCTCCCCCGCGCTGACGAGACCAAACGCGAGGGCTCCGAGTGCGCGTTCAACCTCGCCGAGGCTCGACATGCCGGTCGACAGAATCAGCGCTGCGCCCGTTCGTGCTGCAGCCACCAACAGCGGCGGATTGGTGACGTCGCCCGATCCGATCTTGAGACGGCGTAAGTGCAACAGCTCGGTCAGGACGCGCACACTCCCAAGATCTCCCGGCGTAGACAGGAACTCAATGTTCCTCTTCCTCGCGTGCGCAGCCAGAGCCCGATGATCGTCGATACTCAGCTCGAGACGCCGGACCATCTCGAGCTGCGACTCGTCGTTGCCCGTATTGGCGATCTGATAGGGCGCCTTCCGGGCGCTGCGGCTGATAATCGCTTCGGCGTGGAACGTCTGGAACTTGACCGCGTTGGCACCCGCCTCTGCCGCGACGTCGATAAGCTTGATCCCAGTCCCAACTGAGCCGTTGTGATTAACGCCGGCCTCGGCGATGATGAAAACCGGTTTGGTGTTCATTGTGAGCTGCCCAGGAATTCCCGAATGTGGGTGAGCACGACTTGCATATCTCCGCCACCGTAGCGCTGATCGAGTGGGATGGTCAGCATCTCGTCCGACATCGCTCTATCTGCAGGAAAAGGAGCGTCGGTCAGCGCCCAGTGAACGGGGCAAAACACCTGTCGCTGCATCAGAAAAGCCCGCAGGCTGTCGCGCAGACCTCCCCTTACCAAGACCGGGAAGCCCAGGGGGACCTCTCCGACCGCGAGCGCATCGAAGAGCGGCCGAATGCGGTCTTGCGAGTCTAAGCCCTGGACAAGAGCTGACCAGTTATCACGTCGCGCGGCAGCCGCGCGCTGTGGATCCACTGACGCAAGAAGATGCCGGGAAATCCAGGAGACCTGCCGTGGCTCGGCGTGGGCAAGAAGATGTTCCGACTCTTCAATCCATTTCAGGTTCGTCGCCTCGCATTCATGATTGCCCCTGAGCAGCTTCGCAAACACGCGCTGGCTGATGTAATGCTCCTCGGGAGGCAACAGCCTCGGTGCGACGATAGGCTTACGACTGCACACGACTGCTCCATCAGGGGCCGGCCACCACTTGCGCAGGCTAGCAACGGCGTAGTCGCCGCGCAGTCCTGCACCGGCCGAGTAAGGTGCCTGAACGCAATCTTCGAGCAGCCCCCACTCGCGATCCGTCTGGCTATCGAGCCACCCGCAGGCGGCCCGATTGATCAGGCCAAAGTAATGTATTACGAGGACGATGTCGTCAGGTTCGGGCGCGGGCGGCACCGGCCAACTTGCCAGTCCGGGTCGATCCGGATAAATGCTCGCCGTGAGGCCCGAGGCGGCGATCGTAGCGCGCACGCTCGGGCAAACGTACGAAGGCACCCAAACAACAGCTTGCGACGAACGCTTGCACACCCAGTCGAGCAGGGCAAGCCGCACAGCCGATCGCCCGGTATCGCAGCGCAACACGTGATCCTTGGCGAAAGCCGGCCAGGCTCCCGGCGCCGGAGAACCGCGCAGCTGCTCGACGGTGATTTCCATTTCGCCGCCGATGCGACGCTCAAAGGTCATGGAAGGGCTTGGCAAGGCTCTTGGGGAGCGCGGCAACGGCCAGAAAATCCTTAATTAACACGCCGGCCGTGCCCTCGCCATATAAGGACCGCGTGCCGGGCAATGTCTGTCGGAACTGCGGCGAAAGTACCTTGGAGATGGCCGCGACCGCCGCCTCGGTGGTCTCGTCACAGTCAACTATCGAACTCGCCTTGAGGCGTCCGCTTTGGCGCGGGCCGATATTCACCGTCGGAACCTTCAACGCAGGCGCCTCGATGACTCCGCTCGAAGTGTTGCCGATCACTGCGCTCGCCAGCTTCATGACGCTGAGATAACGAACCTGCCCTAGCGACGCGAAGCAGCGACTCCGTTCGCCTTGCTGGCTCGACCACTGTTCCCCCAGCGCACCTAGCTCGCGACCGCCCGCGTCCGCATTCGGCTTGGTTATGACCACCCTGGCGTCGGGGAACTGCTCCAGGGCGGCAAGCACGCGACGGAACGACTGCCCCGGTGGCATCTCACCGAGTGTCGCCGGATGATAGGTCACCAGAAACACGGGCGCTTGCAGGCTCATGCCGAGCTCGCGCTCCAGAGCTTCACGCTCCAGCAGCTTCAAGTGCCTCATTGAATCCAGGGCGAGATCGCCGACGTTGAACACGCGGTCCGGCGACTCTCCCAGCTGGATGATACGTTTGCAATAGGGTTCTGCAGCCGCGAAATGCCACCAAGAAGCCTTAGTGATGCTGTGCCGGATCCAGTCATCGACGGCGCCCTCCGTGACCTCGCCGCCGGAGATATGGGCGATAGGGATCCCCATCAGCGCGGCCGCCTGAACGGAAGCCAGGATTTCGTATCGATCTCCGACCACAATCAGTAGGTGCGGTCGCAGCCGGTGAAGCGCATCGGGCATCGACAGCATGCCTACGGCGAGCGACTTGGCCATTCCCGCTGGCGAGTCGCTGGAAAGCTGGCACTCGATCCTCTCCGCAATTTCGAAGCCGTCACTTTCTATCTCTCTTACGGTGAATCCGAACTCCGGGGCGAGATGCGCTCCGGTGACGATCAGCTGCAGGGATAAACGGGGATCGTCCCGCAACTCGCGCAGGAGCCAACGGAGCGCGCCATATTCGGCGCGACTGCCCGTGATCACCGCTATTCTGCGCGTGGTCATCTGGCAGGCTGTGCGAACGGCAGGCTAATAGGAGATCCCGAGCATGATGGCTGCATCGGTAGCCTATGAGACGCAGGGATGATTGTCACCACCGAGAAGGGTAACAGTCGACGTTCTCCAGACACATGACGCTTCGCCCGCGTAAGGCGGCGCGAGACGCAGGGCCGTGAGACCTCGCTCAGTTGATCCGACTCTCGGGCACTCCCGACCGCTGATCGTACGCCGCACGTCCCCGTCGGACGGACGGGATATTCTCGATGCGGCGTGGACTCTGGGAGTCAATGCTTGACAAGATTGCTTTGTAAACCCATCTGAAGCGCCACCCGTCAACGCGATGCAGAAGATACCGCATCGGTTGAGGAGTACCGGAGGAGGAAGCTTGAAGCGCTGCGCAAAACGCTCGGCTGACCTGCGTGCTACCGCCGACCCATGAACTGCAGCACCTGACAGGTCGAGGTCTAGCGCTCGTAACGGATGAAACCGGTGGGACGTGCCAGGGTCTCGAATAAGGGTCGCGCAGCAATGTTGGATTCGTGGGTCAGCCAGTAGACTGCGCACGCGTTTGCCTGATTCGCCGCGGCGTACAACCCACGGATCAGCGCACTCCCGACGCCCGCACGGCGCATGGCAGGTTCGACAAACAGATCCTCGAGGTAGCACAGCTGCGTCAGTGACCACGTCGAAGGGTGAAACAGGTAGTGCGCGAAGCCGATGAGTCTGTCGCCATTCACAGCAACGAGCGCGTGGGGCTGCCGGGCAGGATCGACGAGCCTTTCAAACGTTGCGTCGGCAACTTTGCCAGGCGGCGGCTGCAGGTAGAACGCCGGAGGGCTTCTCTCCTGGGTGGTGGGCCGCAGATACTGCTGCCATAGTGAGCGCCACTGTGCGAAGTCGGCGCGATCGATCCCGCGAACGCGAAACAGTAACTCAGGCGCGCGATTCGGATGGGTCGCACAATCCTCCCTCGTGGCACTCATAACCCCTCCCTGGTTGCCCGAGACACAGGCAACGTCGGTTAGCCCCCCCATGATTGCGGCGACTATAACGCAAGGAGTTCCCACCTGATGTCAGACAAGCACTGACACTGAACCGTGGACGCGTCATCGCCCCGGACGCCGCGAGGTGGCCGCGCAGCTTTTCTTAAGTTCAGTAACATTTGATTGCAATTGTCGGGCAGACGCCACTTGCACCCTCTGCGGCGCGACCAACACGCTGATGAAGAGCAGTACCGCCCCCAGGCTGATGACTTCCGTCAGCGCGCTGATCACCATAAGGCCGAAGACCATCACGAACTGGCGCCGCCGGCGCCGGCTGAGATGGCGCCAGAACCTGCCGAGCAGATCGATCAGCCCATGATTGGTTGTCATGCGAGTGCCGTC
>Ga0306920_100007855_pt1 | contig 14099 bp, 14 predicted proteins | sample flu12Cox44000170_FD_204666 | JGI IMG/M metagenome (GOLD analysis project Ga0306920, IMG submission 204666) | Lab enrichment of tropical soil microbial communities from Luquillo Experimental Forest, Puerto Rico - flux4day.12C.oxic.44.000.170 (v2)... | ecosystem: Environmental > Terrestrial >...
GCCCGTCGTCGTACCTACAGCCGAAACGCTTGCAGGCATTGCGGCCAGCAGTCGGCGTCACCTGCATTAACCCTCTCGCATGTGCGGCCGACACCGCGGCGGGATTAAACCTGCTCTCCTGCCGGATGATTGCAAAGAGGAGCGCGGCGTCGATACGCGGGCCGATCGGCGTATAAGGCGGCACACCCACCGTGGGAAAAGCATAGTATTCGAGCGGGAGACCCCGCGCCAAGGCAGCCTTGCCGAGATGCAACATTCCGCGCGGATCCCGGCGCTGCTCTGCAAGATCACCGAGCGCGGTGAGCATACTGAGGTCGTCAAGCTCCTCGCCAGCAGCAACCATGAACGAAATGGCGAGCGAACGCTCGTTAAGCGCGTACAGGATGTCGAGTGCTCGCACCGGCTCGGGCCTGTCCTCGCCCACATCGGGCAGCGGCGCAGGTCGCGCCAGTACCAGCCCTCCCGACCCGAGACGTGCGTGGGCAAGCTGCCCGTAATAGGCGGCGGGTGATTGTGCCGCCGCCTCGTACTCGGCGCGCGCGGTAGCAGGCTGATCCAGAGCCTCGGCCGTGCGGCCAAGCCAGTAATGGGACCGCGCCAGCGACGTGGGATGGATGCTCACGTCCTGGATCTGCGCAAAGTGCCCTGCCGCGGCGACCGGATCGTGGAGGTATTGCAGCGCGATCCAGCCGGCCGTGAAACAGCGCTCGACGCGGGAGTTCTCCTTGACCGGCTCGGCAGCGTCACGGACGACGCGATAGGCGGAACGGACATCGCCGATATCGAGTAGCTTGCGCGACAATATCCGCCGTTCAACCCACCACTCCTCGGGATCGAGGTTCCCCTGCGTGTCAAAAGCACCGGACAGGAGCGCCTGTGCGGCTTCGGCAATCTTGCCCTGATGACGCAGCGCGTTCACGCGCGCCAGCGCGACGCGCGCGCGCACGACCGCGACTTGATCGGTCCAAACACGATGGGCGGCCCGCATGGCCGCTTCCTTATCGCCGGCGCCGAGCCTTCTTCCCATCCGGACTTTGTGATCGGCGCGGGTGAGAAGCTCGGCATGGGCTTTAAGCACTTGCTGCTCGAGCTCAGCAGACATCCAATCGTTGTGCCACGCATTGCGCACCTGCGCGTGCTCGCCTTCGGTGTCACCCTGTGCAGAGAGTGCGCGCGCCAGCGCAAGATGGCCCCATACGGTTTGTGGGGCTGAACCCTCGAAGAGACGAACGACTTCGCTTGGCTTGTGGTCCTCGACCCAGAGCATCTCCTCGGCGTATCGCCGGAAAACGGAAATACTCGGCCAGCTCGGGTTTGCGGCGATGAAAGCGAGGTAGCGCGTGCTTCTCAAGCCGTTGCCGTTGCGTAGGATAATCCACTCGACGAGCTTGCGTGCGGCAGGGTCGGCGATAGCCGTTTCGATCTGTGTCGCACTGTCAGTCCTGCCGCGCAGGCTGTCGATTGCTTTGCGCACCAGCGAAATATCCGCACCGGAAGCATCCAACGGCGAGAGTGCCAGGCTCTTTGCTTTATCGTGGATCGATCCGCTCTGTGCTGCGGCACAGCAAATGCCCGCAAGCAGGCTCGCAGTAGCCACGGCAACGGCAAGCGCCCGCGGCGGACGTATCAAACCTGCTGCTTCCCAAGCAGGGGCGCCCATTCGGGCAAGCTACAAAAAGCTCAAATGGACAGCAGAATTATCGTGCGGTAACGCTAACGTTCAGAGGGCGAATTGTGCCCCCAGCTTGCGCTACACCAGTTAGCTGGTCCGTTGCTTCTTCTAAAGGGCTATCGGGAGAGCTACCTTGGACCATCTGCGCTACTACTTGTTGGTTGTTCGCACAGCGTTGAGCCATTCTCTTTCGGTCGCACAATGCGCTCTTTTCTTATGTATCGTCGCAGCCGGAGCAACAATTTTGCTTGCACCGAAGCTGTCCATGACTGTGGATCTCCCCGTTTGGGCAAGGACTGTTAACATCTGGTCGCTTTCCGCTCTTATATTGGGAATTATCTTTGCAATCCGTTTGGTATTGGCACCGTATTGGATTTGGAAGGATCAGCAGCCAAGTTTCGAAAGAAGACAAGGCGCAGAGGCATTGAATGAGGTTTTCAATAGGACGAGGGAGCTTTCGACCGCGTCCATTGCAAACGCCGAGGATTATAAACAATGGGAATCCAAAGTGGATGCGCATCCAGCTTGGATGCGGCAGGCTCTACACAAAAAGCTTCCGGCAGACGAAATAAACCTGTTGATCGCAGCGCCAGCTGGCCCGTTACTCAATATGGGTGGCCGGTTCGGCCGGGATCATAATCGTTGTCTAAACTATCTCCACTATCTTGAGCAGCGAATTAGCAGAGCGGTTGACAGGTACTCTTGACTCCGCCGGCACCACTCGGTCTTCGATGTCCGGCCGCGGCTCATTGCCCGCACCGATGCCCAAACATGCTTAGGACGTCGCGGTGGCTTCGCGCAGAGGGGGCGCTGAAGCATAATTAGAGCATGATCCCGAAAAGGGGGTACCGGTTTTCGGAAAAAAGATCATGCTCAAACAAAAAGATAGAGCGGGATGCTGGTTCGAAGAAAAATCATCCCGCTCTAGTCCTGCAATGGCGAGCGGGGAAGCGTCAGCGATCGTCGGCGGCAGCATATTGCTGGTTGCCGCCGCTCACCCGCAACATCTCTTTGACAGGCGCCGGCAGCTCTCCCGCTGCGAGCCTGCCGGGCGGGCTTTCCAGCCGCTCGACCACGACCATGCGGGTAATTTCACCCTTCTGGAAAGCGTTCAGAAACTCCGGATAGTTGCTGAACACCACGCATCCGTTCGACGCGCCGCTCGAGCCGAGCATGTAGGTGTGGGCAAGGATGCCGCCGCGGCCGTGCATGCGGCTCTCGTCGACCGGATTAAGCCGGATGGCGCGCACCCCATGAAACATGTGCTCGCGCATCGCGAGATTATAGACATTCGGCGGCGTTGCGCCGCGCATCCTCACATGCACGCGGTGCGGATTGTCCATGGCCTCGCCGAGGCCGGAATGCGCCTCGAGCCGGCGGCCGTTCGGCAAGTACACCGTATGCGCCGAAATATCGTAGATCGCGATGCGACCGTCGTTCTGCGGTGACGAGACGTCCTTGCGCGTTTGCCCGGAGCGGACGCTGGCCGTGGTAAAGATCGGCCTATTCGGCACGTCCGCACGCAGCTCTTCCCCCTCCGATCGCGATCGCGATGCCATCGCACGCACCGGCATGGCCGACGCGAATCTCTCCTCGAAGGACGAACAGCCATCGGTTGAAGCTGCGGGCTGGTCAAACGCATCGGGCCGATCTTGCGCCTCGGCGAAACGCTCCTCGAATCGCGTATTCCCGCAAGGCGACGCATCGGCCAGGATTGTGGAGCCAATCACCGGCGCATCGGATCCGACCTGCGGCTCGAGGCTCGCGAGTTGCAGGCGCCCCAGTGCCACCCCTGATCCCAGCGGCGTGCGCAGGCGGAAGATGTCCGGGTGAATTGTCCCAAAAACGGAAACACTCCCGGTCGATCCGGAGTCTGCCGGATCTGCCTGTATTCCTGCCGATCTGATGATGAAGCCCAAAACCATCGCGGCGATTCCAAGCGGAATCGCGCGGATCCCCGACTGAATCAATTGGTCCCCACTCACTCCCCACGCCGCCTCTGGAAGCCCAGCGGCAACGTGCGTCCCCCGACGCAGGGAGAGAAGGCATGGCAATTACGGCAATAATGGTTCGGCGAGACGAGAGCGGGATGACTTTTCTTGGAATCATCATCCCGCTCTATCTTTTTGTTTGAGCATGATCTTTTTCCGAAAACCGGTACCCACTTTTCGGGATCATGCTCTAGCAAGCCCGCCAAAACATGCGGTGGTTGGTTAAGGCCCGATTACTTGCGTGGCCAAAATTGGGCGCGTTGCGACCCGCGAAACCGATCGCCGCAACTGCTCATGCCGGCTGTGGCGTGGTGCGGGGCTGGAAGCGCCCCGCACCTCGCGTCTTATCTCGCGTCTTGGCTGAGCTATGCCCGCGCTGCTTCCGGCTCCCAGATGCTCATCTTGCGGGTCTCGGGCATCAGGAACAGGCTGAGCACGAAGGCGATCGCGGGCACGGCGATCGGGTAGATCAGGGCGTAGCCGACGCTGCCGGTCGCGGTGAACGCGGCGGTCGTGATGAACGGCACCAACCCGCCGCCCCAGCCGTTGCCGATGTGATAAGGCACCGAGACCGACGTGTAGCGGATTCTGCCGGGGAAATATTCCGCGAGAAAGGCGCCGATCGGCCCATACACCATTCCCACATACGCAACCATGATGGCGACGATGATGATCGCGATCGGATAGTTGATGTTGCCGGGCTGCGCGACCGATCCGAGCCAGGCGTAGAGCGGATAGTACGTGACCGCCGCCAGCAGGAAGCCGCCGAGTATCACCGGCTTGCGGCCGATGTAGTCGGAGAGCCAGCCGAAGAAAATGAGCGTCGGCGTCCCGATGATCAGCCCCGCTCCGACGATATACGCGGTTTCCAACTGGGGAATCTTCTGCACGGTCTGCAGGAAGTAAAGCGCCCAGAACTGGCCGCTGTACCAGACCACGCCCTCACCCAGGACCACGATGGTCGCGATCAGCACGTATTTGATATTGGCGCTGAGAAAGGCCTCCTTCCACGGGTTTTTGGTCATTCCCGCCTTGGCCTTGATCTCCTCGAAGATCGGCGACTCCTGGAAATGGACGCGGATATACCAGGCGATGAGCATCAGCAGGAAAGAGAACAAGAACGGGATGCGCCAGCCCCAGTCGTTGAACGCCGCCTCGCCGAGATAGGTGCGGGTCACAATGATGACGAGGAGCGAAAGAACGATGCCCAGCGTGGGCGAGGTCTGCAGCCAGCCGGTATAGTAACCGCGCCACTCGTCCGAGACGTGTTCGGCGACATAGGTGATGGCGCCGCCGTACTGGCCGCCGAGGCAAAGGCCCTGGATCATTCGCAGGCAGAAAAGAATGACCGCCGCGGCCACGCCGATCGATTCGAAGGTCGGAACCAACCCGATCGCGCCCGTGCCCAGCGCCATGCCGCTGAGTGTCACCAGAAAGGTATATTTGCGGCCAATGCGGTCGCCCATCCAGCCGAACAGGAAGGCGCCCAAGGGACGGATCAGAAAGCCCGCGGTAAACAGCGCGATCGTGCTCAGCAGCGCCGCGACCGGATGGCTCTTTTCGAAGAACTTGACCGACAGAATGGCGGCCAGGCTCCCGAAAATATAGAAGTCATACCACTCGATCACGTTCCCGCCCGAGGCGGCCGTGATGACTTTTCTGAAGTTCGCCGGAACGCGAGCAGCCATGGTCAGTCCTCCCCCGCTCGGTTTTTTGCCAATGCGGTCATGAGTCAATCGAGGATGCGATTTTATACAACTTCCGCGGAGCTTACGACGTTTGTAAGGAGGTATTCGCGTACAACTTTCGTAGGGGGAAGCCTACGCGCTCAATGGTCGCAGCCGAGCCCAAAGCCGGCTGGCCGTCCCAGAATTTCAGCACCATGTGTTGCGCTGCGAAAGCGCACATTGCCGATGCTGGATGATATAGACCCAAGTCAGAAGCGTCAGCGCGGGGTGATTGTCGAATCCATGCCAGACACGGCCGACATTTTGAGGGAACTGCACGAAACCACCCGGGGCGGCGAGCGCGTGCTGATCCGTCCGGCGCGGCCGCAAGACGTGTCGCTTTACCCGGATTTCCTGCGCGATGTGAATGCGGAGGATCTGCGGCTGCGATTTTGGGCGCACGTTCGCGAGCTCAGCACCGCGGAGCAAAACAGGCTCTCGCACCTGGACTACAGCAACGAAATGGTCTTCATCGCGCTCGACGAAGACACCGGCACGATGCTCGGACTCGTGCGGCTGCGCAACGAGCTTGATGAAATCAATGCTGAATTCGCGGTCCTGGTGCGCTCGCGGCTCAAGGCCCACGGTATCGGCTGGCTTTTGATGCGGCGCATGATCGATTACGCCAAAGCAAAAGGGCTGCGGCGCGTCTATGGCGACGTGTTGACCGAAAACGCGGCCATGCTGCAAATGTGCGCGGAGCTTGGGTTCCGCGAGGCGGATATGGGGCCGGCGTTCCGGCGTGTCGTGCTCGATCTTGCGAAAGCGAACTCCCCTCCGGCTGACTGATACCCGCGATAACCTCTCTTTCGCGCTGTCCGCTGCCCGCGGGTCGTCCTGCCATGCAAACTCCGGGATGCGATGCCGGCAAATGATGCTAAGGTCCGCTCATGTATCGGTTTCTCGAATGCACGGCGTCGCAATATATGACGCCCGCCGTTGTGACGGTCACCCGCCAGATGACGGTCAGCGAGCTCGGAAAGCTGTTCGAGCAGCATGATTTCAATTCTTTCCCGGTCGTGGAAGACGGCAAGGTTCTGGGAATTGTCACCAAGTTCGATTTTCTCAAAGCCTTCGCCTTCACCACGGGTCAGATACTGCCGCACTATGACGAGCTCATGCGCCGCCCGCTCGCGGAAATCATGACGGAGGCGGTCATTCACGTCGAGCCGTCAGCACCATTGACCCGAGTGCTGCAGCTGATGGTCAGCCTCAAGGCGCGCAGCTTTCCTGTCATCGCTCCGCAGGGTGAGCTGCTTGGAATCATCTCACGCGAAGACATGATGCGGGCGTTGGAATGGGCAACGACATGAGCTCTTCGAGAGCGGCATCACGCGCGCGCCGTCCTAACGGAACCGTGCGCCATGATTGGACGCGCGCCGAGGTGCATGCGCTCTTTGCCCTGCCTTTTCCCGAGCTGATATTTGCGGCCCAGAGCGTTCATCGGCGCCACTTCGAGCCGTGCGAGGTGCAGATCTCCACGCTGCTTTCGATCAAGACTGGCGGCTGCCCGGAGGATTGCGCCTATTGCCCGCAGAGCGCGCGCTATCACACCGGCGTCAAGGCGGAAAAGCTCATGGAGGTCGACACCGTTGTGCGCGAAGCGCGCGCCGCCCAAAGCGCGGGCGCGAGCCGGTTCTGCATGGGCGCGGCATGGCGCGAGCCGAAAGAACGCGATCTCGACGCGGTGTGCGAGATGGTCGCCGCCGTCAAAGCGCTCGGGCTCGAGACCTGCGCCACGCTGGGCATGCTCACGCGCGCGCAGGCCGACCGCCTGAAAACGGCGGGGCTCGACTATTACAACCATAATCTCGATACCTCGGCCCAATATTACGGCGCGATCATCACGACCCGCACCTATCAGGAGCGCCTCGACACGCTCGCCCATGTGCGTGATGTCGGCATGCACGTCTGTTGCGGCGGCATCATCGGCATGGGCGAAGACCTCGATGACCGTGTCGGCCTCATCATGACGCTCGCCAATCTGCCGCAGCATCCCGAGAGCGTTCCAATCAACATGCTGGTGCGGGTTGAAGGCACGCCGCTGGGGCACGCCGCCGAGATCGATCCGATCGAGTTCGTGCGCAGCATCGCGGTTGCCCGTATCGCGCTGCCCAAATCCGTGGTCCGGCTCTCTGCCGGGCGCGAGGACATGAGTGAGGCGGTGCAGGCCTTGTGCTTCCTCGCCGGCGCCAATTCCATCTTCTATGGGCCCAAGCTCCTCACCACGCCCAATCCGGGGCGCGACCGCGACCGCGGGCTGCTCGAAAAGCTCGGCCTGCGACCCATGGCATAGGCATCGCGCCCGGGATACGGGAAGGGGCTCGTGCTCCGCCCCATTCTCGCGGCCTCATTCTCGCCTTGGACATGGGGAAGTGTTATATTATAACAACTTCCGACCCCCTGCCGCAGGGTCCTTTGCATGCCGACCCACGTTCCACACCCGCACCATCATCATCCCGGCCGGGGTCACCCCCCGGCCTTCATATCGCCGTCGATCCTGCGCCTGTCGGTTACCGAGCGGCTTGCGATCAGCGCGGCCCTCATTGCGGTGCTGTGGGCGGCGGTGATGTGGGCAATGAAAGCTTGAAGCGATGGGCTGCGCGCTCGCGTTTCGCAACGTTACGCTCGGATACGACCGGCACCCGGCGGTGCACCACCTCGACGGCAAGATCGAGAGCGGCGCGCTGGTGGCGGTGGTTGGACCCAATGGCGCCGGCAAGTCGACCCTGTTCAAGGGCATCGTGGGCGTGCTCAAGCCGCTCGCCGGCCAGATCGATCTCGCCGGCCTTTCGCCCCATGATATTGCCTACCTGCCGCAGGCAGCCGAGATCGATCGCTCCTTTCCCATCAACGTCTACGACCTCGTGGCCATGGGATTATGGCGCCGCACCGGCGTGTTCGGCGGCATCGGGCGCAACGAGCGGGAGACCATCGAGCACGCGATCGCAGCGGTCGGACTGACCGGGTTCGAGGATCGCGCCATCGGAACGCTCTCCGGCGGCCAGACCCAGCGCATGCTGTTCGCGCGCCTTCTGCTCCAGGATGCGCGCGTGATCGTCCTCGATGAGCCGTTCAACGCCGTCGATGTGAAAACCTCGGCGGACCTTTTCGCGCTGGTGCAACGCTGGCACGGCGAGCAACGCACCGTGCTCACCGCCATGCACGACATCGATTTTGTGCGCACGCACTTTCCCGAGACCTTGTTGCTCGCGCGCGAGCCGGTCGCCTGGGGCAGCACGCGTGTCGTTCTCACGTCGGAGAATCTGCTGGTTGCGCGCCGAATGTGCGAGGCTTTCGACGAGCGCGCGGCCGAGTGCGTTGAGCCCGCGGCCTGATGTTCGAGTTCCTCGTCGCGCCGTTCACGGAATTCGAGTTCATGCGTCGGGCGCTTGCCGGAACGCTCGCGCTCGCGCTCGGCGCGGGTCCGATCGGGGTGTTTCTGATGTTGCGCCGCATGAGTCTCGTCGGCGATGCCATGGCGCATGCCATTCTGCCGGGCGCCGCCGTCGGCTTTCTGCTTTCCGGGTTGAACCTGTTCGCGATGACCGCGGGCGGGTTGATCGCCGGGTTTGTTGTTGCCCTGCTGACGGGACTGGTGGCGCGAACAACCGAGCTCAAGGAGGACGCAGCGCTTGCCACCTTCTACCTGCTTTCGCTAGCGCTCGGCGTCACCATCGTCTCGATCAAGGGGACCAACGTCGACCTCCTGCATGTTTTGTTCGGGAACGTGCTGGCACTCGATGACCACACCCTCCTCCTGATTGCCGTCAATGCCAGCATAAGCCTGGTGGTCATTGCGCTGATCTACCGGCCGCTGGTGATCGAATGCGTCGATCCGGGCTTCATGCGCTCGGTGAGCCGCGCGGGCGGGCCCGCTCATCTTGCCTTCCTTGCCCTTGTTGTCATCAACCTGGTGAGCGGCTTTCACGCGCTCGGCACGCTGCTCGCCGTCGGCATCATGATGCTGCCGGCCGCGATCGGCCGTTTCTGGGCACGCGACGTCACGCTGATGATCGTGATTGCGACGCTAAGCGGCGCTCTCGCCGGCTATGTCGGGCTGTTGCTGTCGTTCCACGCCGGGATTGCATCGGGACCCGCAATCATTCTGCTCGCGGGCGTGCTTTACGTCGTCTCGCTGCTGTTCGGCCGTGTCGGCGGGCTCCTTCGCCAACTCTTTCCAGGCCGTCATCTGGAAGCGTGACCGCGCCAGCGCCAAGAACAACGACAAGAGCAAGGAAATGTTGACAAGAAGAAGCGCCGTCGCAAGCACATGCGCCGCCCTCATGCCGGGCTTCGCCCTGCGTGTTGGACCCGCGTCTGCTCAGGAATCGCGGCTCAGGGCGATTGCGACGTTTTCGATCCTCGCGGATTTCGTAAAAAACGTCGGCGGCGACCGCGTCGATGTGGCGGCATTGGTCGGGCCGAACGGCAATGCCCACGTTTATGCTCCCTCCCCTTCCGACGCCAGGAAGCTTGCCGACGCGCGGGTCGTCTTCGTGAACGGGCTCGGCTTCGAGGGCTGGCTCGATCGGCTGGTCAAGGCATCCGCCGCGAGCGCGCCGGTCATTGTCGCGAGCAAGGGGATCAAGCCGATCGAGCGCAGCGCCGAGGGCGGTGCAGCGCATGAACATGAGCGCGAGCACGGCCGCGCAGACCCGCATGCCTGGCAATCCGTCGCCAATGCAAAGATCTATGTCGCCAACGTCCGGGGTGCCTTGGCCGCGATCGAGCCTGCCGGAAAAGCTTTCTACGAAAGCAATACCGATCGCTATCTCGGCAAGCTTGACGCGCTCGATCGAGAGGTACGCGACACCATTGCAGGCATTCCCGCCGACCGGCGCCACGTCATCACCAGCCATAACGCCTTTGGCTATTTTCAGAGCGCCTATGGCATCGCGTTTACGGCGGTGCAGGGCGTCTCCACCGAGTCGGAGGCGTCCGCCAAGGATGTTGCCGACATCATCACGCAAATCCGGCGCGACAAGGCTGCGGCCGTGTTCCTCGAAAATGTCACCGACCCTCGGCTGGTACGCCAGATCGCATCCGAAACCGGGGCAAAGATCGGCGGCCTTCTCTATTCCGATGCGTTGACAGATCAATCAGGCGATGCGCCGACCTATATCGATCTCATCCGCCACAACGTGAAGCAGCTTGCCGCCGCGTTGATCAGCTGAGACACTGTAGGCTGCGCAAAGCCGCGCGGCGCAGACAAGTTTACGCAGTCTGCGCAAGCTAGACTGCGTCCGCGGCGTGCGCACGCATGTCAATCGCGCGGTCAACCGCGTGCGCACGACGCGCGCGCAGTCAAGGTTCCACAACTGTGGAAATGTGGGCGCGCGCGCCTTTGCGCACCCTACAGATCACTTCAACAATTTCAGCTCGGCCAGCAATCGCCGTTTCTCGGCAACGTCCTTTTCCAGATTCGCAGCGAGCGTGGTGCTGTCGCCATAGTAATCGCTGGGCTGAAAGACGCTGCGCGCGGCCGCGACATATGCATCTCCCAATGCTGCCGACCGGCAGGCCTCGCCAAGCCGCATCCTGACCGCCGCGGGCAACCCACTCGGGGCAAGGAGCGCGCCGAAGCTCAAGGGAGCGATGTCATAGCCCTGCTCCTTCAAAGTCGGCACATCGGCGATGCGCGGATTGCGAGCGGGAGCGAACAGCCCCAGGAAGCGCAGCCCGCTGCCTGCCGCCGAAGGCAGCGGCACGGCGGCGAAGTCGATCTGTCCGGCATGGCTCATCTGCACCGCTTCGGCGGGACCCTTGAATGGAATCTGATTGAACTCGACCTTGGCCATGGCGCGAGCTCCGTCATGGCGAGATGCGGGATCGTTGCCGCGCCGGGATGGCCGTAGCTCAGAACGCCGGGTGTTCTGCGCGCCGTCTCGATAATGTCGTGCACCGATTTGAGGGGTGAGTCCGGTCGGGCGACGATGACCTGCTCGTTCTTGAAGGTCTGGCAGATCGGCGCGAAGGATTTGTAATCGTAGGGAACCGCCATCTCGGTCAGCGGCAGCACGGTGACGGAATAGGCGGCGCCGTGAAAAAGGGTGTAGCCATCCGCAGCCGCCTGCGCGACGGCAGCCGTTCCGATCATTCCCGCGGCGCCTGACTTGTTGACGATGATGACACGCTGCCCAAGCTCGCGCGAAAGGCCTTCGGCGAGCACGCGGCCCAGAAGATCGGCGGTGGATGCGGGCGTCGAGGGAACCACCATTTCGACGGTACGCGCCGGGTAATCCTGCGCCAGCACGCGTTCGCTCAGCGCCGCCGCCGCGAGCGTGCAGATGAGCATTCTACGCCACACCGCAACCTCCGAGAGGAAACGCAATTTCACCCGCGAGCATAGCATCCGGCCTTGCATGCATATATACGGGGCCGCGATGGAGCAAAGCATGTCCGACAAGATCCCCGTAACGGTGCTCACCGGCTATCTCGGCGCCGGCAAGACGACGCTTCTCAACCGCATTCTGTCGGAGCCGCACGGCAAGCGATATGCCGTCATCGTGAATGAATTCGGCGAGATCGGCATCGACAACGACCTCGTCGTGGGCGCCGACGAGGAAATCTTCGAGATGAACAACGGCTGCATCTGCTGCACCGTGCGCGGCGATCTGGTGCGCATCATCGACGGCCTGATGCGGCGCAAAGGCAAGTTCGACGCCATCATTGTCGAGACCACCGGGCTTGCCGACCCCGCCCCCGTCGCGCAGACCTTCTTCATGGATGCGAACATCGGCCGGCGCGCGAAGCTCGATGCCGTCGTCACGGTGGCCGACGCCAAATGGCTGCAAGCGAGGCTCAAAGACGCCCCCGAGGCGAAGAATCAGATCGCCTTCGCGGATGTCATCCTGCTCAACAAGACCGACCTTGTCGCGACCGACGAGTTGAGCGAAGTCGAGGCGCGCATCCGTGGCATCAACCCTTATGCCAGGGTGCACAAGACCACGCGCTGCGACGTGCCCTTGCCGGAAGTGTTAGCTCGCAACGCATTCGATCTCGACCGCATCATGGAGATCGAGCCGGACTTTCTCAACGGCCCCGACCACGACCATGGGCATGCGGATGACGGACACGATCATGCGCATGGGCACGGACACGATCATGACCATCATCATGTCGCCGATGGTCTCAAGCACTACCACGACGAGGAGATGCAGTCGCTTTCGCTCAGGCTCGAAACGCCGCTCGATCCGGACAAGTTTTTCCCGTGGGTGCAGGATCTCGTGCAGAAGGAAGGCCCGAATATTCTGCGCTGCAAGGGCATCCTCTCATTCAAGGATGATGACGAGCGTTTCGTATTTCAGGGCGTGCACATGATTCTCGACGGCGACCACCAGCGTGCATGGAAAGAGGGCGAGAAACGCGAAAGCCGCATTATCTTCATCGGCCGCAATCTGCCGCAGGAAAGGATCAAAGCCGGCTTTGCAACCTGCCTCGCCTGATCGGGCCCGCGCGCGATTGCGGCCATGACCGATCCTCGCGGCAACATCGCCTCGGTCGTGGAGCGCACGCATCCGGTGAGCGCTGCCGGTACGGTGGTCGCGACGCATTTTCTGGGCGACACCGCAATCTTCGTGCTGGGTGAAGAGACGCTGTTGCTGGCTGCGCCCGACGGACAATCGCGCGAATTTCGCATTCACAGCGGCGCGATCCTTGCTTCGGCCGCGGGCGCGGACCGCGTCATCACCGGAGGCGATGACGGGCGCATTGTCGCGACCGCGCCTGATGGCACGAGCGTCGAGTTGGGAAGCGATTCGAAGCGCCGGTGGATCGATCACGTGGCAAGCGGGCCGCGGCAGAGCGTGGCCTGGTCCGCCGGCAAACAGGCAACGGTGCGCAGCTCAACCGGCGAAGAGCGCGTGTTCGAAGCGCCATCAACCGTGGGGGGACTGGCGTTCGCGCCAAAGGGATTGCGGCTCGCGATCGCCCATTACAACGGCGCCACATTGTGGTTTCCGGGTGCGCAAGCCGCGCCGGAAAAATTGGAATGGAAGGGCTCGCATCTAGGCGTCACATTGAGCCCGGACGGGCGATTTCTCGTTACCACGATGCAGGAGCCGGCGCTGCATGGCTGGCGCTTGGCCGACGGGCAGAACCTGCGAATGTCGGGCTATGGCACTCGCGTGCGCTCGCTCGACTGGAGTACCGGAGGCAAATGGCTCGCGACCTCGGGCGCACCGCAACTCGTGTTGTGGCCGTTTGCCGGCAAGGACGGCCCGATGGGAAAAACGCCCCGCATGTGCGCACCCGCCCAGGCGCAGGCCGAGACTGTCGCATGCCATCCCAAGCAGGAGATCGTGGCGGTCGGATATGGCGACGGTCTCGTGCTTCTGGTGCGCATTGACGACGGCGCCGAAATTCTGGCGAGGGAGGCTGCCGGCGCACCGATCACCGCCTTGGCCTGGAATTCGCAGGGCAACCGGCTCGCGTTCGGCAGCGAGGACGGCGGCGCCGGGATCGTCAATCTCGGCTAGAGTTTTCTTCGAATCATCATCCCGCTCTAACTTTTTGTTTGAGCATGATCTTTTTCCGAAAACCGGTTCCCACTTTTCGGGATCATGCTCTAAGCTTATTTCTTCGACGCGGGCGGCGCGCGCGAACCGGAGCGTGCGGCCGGCGTCTGGCTTTGGAGCGCGCTATCGGGCAGCCGATTCCAGGTCTGGCTGCGGCCAAACAGCGATATGCCGAGATAGCCGCGCACTT
>Ga0306920_100007857_pt1 | contig 14098 bp, 12 predicted proteins | sample flu12Cox44000170_FD_204666 | JGI IMG/M metagenome (GOLD analysis project Ga0306920, IMG submission 204666) | Lab enrichment of tropical soil microbial communities from Luquillo Experimental Forest, Puerto Rico - flux4day.12C.oxic.44.000.170 (v2)... | ecosystem: Environmental > Terrestrial >...
TCCCGCAGGCCTCGTCGACTTGATCCAGCGCAACGCCGGCAGCCTGAAGATCCGGCCCGACCAAAAGATCGTGTATCTGCGCAACTGGGACGACGAAAAGCAGCGTCTGAGCGGTGTCGCCCGCCTGCTCCAGGCGTTGGTCAAACTCGCCCGCACCGCTCCGCCGGAAGGCGAACCGTCATTGCCGCAAGTTGCGCCTCCGCCGCCGACACCATCTGCCAAACCGAGGCTGGCGCGACAGGCCTGAGTGAGCCGCTCGCGGACGAGAGCGCGGTGATGGCCAGGCCGGTAGACGCGGCGCGTGAGAGCCTTCACGGAAAAACTACCCTATTGCGCTAGATTGGGCGGACGCGTCGGGATCAGCACGACGCGACCCAGGAGAAAGCGGTCATGCAAGGCATTCGCAGCGTCATTTCCACTCTGACCAATGACGGCGAGGAGGTCATGGGCCCGGGAGTGCTGGCCTGGCACTACCCCGACAACTCGATCGTCAACAACTCGCTGCTCACCGTCGAAAGCAACCATTTTTGCGTGCTCAAGTCGCGCGGTGCGATCCTCAATGTCTACGACACCGGGCAATATCCGGTGACGACGCCCGACAGGCCGATCCTCGGCTCGTTCACGCAGGCATTTTTCGGCGGTCAGAGCCCGTGGCAATACGAGGCTTTGTACATCAACCGCTCGAAGATGGTGGTCAAGGCGACCGGGCTGGCTCTGTCCTTGGAAATGGCCGAGATGAGCTACGAGGTCGATTATTACTTTCATGTGGCGGCCAAGGATGATGCGGTAGCCCTCGTCACCCATATGCCGATCAGCGAGCACATGATCACCGCGAACCAGGTCAACGAGTACGCGACGCCGGTGGTCGAGCAAGCGATCAACCAGGTCGTGCAAGTGACCCCGCTCGAGCGGGTTAACGAAAAGATCCACGAGATCGGCGAAGTAGTGCACGGCCATCTCGAAGATTTCCTGAAGGTCTTCGGCATCACGCTCGACACCGTCAAGGTGCTGATCTTCCCGCGCGACGAACGGATGCGTGCGCTGATCTCCCTGCGCGCTTTCGGCCTCCAGGAAATCGATGCGGTGCGCTATTACATCGCGATGCTGATGGCTGAGCACGGCCTCGTTTCAGCGCCCAACATGGCCGTCGGCCAACCTTTCCATATCGGCGCCCCGGTGCAGGCGACCATGTCCGTCCCCGGCATCGCCGGCCGAGAGCCGTCCGGTGCCTGACCCGTTACCGCAAATGCCGTTGCCCGGCGAGAACAGCCGCCTCTACCGAATCGGCGTGATGCTGCTCAACGGCTACGGCTACAACTGGTACCGGCAGGACAACCGGATGCGAACCGACGACCTGCTGATCCGCTCGCGCGCCAGCGAGCATCTGGCCAGCGCGGCAGCGGCGCTGCGCGACCGCGAAGGTCGCTTCCGGCGAAAATACCTGCCGCCGCCGACCCGCCAGCATCCGGATCCCGACCCGCAACACCTCGCGGCGGTCCAGCAGTTCCGCGCCGTTGTGGATCGGATACTCGACATCGACACCAAAGTGCGGGGCGGCGCCGTGCCGTCAGAGGACAAGATTTGGCTGCGGCATCGCGACGAGATCGACACCTTGCACCGGTTGGGCGAGTGCGATGCGATCGTGGTCGCCGCCGCCAAGGAGCTGGCCGACGCCGCTGCAGGATTGCCCGCGGATGCCGGCATCGATCCCGCCGACGCGCAACGGATCGACCGGCAGCTCGGGCAGCTGAGCGGGGTGCTGACCCGACGCGCAGCGGTCCTGTCGGGCGAGCGGCCATGATCGGCGCGACCGGACACCGGGGCGGCGATCTTCTGGCCCACGCGCACGGGCTAGAGTATGCTGGTCGCGGATTATCGACGCGGTCAGGGAGGATGGAGTGATCAAGCTCAAAGGCATCGGGCACGTCAATTTGCGGGTCGCCGACCAGGAGGCTTCCAAGCGGTTCTATCGCGACGTTCTCGGCTTTGTCATCGCCGAGGAAGACCCGGATCATGGCGGCGTGTTCATGACCCTCGGCGAGAATTTCCATACTCTCGACATCGGCCAGCATCCGGCACCGGACGAGGCGCAGCGCCCGCAGCGCGGCCAGATCGGCCTCGCGCACATCGCCTTTCAGGTCGGCAGTTACACTGCGTTGCGCGACGCCTACACGCATCTGGTCCAGAACGGTGTCGCCATTATGCGGGCGACCAACCACGTCAATCAGCGCAGCTTTTACTTTGCCGACCCCGACGGCAACACGCTCGAAATCTATTACGAGATGCCGCACGCATTGCAGCTGTTCGCCGGCGGGCGGACCGATCAGGACGAGTCGCTCGCGGTCAGCGGCGCCGATGACCCGTTGCCGGATTGGCTGCTCGAGGACTGGCCGGGGCCGGAGATGGAGGCGCGGATCGAGGCGCTGCGCTCCCCGCAAAAGGAACGCGCGCCCGCCTGACAGCGGCGCCCTGCCCGGACGCCGCTACCCTAATGTCGCACTCGCGCTGATCAAGGCACGACGCAGCCCACGTTATCCGTATAGATCGAGCCGCACAGGATGTTTACCCGGTGATCCATCGGCGAACCTAGCAGCGGCATAACTTTGGCGACGAATTTCGTCGTCTTCTGGTTGGTCTGCCAGTTGTTGTAATCGCTTACGCTATCCGAGACTTCGAGGGTGGCGAAGCGGTTGGGCCGGTCGAGCTGTTGCAGGACCGTATAGCTCAGCTGGCCAGACGCCCGGCTCGTGTCAGAGGCATAGCGGATCAATTCGTCCTCGGCTTTACCGGGTCGCCGTCCGTCAGGAAATCGGCGTAGGTCACGATAAAGACGCCAAGGTTTTCGTTGCCGACGACCGACTCCGGCGCAAGGCTGGCGCTGGTCCACGGCGTGTCGAACGACTTGACCAGGCTATACTGGCGGTCGTCGATCGGACTGCCGATGCAGCAGTTGAAGCCGGGTGGCGGTGGCAGCGGCTGGACCTGCACGGCAAAGCGGAAGTCGGTGCTGTGCGCTTGCGCCAGATGTGCCTCGAACGCATCAAGGCTGCTCCAGACATCGATGATTTGCGAATGGTTCGAAGCCAGTAGCCAATTGACCACCCGGAAGCTCTTTGAGCCGGGGTCCGACAGGCTGGCGTCACGATAGGCAAACAGCGCCGTGTAGGCCGTTTGCTCGAAAGAATCCGGCATGTTTAGGTTGAACGGAATGACATCGAAATGGGTGATGTCGAATATCGGCCCGCGAATCGATGGTCCGCCGCCGCCACCGGCACAAGCCATTCCGGTCAGCGATACCGAGGCCAGGACAAGCGCTAACGCTCGCCGCAAGGACGTCCACATGGTCGGATTCCTCCCTCGTTTTGGTTGATCCGACCGCACGGCGCGGCGGCCGAAACTCTGCATTTATGCGAACATCCGCTCGCGGGTTAACGCTATCTGCCGGCCCCCGAACCGTCAACCGCGAACCGAGAAATCTCTACGCGGAGGCTGGTGATCGCGCGGCGGCGGGCCGGACCGGCCGGCCGAGGTTCGGCAAAAACGCCGCCAGCAAGCCGATCGCCGGCAGGAACGCGCAGATCTGGTAGACGAAGTCGATGCTGGTCGCGTCGGCCAGCCGGCCGAGCAACGCCGCCCCTACTCCGGCCAAGCCGAACGAAAGGCCAAAGAACAACCCGGCGATCGTGCCGATCTTTCCCGGCACCAGATCGAGCGCATAGACGATGATCGTCGACGAGGCCGAAGCCAAAGTCACTCCGATCACGAGGATCAACGCGCCGGTCCAGAACAAATTGGCGTGAGGCAGCATCAAGGTAAACGGCAACACGCCGAGGATCGAACCCCACATCACGTATTTGCGGCCGATCCGGTCGCTGAGCGGGCCGCCGATCAGGGTGCCGGCCGCTACCGAGGCCAGGAACGCGAACAAATAGATCTGGGCGGTGGCGAGCGGGACGTGAAATTTGCTGATCAAATAGAAAGTGAGATAGGTGTTAAGGCTGGTCGTATAGAACGACTTGGAAAACACCAGCACCATCAGGATCACGATCGCCCAGCCGACCCTTCGCCGCGACAAATCCGGCCGGCCGGCCGCATGCCACGCCCGCGGCCGAGGCGACGGCGCTCCCTCCCTGCGGTACCAATTCCCGACCGGGAATAGCACCATCATCGCCAGCAGCGCCACCAGAGAGAACCAGCCGACGCTCCCCTGTCCCTTGGGAATCACGATAAAGGCGGCCAGGATCGGTCCCAGGGACGAGCCGAGATTGCCCCCGACCTGAAACACCGATTGGGCCAAGCCGTGCCGCCCGCCCGAGGCCATGCGCGCGACCCGCGAGGCCTCCGGGTGGAACACCGCGGAGCCCATGCCCACCATCGCCGCCGCGATCAGCAGCAAGACGTAGCTGCCCGCATGAGCGAGCATCAACAGGCCGACCAGGGTGACACCCATGCCGACCGCCAGCGAATAAGGCTGCGGCCGGCGGTCGGTCGACAGGCCGACCGCGGGTTGCAGCAAGGACGAGGTGATCTGCATGGTCAAGGTGATCAGCCCGATCTGGGCGAAGCTCAACCCGTAGGAGCCCTTCAGCATCGGGTACAGCGCCGGCACCAGCGACTGCATCATGTCGTTCAAGAAATGCGAAAAGCTCAGCGCCATGATGATCGAGAAGGCGGCCCCTTCCGCGACCCGGCGACCTTTGTTGCGTTCCGCAGATGCCAACACACTCATGAACTGTGGTTCTCCGACTCCTCGGCCTCGGCCGACTACCTCCGAGAATACCAAGTTTCGGGCACTTTTTATCTCGGACTGCACCGAAACATAGCAGCCATTCGCCTGGTCCGTGGGTGCGGGCGGCCGGCTATCGCCGGAGCGGCCAGGCGAAGCTGAGCTCGTGTCCGTCGGGGTCGGTCACATGAAAAAACCGCTCGCCCCATTCGGCGTCGCGCGGCGCGGTGTCCGTCCGGTAGCCGGCGGCGACGAGGCGGGCATGGAGCGCATCGACATCCGAATCATAAAAGATGACCCGGCCCCACCACGACCAGCGCCGCTCCGCCGGCTCGGCGATCAGGTTCAGAAAGCCGTCGCCGGCCCTGAAGCTGGTGAAGCCAGCGTCGCCGCCGCCGTAGAGCATCTCAAACCCCAGCAGCCGGTAAAAGCCGACGGCACGCGCCATGTCGTGAGTAGCCAGGGTGACCGCGCTGATCCCGGTGATCATGACTTCTCTTTCGAAGGAGCCAGAGGTGTATCCTGGCCGGCGCCGCGAGTGGAGAAACCGCCATGTATGTGGGGACGCAGATCAGGCCGCGAGACGATAGCGACTACAGGGTCTGGGCGCAGCTCGGGGTCACCCATGTCTGCGTCGACCCGCCGGGCAATCCGCATCATTGGAGCCTCGACGATCTGCATCGCCACCGCGACCATATCGAATCGTTCGGCCTGTCGCTCGACATGGTGCAGCTGCCGATGTCGTCGGCGCCGATCGAGAAGCAGGAAAGTCCGCATATCCTGCTGGGACGGGAGCCGGAGCGGCGGCGCGAGCTCGACAGCATCTGCAACCTGATCGAACGCCTCGCCGCGGCCGGCATCCCGGCCGCCAAATACAACCTGACCATCGTCGGAATTCCCCGAACCGAGCGGGAGCCCGGCCGCGGCGGCTCGCGCAACGCCGCCTTCCGCTGGACCCGCGCCGACCAGGCCGCCCCGCCGACCGCGGCGGGCATCGTCACCGAGGATGAATATTGGGAGCGGATCGACCATTTCCTCGCCGCAATCGTTCCGGTAGCAACCGCGGCCAAGGTGCGCCTCGCCTGCCACCCGCAGGATCCCTACACGCCGCCCGGCTATCGCGGCGTGACCAGCGTGCTCGGCACCGTCGACGGGCTAAAACGGTTCGTGACAATGCACGAGAGCCCCTATCACGGGCTCAATTTCTGCCAAGGCACGATCGCCGAGATGCTCGACGATCCGGCGCGCGAGATCTATGACGCGATCCGCTGGTTCGGCCAACGCGGCAAATTGTTCAACGTGCATTTCCGCAACATCAAGGGCCGCAAGCTCGATTTTGTCGAAGCATTCCCGGATGAAGGCGACATGGACATGGCCCGAGCCATCGCCTGCTATCGCGATGTCGCCTATCCCTACATGCTGATGCCGGACCACGTGCCGCAGATCGACGGCCGCGACCCCCCAGGCGTCGCCTTCGCCTATTGCTACGGCTACATCCAGGCCCTACTCGACGCACTGGCTCCCCGTAAGGCGGGCGGGACAGGCTGACGCCTCGAGCGCTGCCGCCGTGCGGCATTACGCCTGCCAATCTTCGACCCGCAGGCCCGGTACACGGCTGAATTCCTTCACATTGTGCGTAACGAGGATCAGGTTTCGCTCCACGGCCTGCCCGGCGATTAGAACGTCATAAGCGCCGATTAGTGTCCCTTTGGAGGCGAGCACAGCGCGGATCGCGCCGGCTTGCCGGGCGTCCTCCTTGACGAAATCGAGCACCACAAATTGCAGGGCATCGATCAGAGCCGCATTTTGCGCGGCCCGGCGGCTCTTGAACGCACCGTAATACAGCTCGTGCACAGCGATAGCTGAAATCGCCACATCTACCGGCTGTTCCCGTCGAACGCGTCGTGCCGCTTTCGAGGTCGCGTCATTCAGCAGGGCGATGACGACGTTCGTGTCGAGAAGATAGCGCATTATCGAAAAAGGTCATCGAGCTCCGGGCGCTCCTGCGGCTGCGGGCGCTCGTTGACCACTTCGACGAAATCGTCGTCGAGCTTGCCGACGATCGCATCCAGCCAACTCCAATCATCCGCCGCTGGTTCGAGAATGACAGCCTTACCCCGCCGCCGGATGCGCACCTCACTGCCCTGAAAGCGAAACTCCTTCGGAAGCCGCACCGCTTGCGATCGCCCGGACCAAAAAAGCTTAGCCGTTGTCATGACCGTTACCGTTGCGAGATACTAATGATATATAGCGGCATCAAGCGCCAGCAAACGATTCCCTTGGCAAACCGGATCAGGAGAGCGCGATCAGCGCGGCGGGCACTGCGCCGCGCAGCAGGGCTTTGCGGGCCTGCCATTGTTCGCGGGTTTCGAGGGTTTCGAGGAATTGGACCTCGCCGCCGGCGAACAACGCAATCGGCAGGCCGTCGCGGTAGAGGAGCCGGTTGCCGGTCAGGGCCGCGAGCTTTGGCCCCGGGGTCAGGATGCCGGCGAGGTTCAACGGATCGGCCCCGGAAACTGACACCCAGGCGCCGGAAGCCGGCTTGCGCCGGGTTTCGCGGAGCACGCCGATCGCCTCGGGCAGTGCGAATTGCTCGCCGGAGAAGCCGGCGACAAACCGGCCGCCGCGGATCTCGCCGCGCGCTTCGAGCCGGCGGTAGACTCGCAACAGATCCCGCCATGGCGGCAGCCGGGCGGCCTCGCGCTCCAGCAGACGCCAGAACACGACGCCGTAGCGGCGCAGCAAGGCGCGCGCCGCGTGCTCGACCGCCTCGGCCTGGGTCCCGCCGGACGCCGGCCGGGCGCGTTGCGCCGGCGCCCAGCGGCCGGCATCTTCCATCCCGAAGACCGCGCCGCGACGCCGCCGGCCGCTGCCCGAAGCACGGCGGCGGTCAGATGGCATAAGCAGCGCGCGCAATCCGCCAAAGCTGTCGGAATTGACCAGACCCAGCGCCACCAGCTCGGCCAGTGCCTCTTCGAGCTGCGGGCGCAGCAGGCCGGCGTCTTCCAGCAGCTCGTCGAAAAATGACGCGCCGCGATCGCGAATGCTGGCGATGACCCGCTGCGCCTGGGCGCTCGGTTGGGTTGCTTCCTCGGTGACCGAGAACCCCGCCCACAGCCGGGCGTGACGCCGCGGCAACAGCACAATCGGGGTCGTCCGCACCGGCGCTGCGGCGCGGCCGTTGCCGTTCGCCCGTCCGGAGGCAGGCCGCAGGCGCGACCATGCGATCCGTCCGGCCAGGCAGAGATCATCGAGCCATGCCGGCTCGTACTCGGCGACGCGCGCCGGCAGGATCTCGGTCTCCCAGGCGGCGGCAGCCGCCTCGAACCCTTCGAGTTGCCCGACGATGGTTTCGACCGCGTCGGGCCCTTCCATCTGGGTGTCGGGCGCAATCCGCTGCCAGCCGAACAGAAACCGCAAGAAGTCGCGGGCGGCAACCGGCTCGATCTCGGCGCGCAAGCGCTTGACCGTGTAGCGGTGTATGCGAGCAAGCAGCCGGCGTTCGCACCATTCGTCCGCCATGACGTCGGGGGTGAATCGGCCGCGCATGGCGAAGCCTTCCGCCTCGAGCGCTGTCAGCGACGGCGCGATTTCGTCCGGTTCAAACCCGAGCGGAGCGGTAAGCGCGGCCTCGCTGACCGGGCCAAGGCCTTCCAGCCGGCCGCGCAGGATTTCGGTCAGCGCCTCGTCGCGCGCCCACTCTCGTTCCCCGCCTTTGGCCGGCGCGGCGACCGCGGGGTCGATTTGGGCGGCAGGCCAAAGCGCCCTGATCTGTGGCGAGCGCTCGGCGGCAATCCATAACACCGCCCCCGGCACGGAAACCCGGGCCACTCGCCGTTCGTGGGCAAGCTGTGTCAGCCAATCGGACCAGCCGGGCCGCACCTCGTTAGCGCCCATGAACCCGAGCCATACCAGCGCATCGTGCAACTCGTCGGCGTTCGCCGGGTCGGGCCAGGCTTCCTCCCGCACCCGTGCGATCGCCTCGGGGTCGAGCCGGCCGAGGTCGGCGGCGGTCTCAGGCGCCAGCCAGCGGCGCGCCATCACCGCCTGAGTGCGCCGCTCCTCCAACGGTGCGTCGTCGAGGTAGGCGTAGGGGCGGGCCGAAAGCACTTCCAACGCAAGTGGGGACGGTTCGGTCAGCTCGCGGGTGACGACGCGGATCCCGCCCGACGCCAATCCGCTCAGCAGCTGCTGCAGACCGTCGAGGTCCATCGCATCGCCGAGACAATCGGCGATCGTCTGGCGAACCAACAGATGGTCGGGGATTTCGCGCTCGCCGACCAGATTCTCGGCGCAAGCAAGCTGGTCGGGAAAGATCGTCGCGATCAGGTCTTCCGCCTCCATCCGGGCGAGTTGGGGCGGCACTTTCTTGCCGCCGCGAAACCGCGGCAGCGCTAGCGCCACTCCGGCGACCCAGCGCCAGCGGGTCATGAACATCGGCGCGTCAAGCAAGGCCTGGATCAGCAATGGCCGGACGCTCGCGGGATGCAGGTAACGCTGCACCTCGCCCAGATCGAAGCTGTGCGCGGTGGTCAGCGACAATACGATGTTGTCCTCGGTCGCCGCCGCCTGCAGCTCGAAATTGAACTTGGTGCAGAAGCGTTTGCGCAGCGCCAGCCCCCAGGCACGATTGATGCGGCTGCCATAGGGCGAATGGACGACCAGCTGCATGCCGCCGACCGCGTCGAAGAACCGCTCGAAAACCAATCTGTGGCGGGTCGGCAGAACACCCAACGCCGCGTAAGCCGACGCCAGATAATCGACAAGCTGCCGCGCAGCCGGCTCGGCGATGCCGACCTCATCGATCAGCCGGCGCAAAGCGAGCTCACCGCCGGGACCCGTCGACAAATCCTCCGCGATCTCGCCCCGCAGACGAGACACCGACTGCGACAGCTCGTCGGCGCGGCCCGGCGCCTCGCCCAGCCAGAATGGAATGGTCGGCGCCATGCCATGCGCGTCCTCGACCCGGACCGTGCCGCGCTCGACGCGCATGATGCGATAGGCGTTGTTGCCGAGCTGGAACACGTCGCCGGCCATGCTCTCGACCGCGAAATCTTCGTTGACGGTGCCGATGATCTGGCTTTCCGGCTCCAGCAACACCTGATAATCGGCGGTGTCGGGGATCGTGCCGCCCGAGGTCAGCGCGGTCAGACGGGCGCCGCGCCGGCCGCGCAGCAGATGGTTGACGGCGTCATGGTGGATCAGCGCGCCGCGCCGGCCGCGCCGGGTGCTGAATCCTTCGGCCAGCATCGCCACGACCGCGGCGAAATCCTCGCGCGATAGATCGCGATACGGCCAGGCCCGGCGGAACAGCTGATAAAGCCGGTCCTCGTTCCATTCCTGGGCCGCGACCTCGGCGACGATCTGCTGCGCCAGTACGTCGAGCGGCTGCTCGGGGATCGCCAGCCGATCAAGTTCGCCCCGGCGCACGCTGTCGAGGAGCGCCGCGCATTCGACGAGTTCGTCGCGCGACAATGGGAACAACCGGCCTTTCGGGGTGCCCGCGACCGCGTGGCCCGAGCGCCCGACCCGCTGCAGAAAGGTCGCGATCGAGCGCGGCGAACCGAGTTGGCAGACCAGATCGACCTCGCCGATGTCGATGCCGAGTTCGAGCGAGGCGGTCGCCACCAGCGCCTTCAGCGTTCCCGCCTTGAGGCGCTGTTCGGCGTCGAGCCGCTGCTCTTTCGCCAAGCTGCCGTGATGCGCGGTCACCTGATCCTCGCCGAGCCGCTCCGACAACTGACGGGTCACCCGCTCGGCCATCCGCCGGGTATTGGTGAATATCAAGGTCGTGCGGTGCGCCTCGATCAGCCGAGCCAATTGGTCGTAGACCTGGTGCCAGACTTCCCCCGACATCACCGCTTCGAGCGGGGACGACGGCACTTCGAGGGCGAGATCACGTGCCCGGCGATGGCCGGTGTCGACTATCCGGCAATCGGCATCGGGCCCGACCAGGAAATGCGCGACCGCCTCGATCGGCTTCTGGGTCGCCGACAGCCCAACCCGCAGCAGGCGATCGCCGCACAGTGCGGATAGGCGCTCGAGCGACAGCGCCAAATGGGAGCCGCGCTTGTTCGGGACAAGAGCGTGGATTTCGTCGACTATCACGGTGCGCGTCGTCGCCAGCATCGCGCGGCCGGACTCGGAGCCGAGCAGGATGTACAGCGATTCCGGCGTGGTGACGACTATGTGCGGCGGGCGGCGGCGCATGCGCTCGCGCTCGCCCTGGGGCGTGTCGCCGGTGCGCACCCAGGTCCGGATATCGAGGTCGGGCAGCCCCCGCGCCTGCAGGGCCTCGCGGATGCCGGCCAACGGCGCGTCGAGATTGCGCCGGATGTCGTTCGACAATGCCTTCAAAGGCGAGACATAGACGATTTGCGTCTCGTCGGCGAGTTGATCCCCGAGCCCTTGCCGCACCAACCCGTCTATCGCGGCGAGAAACGCGGCGAGCGTCTTGCCCGACCCCGTCGGTGCGGCGATCAGAACGTGTTGTCCCGCCTGGATCGCTGGCCACGCCTGCGCCTGCGCCGTGGTGGGCGCGGCAAAGCTGCGGGCGAACCATTCGGCGACCGCCGGATGAAACAGCGAGGTCGGGTCGACCAGGCCGGTACCGAGGGATAGCGTATCGATGACAGCGCCTCGCAGCGAAAACCGCGTACCGTCCGGCCGCCGCATCGGCTTCGATCCAGCGGCGCCCGGCGCCTACAGGATGAAGGGTTGGTTCGCAGGGAATCAACCCCCTCCGCGATTGAGCCGCTCTGTTTCCGCGGGGCGCGAAGTCGCGCGCGCGTCAATTCGATCAGGAATGGTTCGGGTAGAAAGCGGTCCCGGTCAGCGTTGTTCCGGCCGCGGCGAGTTGGGCCAGCCTCGGCGCGCGCTGTTAATGGTGCTGGTCAGCGTCACCTGCGAGACCCGCACATCCGCCGCCGGCGTTGATGCGTGAACTCGGCGTCGACGGGTCAATCCAGTGGAACAGTGGCTTGGCTCGAGATCGTGAAAGGCGCGGCGAGGCCGAAGAAATTGAAGCTGTAGTTCGCGCTCAGCGTCATCGTCCGGGGCGATCCGGTAGTGGATTGCAAGGCAGTCACGCAAGTTTGACCCGCCGTCGGTGTCGTGCAAACTGAGGCCCCCGATAGAATATTTTGCATTTGTGCTTCTGTACAGCTTGCCAACGTGCCGGTGCAACCCGGCGGATTTGTAGAATAGCTATTGTTGACCATGGCGTAGCGGCCGGCTTGTTCGACCGCGAGCAGCATCTTGTTCCATTGCCAAACAGCGGTTCCAAACTCGCTGGCGCCAAAGATCACCAGAATAAGAACAGGGAGTATAAACGCCGCTTCGACCGCTGCGGCGCCTTCGTCGCAGCGGCGGGTCGGATTTTTTCGGCGCGACAAAAAGCCAGCCATCATTACTGCGTACGAACCGTGGTTGCGGCACTGACAGTCGATGGGAAGGCAAAGCTCGCCCAAGAGAACATTGGACTGAAGCTTTGCGACGCGGTGACTGAGACGGAGACCAAGACCCGGTAATCGCCGCTGCTGACTGAGGTGCATGGGTTCGAGGCCCCCGCCGACGGACAGGTAGCAGCCGTTCCATCAGTACAGGTGCAGGCGCTCGACACGCCGGGCGTAACCGGCGAACATGAACTCCCCGACAAGGTCAGCCCCAAAAACCCGCACACCTGCTGCTCTGTCGAGGTCGTCGGATCGGTCACGCTCGGGTCGTTCCATTTTGCTTCGGCGTATTCAGCCCCGGCCCGCGTGGCACCCCTCAGCGCAGCCGAGGTGTTCATCAGCGACCCGTAGTCAATGATTCCAAGCACCAGCGTCGCCAGTACCGGCACTGTCAGGGCAAATTCTATTGTCATGCTGCCCCGGTTGCAGTCGCCTCGCCGAGCCAATGGCGCGATCAGCTTCCCAAACATGGCGTCATTCCGTGAGGGCGATATTCAGAGTAGTCGGCCCGGTGACACCGACCGCCGAACAGGCGGCCTGGGTGCCGTTCATTGTCGAATTGCCGATATAGGTCATCGTCAGTGAAATGACCAGGAAGCACGGGCTGGTGTTCGAGTTCCCGGTAAATTTTACGTTTGTTACCGGCGTATACATTGTTCCTTGGAGATATGACCCTGCATTGGCGGTCACGAGGCTGTCCCCGGTGAGACCACCGCCGCTTTTACTGGTGTCGGCATGCAAAGGGTCCTGGTAAAACAGCAGCCCCGAGGGAATTCCGCTGACGGGGCTGGTGGTCGGCGCCGAGAGGTTCACGGTGCCGGACTGCATCTGAAAGCCGCCGCCCTTGGTCCCGCTCTGCGAACTGGCGATAATCGTGACACCGTTGATGCCATTGGCCGGACACCCCCCCGAACCGGCGGTACCCATCGTGACAGTGCCGCCATCGGCCAAAAACGCATCACCTTTGTTGTCCTCGCCATCAAGGTAATAGACGCCGGGGCACAGCGTTGTCGTTCCGCTCTTGAACTCCATCGGGGCGGAGGAACTTCCCGACCCATCAGAGCACTTTTTGCTTCCGCTGCTTTTGCCATAAAGACCGGGCTGCAGAGTAGTGGGCGCCCCCGTCCAAGGGTAGCAAGGACTGGACGCATTTACCGGCGTCCCGGGCCACGTGAAAGTAATCTTACCGGCGCAGCCGATTTGCGGCGGATTGCAGGAATAGGGGTCGGTTACTGGTGCGGCGTCGGTGAGCCGGGTCGGCACGTTGATCTGCGGGCTGCCCGAAGAGCTGTAGTTTCCGACCGCTTGAAACCAGGAGGCGTTGAGGATGTCATTGTTGCCGCCTCCGAACGAGATCGCCGAGCCGCTGCTGGAATTCGCGGCCATCCCGCAGCCAGTCAGATTGATCGTGGCGGAGCCCTGCACGGAAATATCGTTTCCTGTCTTGCCGAGCGCCAGATCGCAGGTCAAGCCGGCAAGATTGACCTTGGCGACGGCGCGGGCGCCGATCGTGACGCTGGGCAGAAAAAGTTGGGCTAAAAGGGTCTGTTGTTGCTTGGCCAAAACGACTTCGACGCATTTGTCGTCGGTGCATGTGGTGCTGGCGACGGGCGGATTGTTGGCGCACATTTGACCGGATGACGGGTCCGTACAGGCCGGAGAAGCGGTTGGGCAGGTAAAGGAACTGAAGGCGAACCCGTTGGCTGCCGCGGCGTTTTGCGCCTTGGCGCAGATATCGGCATAAAGGCTGGACTGTCCGTCAGACTGCCCGGCGGCACGCTCGTAGGCGCCTGCAAGTGCTGCGGCGTCGGCCGCCGATTGGTCCTGGCGTTTGATCGCGTACCACAGCCCGGCTTCAACACCGAGCGCGGTAAATCCGAGCAGCGCCGTTGCCGCAATTGCCACGATGACAGCCACG
>Ga0306920_100007858_pt1 | contig 14098 bp, 16 predicted proteins | sample flu12Cox44000170_FD_204666 | JGI IMG/M metagenome (GOLD analysis project Ga0306920, IMG submission 204666) | Lab enrichment of tropical soil microbial communities from Luquillo Experimental Forest, Puerto Rico - flux4day.12C.oxic.44.000.170 (v2)... | ecosystem: Environmental > Terrestrial >...
TCTGATTTCGACTGCGAGGATTGCGAACGATCGGATCGGTGCGGGAGGCCGCCTAGTGAAACCTGCATTGTCAGAGTCGCGCAAATCGCCCGCGGGGATTGGAAGAGAAAGAAGCATTTTGGTACGTTAGCTCAGTGGTAAAGTTATGTTCAGAGACATTGTTGTCAATCTCAGCGTCCGCAAAGGCAGTAAGGCAGTCGGCGACTACGCCGTCTCCGTGGCAGAGACCCTTGGAGCGCACCTTACCGGCGTCGCCATCGCCTTCGTGCCAAGTATTCCGGGCGCGAGCCTGGGCTACCTGCCGATCGAGACCATTGAGGCCCAGCAACGCGAAAACGAAATGGCGGCCGAAGACGCGGTGGATCATTTTACCGCCGCGAGCGCCAAGGCCGGTGTGGCCGCCGAACGGCGCGTGCTGCGCACAGGTTTTCCCGCTGCCGCCGAGCAATTCAGCCGCATCGCCCGGCGCTTCGACTTGGCGATCGTTGGCCAGCTGGAGCCCGACGTCAATTCGGTCGAGGCCGCGATTGCGGAGAGCACGTTGTTCGACTCAGGGCGGCCGATCGTCATCGTGCCCTATATTCAGAAAGCGCCGCTTACGCTCGAGCGCGTTATGGTGTGCTGGGACGGCAGCCGCGCCGCGGCGCGCGCCATCGCCGATGCGATGCCGCTTTTGGAGCGCGCCGGATCCGTCCAGGTGGTCATCGTCGCCAGTGAACGCGGCAAGTATGACCAGATCGAAGGCGCCGACATGGGCCTGCATCTTGCCCGTCACGGCGTCAAAGTCGAGGTGACGCGGATCGCCCGCGGCAAGATCGACGTGGCCGATGCACTGTTGTCCCACGCCGCCGACTGCAGCGCCGATTTCATGGTCATGGGCGGCTATGGCCATTCGCGCTTGCGCGAGTTCGTGCTCGGCGGCGTCACCCGCAGCATGCTCCATTCCATGGTGGTGCCGACCCTGATGTCCCATTGATGGCTCCAGACGGGGGTCGAAACCGGCCTTTTCATGGGTGTTTGTGGCCCGTCTGTTGCCGAAAAGTCACGCGGAAACAGAATCGACGCGGCTCCCCTCACAGCCGTTCCTATGGTCGAATTTTATTCGTAAATATCGGCCTCAGGTAGGGAATCCCGCTGCGACGGCATTTCGATGCACCGAACGAGCGAACATCATCTGGCCAACGCCGGTTCGTCCGACGAGCTGAAGGGTTTGGACATCCTTCTGGTCGAGGATTCGCGCGACGTCGGCGAAGCGGTGAAGACGCTGCTCGAGCTGTGCGGCGCCATCGTCGCCGGCCCGGCGACCAATACCGCGGAGGCCGAAGGGCTACTGGCCAAGCGCCGGCCCGACGTCGCCCTGGTCGATTTTCACCTGCGCGGCGGCGAGCACTCCTACCCGTTGATCGTGCGGCTGCGCCAACAGGGCGTCCCCGTCATCGTGCTGTCGGGCTCGTTCGAATTTTCGCCGCTGCCGTCGGTCGAGGGCGCGACCATGCTGGAAAAGCCGGTCGGCGAAGCCGAGCTGCTCTCCCATCTGACCCCGTTCGTGGCGAACAAGCTGGGCCGGTAACGGCTCCGCACGCTGCCGGCAATCCAAGTCTGCTGAACAAGTCTGCTGAAGCTGAAACCGTTTAGCCGCCGGTCACGCTCATGTGGCGGGACAGCGCCGGCCGCTGATGGCGGCGGTCGATGACGAAATCGTGGCCTTTCGGCTTGCGGCCGATCGCTTCGTCGATGGTGGCGAAAAGGAGGTCGTTGCCTTCGGAGGTGCGCAGCGGCTTGCGTAGATCGGCGGCGTCCTCCTGGCCGAGGCACATATAGAGCGTGCCGGTACAGGTCACGCGCACCCGATTGCACGATTCGCAGAAATTGTGCGTCAGCGGCGTGATGAAGCCGAGCCGCCCGCCGGTCTCGGCGACGCGGACGAAGCGCGCCGGGCCGCCGGTGCGGTAATCGATCTCGTCGAGGGTGAAGCGCTCGGCGAGCCGCGCCCGAACCATGGACAGCGGCAGATATTGGTCGAGCCGGCCTTCGCCGATCTCGCCGAGCGGCATCACCTCGATCAGGGTCAAGTCCATGCCGCGGCCATGGGCCCATTCGATCAGGCGCGCGAATTCGTCGTCGTTGACGCCCTTGAGCGCGACCGCGTTGATCTTAATCTTCAGTCCGGCCGCTTGCGCCGCATCGATCCCGCCAAGCACCTGATCGAGATCGCCCCAGCGGGTGATAGCGCGGAATTTGTCGGCATCGAGCGTGTCGAGCGAGACGTTGAGCCGCCGCACGCCTGCCGCTTTGATCTCAGCTACGTATTTTGCGAGCTGGGAGCCGTTGGTGGTCAGCGTCAACTCATCGAGATTGCCGCTCCGCAGATGCCGCGCCAATGCGTTGACGAGGGTCATGATGCCGCGGCGCACCAGGGGCTCGCCGCCGGTGAGGCGGAGCTTGCGCACACCGCGCGCGACAAACGCCGAACAGAGCCGGTCGAGCTCTTCGAGGCTCAGCACATCGGCCTTCGGCAGAAACGACATGTTTTCCGACATGCAGTAGACGCAGCGGAAGTCGCAGCGGTCGGTCACCGAGACCCGCAAATAGCTGATGGCGCGGCCGAATGGATCAATAAGCGGCGGCCGCCCGGCGGCGCCGTTCAGATCGCGTGGCTGTGAACCATTCTGGGTCATGCGGATCGCTAGGCGCCGCCCCGCTGGCGCTCCTGCGAGGTTTCTCCCATACAATAGAGCCGGGCTCTAACCGGTGTTTAGATAATGAACAATAGTGCCGAATAAACCCCCAATGGTCCAGGATGGCCCGGCCGTGCCTGCAGGTACGGCCGTTAGCGCTGCGGGGGAGGCGGCGGGAAAGCCGATCCCGGGGGCGGTGGCACGCCCTCCGCCGGCGTCGCGGTGGCGGGCCGGTGCAATCTCGGCTTCGGCTTGGGCGGCGGCTTCCTCCCCGGCGCCCCCACCTGGAGCACAACCGCAACCGGATTGGGCTGCACCTCCACCGTCGGACTCTCGAACATCGAGTGTTCCGGAGTTCGGATCGCGACCTGAACCGTCTGCGGCAAATAGCCGAGCTTGGCGAAATTCACCGCCTGGTTTTCCGGCGGCACGCTGAGCGAGCAGGGCGTTTGGCAAGTCTGGCCTTGCGCGGTGCGCACGTCGGCGCCCGGCGGGTCGGATTCGAAATTCAGGACGACGGGTGGTGACGACTTCGGCGTCAGCCAGTCGGGTACGTACTGGTAGAAGCCCGAGCAGCCAGCCAAGACGACCGTCGAGCCGACGGCCACGGCAGTGAGAATAACGGGTACGCTCACCATTGAGCTACCCGTGATGTGGCGAACCTAGGCCGCACGGCGAGCCTGGTAAAGGCCGTTGGCGGCAACGGCGCGCCGTCAGCTCGATTTGCGGCTGCCGATCGGCCGCTCGCGCGCGTCTCTGAATTGGCCGGGAAACTTAAGCGCGTATCGCCCGGCTGCCATCGCCGCCGTGGACGGCGACGGCAGCCAACCGCGAAGCCATTATGGTTTAATCGGCCCGAGAAGCGGTGACAGCCGCGATAGCTTCGGGGAGCTCGCCGTACGAGCTGATAATGCGGTCAGGCTGCAGCGTCGCGATCGGCACGTCCGTATAGCCGAAGTCCACCCCGATGACCGGCACGTTGGCGGCGCGAGCGGTGCGCACGTCGGTCCCGGAGTCGCCGACCATGACCGCGGTCGTGGGCTCGCCGCCGGCGCGCCGGACGGTCTGCCGAAATGCATCCGGGTCGGGCTTCATCACCCCGAACGTGTCCTGGCCGCAAACGGTCGCGAAGCGCTCGGTCAAGTTCAGCGCCGTGAGCAGGCGCCGCGACAGCCGTTCGAGCTTGTTGGTGCATACCGCAAGGCGATGACCTTGAGCAGCGAGCCGATCGAGCGTCGTCTCGACGTGCGGGTAGGGTCGCGAGCGGTCGGCGATGTGCGCGGAATAATGCTCGATAAAGCCTGCGAACAGCCGGTCCATGTCCGGCTTGGTGGCCGGCCGGCCCTCGGCGGCCAGCGCCCGTTCGATAAGGGCGCGAGCGCCGCCGCCAATCAGCCTGCGCGCCGCTTCGAACGGCATGCGCGGCAGGCCCTCGCGCGCGAGGACGAGATTGAGCGTATCGATGAGGTCCGGCGCGGTATCGATCAGCGTGCCGTCGAGATCAAAGACGATGGTGAGCATCCCAGCTTCGCCTAGCCGGCAGTGGCGGCCGGCGCAAGCGTGGGCACGGTTATGTCCGCCCTAGGCTCGCCGTCGGATCGGCGCTAGATAGCGGCCGGCCCGCGCAAGGGCTCGAGACGACTAGCTAGGAAGGGCCCTTAGCGTGGCCATAGACGTCGAAGCGCAAAAACGTGCCGCGGCAGCCCGCGCCCTCGAATTCGTGCGGCCGGGCATGCGGCTCGGTCTCGGCACCGGTTCGACCGCCAAGCACTTTGTCGAGCTCCTCGCCGAGCGCGTGGCGCAAGGCCTCGGTGTCGTCGCCGTGCCGACCTCGGAAGCGACCCGCGCGCTGGCGCAGCGTCTCGGCATCACGCTCACCACGCTCGACGAAACGCCCGCGCTCGATCTGACGGTCGATGGCGCCGACGAGATCGCACCCGACCTGACTTTGATCAAGGGCGGCGGCGGGGCGCTGTTGCGCGAGAAGATCGTGGCCGCAGCCTCGGCGACAATGCTCGTCATCGCCGACCAGTCGAAATGGGTGCAGCGGCTCGGGCGCTTTCCGTTGCCCGTCGAGATCCCGCCCTTCGGCGCGACGGCGACCGCCCGGGCGGTCGAGGCGGCGGCCGCGGCGGCCGGATGTCCGGGGCCGGCCGTGCTCCGGAAGACCCCGGATGGCCATGCTTTTGTCACGGATGGCGGGCACTGGCTCATTGACGCCCAACTCCGGCAAATTGCCGATCCGGCGGCCTTGGCCGCGCGATTGGCCGGGGTCCCGGGCGTCATGGAACATGGTTTGTTCATCGGGCTGGCGCGGACTGCTATTGTCGCCGGCCCGGACGGGGTTCGCCTCGTCGAGCGACCTTAAGTCTCATGTACTGAAAGGGAGTGCGCCAATGATCGCTCGTTTCATGTTGCGTCACGCCGCGGTGGCGCTCATTGCGCTGGTCGCGTTCGGCCTCGCCTGGCCGGCGGCGGCCCAGACCCCAGCGCCGCCGCCGCAGGTGTCGCCGGCTTCGCTCCTGATCGCGAAGCAGATCGTCGAGATGAAGGGCGTCAAGGCGATGTTCGGCCCTCTGGTCCGCGGCGTGGTGGTAAAGACCAAGGACTCAGTCCTGCAGACCAACCCGATGTGGGCCAAAGATCTCGACGAGATCGCGGCGAGCCTCTTGAAAGAGTATCAGCCGCGCGGCGAAGAGATCGTCGACGCTACCGCGCGCTTCTACGCCAGCCACTTCACCGAGGCGGAGCTGAAGCAGATCCTGACCTTCTATCAATCGCCGGCCGGCCAGAAGATGATCGTCGAGGAGCCGAAGGCGCTGGACGAAAGCATGATCTATGCCGGCAACTGGGGCGACAGCCTCTCCATTGACGTCATGAGCAAATTGCGCGCGGAAATGAAAAAACGCGGCCACGATCTCTAGCATGTCCGACTACGACGTCGATCTTTTCGTCATTGGCGGCGGCTCGGGCGGCGTGCGCGCCGCGCGCATTGGCGCACAGCACGGCGCCCGCGTCATGCTGGCGGAGGAGTACCGGCTCGGCGGCACCTGCGTGATCCGCGGCTGCGTGCCGAAGAAGCTTCTGGTTTACGCGTCGCGCTTCCACGGTGAATTCGAGGACGCCGCCGGCTTTGGCTGGACCGTGCCGCATCCGACCTTCGACTGGCCGACGCTGATCGCCAACAAGGATAAGGAAATCGGCCGGCTCGAAACCGTCTATGGCTCGCTCCTCGAAAAGTCCGGCGTCAGGGTCTTCAAGGGCCGCGCCATCCTTGCCGATGCCCATACCGTGCAGCTTGCGAGCGGCGATCGCGTCCGCGCCGCCTATGTTTTGATCTCGACCGGCGGCACACCGAGCTTCGGTAATCCCATTCCCGGCATCGAGCACGCCATCTCGTCGAACGAGGCGTTCCACCTGCCGGCCTTGCCTCACCGCATCGTCGTTCAGGGGGGCGGCTATATCGCGGTCGAGTTCGCCGGAATTTTTGCCGGCCTCGGATCGCAGGTGACGTTGATCTATCGCGGCGAAAATATTCTACGCGGCTTCGACGACGACGTGCGGGCGCACCTGCGCATGGACATGGAGAAGCACGGCATCCGCGTGGTCACCGGTCGCACCATCACGGCCATCAAGCAGGCTGGCGGACATTATTCGGTGCAGCTTTCCAGCGGCAACCACATTCCCGCCGACACGGTGATGTTCGCCACTGGGCGCGCACCGAACGTCGCCAAGCTCGGGCTCGATAAAGTCGGCGTGGCGCTTGCGAAAAACGGTGGCGTCGCTGTCGATGAATATTCGCGCACCAGCGCGCAGAATATCTACGCGGTCGGCGACGTCACCAACCGCATCAACCTGACGCCGGTCGCGATCCGTGAGGGGCACGCCTTCGCCGACACCGTGTTCGGCGGCAAGCCGACCGTGGTCGATCATACCAACGTGCCGACCGCGGTATTCTCCGAGCCCGAAGTCGGTGTCGTCGGACTCACCGAGACGCAGGCCCGGGCGCAACTTACGCAAACCGACATCTACAAAGCGATGTTCCGACCGTTGAAAGCGACGCTGTCCGGCCGCGACACTACGGTGCTGTTGAAGCTGATCGTCGACGGCGCCACCTACCGAGTGGTCGGCTGCCATATCGTCGGCGAGGGCGCCGCCGAAATGGTGCAACTCGCGGCGGTCGCCATCAAAATGAGGGCGACCAAGGCTGATTTCGACGCCACCATGGCGCTGCATCCGACTGTCGCCGAGGAGCTGGTGACCATGCGCACGCGCAGCGCAAGCTTCGTCCGAGAAGCCGCCGAATAGGCCTGATTTTTCCGCCAAATCATCGGACTGTCGTGGCCCCTCGCGGTTGTGTATAAGACCGCCACAGAAGCGTATTTTCCGTCATCCTGAGGTGGCCGCGGAGCGGCCCCTCGCGCAAAGCCTGGAGGATGGTGGGCAGGAGTTGGTGTGATGTCCATGCGACCGAACATGGCGAAGTGGAGCCCAGATTCGTGGCGCGCCAAGCCGCGCGTGCAGATGCCGGATTACCTCGACCAGAAAGCGCTGGCTGACGTCGAGGCGCAGCTTGCGAGCTTCCCGCCGCTGGTTTTTGCCGGCGAGGCGCGCAACCTGAAAAAGGCGCTGGCACAGGTCGCCGCCGGCGACATGTTCTTGCTGCAGGGCGGCGATTGCGCCGAAAGCTTCGCCGAGCACGGCGCCAACAACATCCGCGATTTTTTCCGGCTGTTCTTGCAGATGGCGGTGGTGCTGACCTACGCGGCGGCCTCGCCGGTGGTGAAGGTCGGCCGCATCGCCGGCCAGTTCGCCAAGCCCCGCACTTCGCCGACCGAAAAACGCGGCGGCGTTGAATTGCCGGTCTATCGCGGCGACATCATCAACGGCACCGACTTCACCGTCCAGGCGCGCACGCCGGATCCACGCCGACAATTGGAGGCCTACCGCCAATCCGCTGCGACGCTCAATCTGCTGCGCGCGTTTGCGACCGGCGGCTACGCCAATCTGGCCAACGCGCATCAATGGATGCTGAGCTTCGTTAAGGATAGCCCGCAGTCGAAGCGCTATCAGGAGCTCGCCGGCCATCTCACCGAGGCGCTCAACTTCATGCGCGCCTGCGGCATCGATCCGGAAGTGCATCCGGAAATGCGCACCACCGACTTCTTCACCAGCCACGAGGCGTTGCTGCTGGGCTACGAGCAGGCCTTCACCAGGGTCGATTCCACGACCGGCGACTGGTACTGCACGTCGGGTCACATGGTGTGGATCGGTGACCGCACCCGGCAGCTCGATCACTCCCACGTCGAATATTGCCGCGGCATCAAAAATCCGCTCGGGCTGAAAACCGGGCCGACGCAGAAGCCCGACGAGCTGCTGCGCCTGATCGACATCCTCGATCCGGACAACGAGCCCGGCCGGCTCACGCTGATTTGCCGCGTCGGCGCTGACAAGTCCGCCGATCTGCTGCCGCCGATGGTGCGCGCCATCAAGCGCGAGGGCCGCAACGTGGTGTGGTCGTGCGATCCCATGCACGGCAACACCATTACGTCGGTCACCGGCTATAAGACGCGGCCGTTCGACCAGATCCTCAAAGAAGTGCGGACGTTTTTTCAAGTTCATGCCGCCGAGGGCACCGTTGCCGGCGGCGTGCATCTGGAAATGACCGGCCAGAACGTCACCGAATGCACCGGCGGCGCCCGCGCCATCAGCGAAGAGGATTTGAACGACCGTTATCACACGGTGTGCGATCCGCGGCTCAACGCCGAGCAGTCGCTCGACTTGGCATTCCTGCTCGCTGACCTCTTGAAATCGGAGCGTCTGGCCAAAGCCAAGCCGCTGCCCGCCGCGGCGGGGCTGTGACGGACGACCGATGACGGAGGAGTAGAGCTGACGACCGGCCGGTCATATATATCTGCCATCTGTCGTCCGTCCTCCGTCGCCTGATTCGATCATGAACGAGCGCCCCGTCGACCGTCTGGCTATCGCGGTTGCCCAGCTCAACCCCATCGTCGGCGACGTCACCGGCAACCTCGAACGCGCCCGAAAAGCCCGCGCCGCGGCGGCGGCCGACTATGCCGACCTGATCGCCTTTTCCGAGCTGTTCATTGCCGGCTATCCGCTGGAGGATTTGGTGCTGAAGCCGGCATTCCAGGCCGCGTGCCGCGCCGCCGTAGAGACGCTGGCGCGGGAGACCGCCGACGGCGGCCCCGCGGTCTTGATCGGCACGCCCTGGGTCGAGGACGGCAAGCTCCATAACGCCTATGCGCTGCTGTCGGCGGGCCGGATCGAAGCGATCCGCGCCAAGGTCAATCTGCCGAACTACGGCGTATTCGACGAGCGGCGCGTCTTTGTCCCAGGGCTATTGCCCGGCCCGATCAATGTGCGCGGCGTGCGGCTCGGCATCCCGGTTTGCGAGGACATTTGGACCGACTGGGGCGACTACGAAAACGTCGTCGAGTGTTTGGCCGAGACCGGCGCAGAACTGCTCGTCGTGCCGAACGGCTCGCCCTATTGGCGCGACAAGGCTGAAGTCCGCCTCAATGTGGTGGTGGCGCGCGTCACCGAGGCGAACTTGCCGCTGATCTACATCAACCAGGTCGGCGGCCAGGACGAGCTCGTATTTGACGGTGCGTCGTTTGCCGTCAATGCCGACCGTTCGATGGCGTTCCAGCTGCCGGCGTTCGAGGAAGTCGTGGTGACGACGCACTGGCAGCGCGCAGACGGCGGCTGGCGCTGCGTGGCGGGGCCGATGGCTGCGGCGGAGGAGAAGGAAAAATCCGATTATGCCGCCTGTGTGCTCGGCTTGCGCGACTATGTCGGGAAAAACCGCTTCAAGAGCGTCGTGCTCGGGCTTTCCGGCGGCATCGATTCGGCGCTGTGCGCAGGGATGGCGGTCGATGCGCTCGGTCCCACCCGCGTGCGCTGCGTCATGCTGCCATACCGCTATACGTCGAAGGATTCGCTCGCCGATGCCGCCGCCATCGCCAAGACGCTCGGCGTCAATTACGCCATCGTCCCCATCGAACGCGCGGTGCAGGGCCTCGAAGCAACGCTTGCCGAGGTTTTTGCCGGCAAGACGCGCGACGTCACCGAGGAGAACCTGCAGGCGCGCGCCCGCGGCACCATTTTGATGGCGATCTCCAACAAATTCGGTGCCATGGTGGTGACGACTGGCAACAAGTCGGAAATGTCGGTCGGCTACGCCACGCTCTACGGCGACATGAACGGCGGCTTTAATCCCATCAAGGATCTCTACAAGACCGAGGTCTATCGCCTGGCTCAACTGCGCAATCGCTGGAAGCCCGACGGTGCGCTCGGCCCGGACGGGCCGGTGATCCCGGAGAACGTCATCACGCGAGCGCCTAGCGCGGAGTTGCGCGAGAACCAGACCGATCAGGATTCGCTGCCGCCCTACGACATCCTCGATCAGATTCTGGAGCGCCTGGTCGAGCGCGAAGAGCCGACCGCAACTATCGTCGCCGCGGGCTTCGACCGCGACACCGTGATGAAGGTCGAGCGCATGCTCTACCTCGCCGAATACAAGCGTCGTCAGGCGGCGCCAGGCGTGAAAGTGACGTTGAAGAATTTCGGCCGCGACCGGCGCTATCCGATCGTCAATCGCTTCCAGGACAATGGCCAGGCGTTGCCCGAGCCCGACCAGACGCTCGCCAAGGGCGTCGCAATGGCGAAGGCGCGCGCGGCCGATTTCTGATTATCGCGCGACGAACGGCGGTCCGACGGTGCGCACCGCGCGATTGCCGGCGGGCGCTGTGTCCACCGCTGGTGCGGGAGCCGGTGTCGCGCCCGGCGCTGCCGCTGCCGCCGCTGGCGTGGCGGCGGGCTGCACCGGAGCGCCTTTGGCCGGCTTCGACTGCAGCGGTTGCGACAGCGTCTTCGCATTCTGATCGGTCACGATGATGTCGCCGCCCTGCAGCGTCGAAGAATCGTCGGCGCCCTTGAGCGCATCCGCCCAGCTCTGCCCGGGCTTGCGGCATGAGCAGGACGGCGTGAGCTCCTTGCGATAGTGGAAGGCGTTGGGCAGCGCCGTATAGAGCTGGCCGCTGCCCGACACGGCCTGCACCATGTCCTCGCCGGGATTGCGGAAGCTGTAGAGCGCGACTTCGCTCGCCGGGCACAGCCGCTGGCAGGAACGTTCGTCCTCGGCGAAGCGGCCCGGCACCGTCGAGTACGAGATCGGGAAATAATAGCCGTCGCAGGTGCGCACGCAGACGGTGTGATAGGTGCCGGCCGGTGCGCCGTCGCCACCGGGGCTTAGGATCGAGCCGCCGCCGAACAGCTTGTCGAAGAAGCTCGACGGGCCGGCTTCGTTAGCGGCGGCGATGTATTGCGCGCCGCAATTGTTCTGCGCCAGTTGGCTGATCAAAGCGCGGCGCTGGCTGTCCTGGCTCCCGGAGCCGCTTTTCAGTTTTTCGAGATCTTCGGTCGCGCGGTCAAGATTGCCGCGCATCTGCTGGATCTGCGAAGTGATCGGCCCGCATTGCGGGGTCAATCCGGAGAACAGCGCGAAAAAGCCCTGACCGGCGCAGCCCTGCTTGTGCGCTTGCCCGACGGTGCGGTCGAGATCAGCCTGCTGCTTGGCGACGGCGTCTTCGGCGCGCTTGACCTGATCGCCGCGCGTCGGGTCGCTCGAGCCGGAATTGATCGAGGCGAGCTGAGCCTGCAGGCGCACGCAGGTTGGGCTCGACGCTGCCGACGGCGATGGCGCGCCTTGGGCGAGCGCAGTCGCGACGCAGACCGCAACGCCAAATGCGGTCGCGCCTAGGCTCCCTGCCAGTCCTTTGATCGTGGGTCCCGTCACCGTCCCCTCCGGCAGGTGCGATCAAGCCCCGCAATGGTGACTAAAGTGTGGAGCTTTCGGCCTGCAATCGCGCGCCAATGGCCGCGTAAAATTCTGAAATAATTGTCTTATTCGGCGTCGGGCTGGCACTCGGGCCGAGCCCGGTCGAACGCCGGCAGCTTCAAACAAGCCGCGTCGACCGCGACGATCTTCGGGAACTTGTCGAGCGGGACCTTGAGCCGTCGCGCATTGGCGACCTGCGGGACCAGGCAGATGTCGGCAATCGTGACCGTCTCGCCGCACGCGTAAGGCGCGGCCGCGATCAGCCCCTCGAGGGCTTCGAAGCCCGCGAGGATCCAATGGTGATACCAGGTGTCGATCGCGCTCTGCTCCTGGTCCATGGTGTTTTTCAGGTAGCGCAGCGGGCTGGTGTTGTTCAGCGGATGGATATCGCACGCGATCAGCTCGGCGAGCGCGCGAACCTTGGCGCGTCCGATCGAGTCCTTCGGCAACAGCGGCGGCTCGGGATGGGTCTCGTCGAGATATTCGATGATGGCGAGCGACTGGATCAAACGGTCCCCTTGATCGGTGACCAGCACCGGCACACGCATCTGCGGATTGATGGCGCGGAACTCGGGCCGGTAGTTATGACCGCCGTCTTTGACGAGATGTACCGATACCGTCTCGTAGGCGATGCCCTTGAGATTGAGCGCGATGCGCGCGCGATAGGCCGCCGACGAGCGGAAGTAGGAGTAAAGCCTCACGTGTCGTCCTCCTCTTCGGCCGTCCGGCCTTCGTCCTGCGCCACCTCGGCGACGAGCTGCGCGGAGCGCTCGGTGAGCTGCCGCAGCGCACGGTCGAACGCCTCGCGATCGGCCGGCGCCAGAACTTCCATGAGCCGGTTGGCGAAGTCGAGTGCGTGTGGTGCCAATTCCTCGTACATTGTCCGCCCGGCGGCGGTCAGCGAAAGAAAGGATTCCCGCATGTCGGCGCGATTTGCGCGGCGCACCAGCAGCCGGCGCTTTTCCAGAAGCGCCACCGCGCGCGACACCTTGGTCTTGTGCATGTGCGTGTGGGCACCGATCGCCTTGCCGGTCATCACGCCGTATTGGCCGAGCGTCACCAGCACCCGCCATTCTGGCACGCCGATGCCGTAACGCCGCGCATAGACCCGCGACAGCGCCAGCGACACGAGGCTCGCTACCACGTTGAGCTGATACGGCAGGAACTTTTCCAGCTGCAGTGGCGCCTGATCGGCCGCAGAGACGGCGCCAGCCGCTACTGCGGTGCCGCCGCCGTCGCTCGCCCGGTGTGGAACCGCGGCGCTCCCGTCCGATGGTTTGCTGCTGCGCGCCATGCCGCGAAGATGGCCGAACTGGCCGTCCCACGCAACGACCTTGAGCGCGGTCTCATTCGCTGCCGATGGATACAAATACGCGCTCCGGTGTTTGTGTTCGTGCTACGGTGACCGCAGCCGCCCGTTCGAGGCGGCATCGACATTGGGAGGAATGATGGCCGAGACCACAGCACCGCGCCATTACTTCCGGCGTTTGCGGCAATCTACAATTTCTTCGACCCCATCGCGCTGCCCGCTCTGCGCTTCGTGATGAGTTTGGTCTTGTTTCCGCACGGCTGCCAGAAGCTGTTCGGCTGGTTCGCCGGTGCGGGCTTTGAGAAGTTCGTCGAGAATTTCGACAAAAACGACTGGCATCCCGCGGTATTCTGGGTGGCGCTGGTCGCTTTGATCGAGGCTTGATGCTGGCGTTCGGGTTCCTGACCCTCTTTGCCGCCGCCGCGATCTTCATCTTCGTGCTCAACGCGATCTGGGCCACCGGCCACCGCGGCTTTTTCTGGACGCAGGGCGGGCTCGAATACTCGTTGATCATCTGCATGGTCGCGCTGGTATTCTTGATCAAGAGCGGCGGCCGCTTCTCGATCGACCACGCGCTGGGGCGCGAGCTGTAAGGAAGCGCGAACAACGAGTGGCGAGTAGCGAACGGCGAACTTTCATTCGCCGTTCGCTCGTTCACTATTTGCTAATTCGTCAACGCGAGCAGGTGATGGCGACGTAGCTGCAGCTCGAGCCGCGGCAGGCTTCGGGGCCGGTGGTCGGCATGGCGCCGGTGATGTCGTTGCGATCGACCTTCTCGTACGACAGCGCCTGGGCGAATTCGTGGGAGTGGCAATAGGAATTCGCCACCGCGGCGCCGCAGGGCGCGCCGGTGTTCAGACAGCGGTCCACGCCGTAGCCGTCGGGATTGTTGGCGACGACGAACATGCGCCGTTCCGCCTGCGCGGAGGCCGCGCCGATGAGCGCCATGGCCAAAAAAGTGGCGGCCGTGATCACGATGCGCACGAACTCCCCCAACCGGCGCCGCGACGCCCCGCAAACTTGGGTCTCGTTGAAGCGTGAGAATGCGCTGCCGGGGTTAAGCCTGCGTTAACTGGGCATGCTTCTTAAACGTTTGTTTTTGCAAGCCTAACTGCTTTGGTCATTTAAAAACTAACGGCAAACTAACGCTTTTCATGATCGCTTTGTACTCGGTTTGTGCTGCCAGCCTATGGGGAGTCCGCGCAGGCTGACGGCAGCTTGGGGGTGCTGTTGTGTCCCTAGGCAGCA
>Ga0306920_100007860_pt1 | contig 14096 bp, 14 predicted proteins | sample flu12Cox44000170_FD_204666 | JGI IMG/M metagenome (GOLD analysis project Ga0306920, IMG submission 204666) | Lab enrichment of tropical soil microbial communities from Luquillo Experimental Forest, Puerto Rico - flux4day.12C.oxic.44.000.170 (v2)... | ecosystem: Environmental > Terrestrial >...
TCGCCTTCCCCCTGTGCGCGCCGCCGCCTGGCTCCCGTCGTCCGCTGGCATAATCGATCCTTCGGCTTTTTCCCCGTCCTCTTTCATTTCACTGCTGCAATGAGTCTGCATACCTGGTGGCTCTTTCTCGTCACCGTTTTCGTCGTCTGCGCCATCCCCGGCCCCAATATGCTGCTCATCATGTCGCACGGCGCGCAGTACGGGCTGCGCCGCACGAGCGCCACCATGGCCGGATGTCTTTCCGCACTCGTGCTGATGCTGGCCGTCTCGGCCGCCGGGCTCGGCGTGTTCCTGCAAGCATGGCCGACGATGTTCAACGCGCTGCGCTTCATCGGCGCCGCGTACCTCGTCTATCTGGGCATCAAGGCGTGGGGCGCACCCGTGCCGGAAGCCGCCGCCGATGTGGCAGAGCGCGTGGCCGCGCGCCCGGTGCGCTCGCCGCTCGCGCTCTACCGCAACGGCTTTTTCGTCGGCGGCAGCAACCCGAAGGCGATCCTCTTCGCCGCCGCGCTCCTGCCGCAGTTCATCGAAGCGAGCCGCCCCGTGCTGCCGCAGTTCGGCGTGCTCGTCGCGACCTTCGCCGTTTGCGAAGTGAGCTGGTATCTCGTCTACGCGGGTTTCGGCACGCGCATTGGCGCAACGCTCAAGAGCCGGCGCGTGGCGAAAGCGTTCAACCGCGTGACGGGCGGGGTGTTCGTCGGCTTCGGCGCGATGATGGCCTTGCTGCGCCAGTAGGGCACGTCGTGCGGGTCGCTTGCGCGCCAACCGTGCTTCTTCTACGCTTTTTTCGTCGTCTTTCCACGTCGGGCCCGCGATGATCTCCCACCGGCACACCATCCTCACGGCGCTGCTTGCCGCCGCCCTGTTCGGCATCACCACGCCGCTCGCCAAGGCGCTGCTCGGCAGCGTGTCGCCGTTCATGCTGGCCGGGCTGTTCTATCTGGGCAGCGGCTCGGGGCTGGCGATCGTGCTGCTGCTGCGCCGCGTCGCGGCGCGCCGGAACGACGCATCTGCCAGCCACAACCCCGCGCACGATCCCGTACAGAACCCCTTGCGCATTGCCGAACTGCCATGGCTTGCCGGCGCGATCGCCGCGGGCGGCGTGGCGGCGCCCGCCCTGCTCATGCTCGGGCTCGACACCACGCCCGCCGCCACGAGCGCGCTGCTGCTCAACCTCGAAGGCGTGCTCACGGCGCTCATTGCGTGGTTCTGCTTTCGCGAGAACTTCGACGCGCAGATCGCGCTCGGCATGGTGACGATCGTGGCGGGCGGCGTTCTGCTTTCATGGCCCAACGCGCATGCCGGTGTTGCGCCTGGTGCGCTGCTCGTGGCGGGCGCGTGCCTGTGCTGGGCCATCGACAACAACCTCACCCGCAAGGTCTCGGCCAATGACGCGATGGTCGTCGCCTGCACCAAGGGGCTCGTGGCCGGCCCCGTGAATATCGGCGTTGCGCTCGCTGCGGGCGCGCACTGGCCCGCGTGGCACGTGGCCGGCGGCGCCATGGCCGTGGGTTTCGCGGGCTACGGCGTGAGCCTCGTGCTCTTCGTCGTCGCGCTGCGCCATCTCGGCACGGCGCGCACCGGCGCCTACTTCTCCGTGGCGCCGCTCTTCGGCGTGGCGCTTTCGCTGCTGCTGTGGCCCGAGCGCCCCGCGTTCACCTTCTGGCTCGCACTCGCGCTGATGGCGTTCGGCGTGTGGCTGCACGTGCGCGAGCGTCATGAACACGCGCATACACACGAGCCGCTGGAACACACCCACGCGCATCGCCACGACGAGCACCATCAGCATGAGCACGATTTCGCCTGGGACGGCGCGGAGCCGCACACGCACCCCCATCGTCATGCACCGATCACGCATAGCCACGCGCATTACCCCGACGTGCACCATCGCCACGCGCATTGACGGCAGGGCGTGGGCGGCCGACGCGCCTTCAACTGCGGCATCGGGAACGACCTCGCGATGGTGCTGGATCGCTGCCGAAAACGACGTCAAGATTTCCCAAGTGCGCCGCGCATTGGGCGCGCAAGATGCACTCGTCAAACAAGACGAAGGAGACAAGTGCGATGGCTACCGTCTACCGGGACATTCCCGTTGAAACTGCCGCGGAAAACGTCTGGGCCGCGCTGCGCGACCCCGCCAACGTCGCCCGCGTATTCGCAGGCGTGCTGACCGATGCGCGCATGGAAAACGACGTGCGTTGGGTCACGTTCGCCAACGGCAACGTGATCGAGGAACGCGTGATCGGCGTCGACGACGCGCGCATGCGCGTTACCTATACGGTGGGCGGCGGACGCTTCGAACATCATCACGCGACGTTGCAGGTCGTGCCCGAAACGCCCGAAGCGCCCGGCCGCTGCCGCGTGGTCTGGATCAGCGACTTCAAGCCCGACGAACGGATCGAGATGGTCGAACCGCTCATGGACGCGGGCTGTGCGGCGCTCAGGCGGAATCTCGCCGGGGCATGAGCGTGGCTCCCGGCCAGGGACGCATCGCCGCATTCCCACTCCGGCGGACATCATTCTGAAAACGGGTTTGAATGAAGATTAGCGACGGGGCGTCTTGCGTGGTCACGCCGCCCAAATTTGCGAGGGTCAGGCGCGACAGACAGTTAGTTGCGCAAACGTCCGCTGCCCGACTTGCGGAAGATCGAACGATGCGTTTTGCCATAGAGAAACGGACTGTGCGGCGGCGCCCACACCGGCACGCCGCTTGCGTTCACAATGGTGCCAGATGACTTGACGACAGGAGCGGCGATGGGGGCAGGTAAATCAACGTGGATCGTGCAATGGGTCGCCGTGTGCATGGCCCTTTCGGGGATGGGGACAGCGCACGCGGCGGGAACCTTCGACGGCGACTGGAACGTGACGCTCACGTGCCCCAAGGTTGCAGGCGGCGTATCCGGCTACCGGTACCAGTTCCCCGCCGAAATCCAGGAGAACGTCCTGCACGGCGAACATGGCGTGAGGGACGCGGCCGGTTGGCTCACGCTGGATGGCAAGCTCGAACCCGACGGATCGGCCACGCTCGTCGCACAAGGCTTGACGAGTTCGGCGCCGTACGCGCCTGGTCAGGCGTATACGTATGACGTGAGCGCGCAGTTCGACGCGACTACGGGCAGCGGTTCGCGCGCGACCACGCGCAAATGCGACGTCGTGTTCGCCAAGCAATGAGCAGCAGAAACTGCGGACAGCTCGCGCAAACTGGCGCCAGAAAAAGAAAAAGCCCGCCAGAGAGGGCGGGCTGAATCCATATCAGGAGGAGACATGGAGGAGACGCGTTAAGCATAGGGTTTTCCCCTAAGCCGTGCAACTGCTTTCTTCACGCCTCCGCCTCTCGCCGGATTCGTGCCTGCTTCGTGCCGGATTAGCGCCGGTGCGCATGCGCTACCATCGCCGAATGTCCGAACACCCCCTGCCCGCACCCACCGCGCCGCTCACGGTCACGGCTCTGTCGCAAAGCCCATACGCCACCGCCATGGCGTGCGCTATTGCGCTGCTTGCCTGGTGTGCGCTCGCCGCGCAAACCGACATCACGATCCACCGCATGGCGCTGCGCGGCTTCGATACGATCGAGGCGATCAGCCGGCTCACCGCCTACCTCACCAACCTCACGGTGCTGCTCGTCGCGCTCACCTACACCTGCGTCGCGCTGCGCGTGCGCGCGTGGCCGGGCCGCTTTCTCAGCGCACCGGCAACGGTCAGTGCGGTCACGTTGTATATCGTTTTCGTTGGCATTACTTATAATTTGCTGCTGCGGCATCTCTGGACACCGCATGGTTATCGCGCCCTGGTCAACGAAAGCCTGCACAGCCTCATCCCGCTGCTGTGCGTGGCGTACTGGCTGCTGTTCGTGCCGCGCTTCGTTCTCGCCGCTCGCGAACTTCTCGCGTGGCTCGTCTATCCGCTGGTCTACCTCGCCGTTACGTTCTGGCGCGGCAGCGAGACGGACTTCTACCCCTATCCGTTCATCGACGTGGGGCAGCTCGGCTACGCCCGGGCACTCGTCAACAGCGCGTTGCTGCTCGCCGCCTTCATGATGCTGATGGCGTTCTTCATCACGATCAACGCGCGAAGACGGCCAGCCATCGCGGCAAACATCGGGCTCGCCGGGACGGACTTGCGGCGCCCTGACTAACTCGCCATACTCCAGCAAGGCAGCGCCCCGCGGCGCGATGTTTCGACCAACCCTGACACGTTTGCTGAAATCTTGAACGCGGATTTCCCGGCTGACGCAGCGACGCTGCAACGATGTGTCCACGAGCGCTTCACTACGGACCGCGAAACGCCGCAGCGGCAACTGCCCGCGTGGCGCGACCGGCTGTCCCATTTCCTCGACGTGCCGATCACGCGCGCACAGATCGCGCACGGCTTTCGCGGCTCCATCGAAAGCTATCGCAGCGGCGACCTCTCGTTCATGGACTGCCGCACCGACGCCGTCGGGCAGCAGCGTCGCGCCGCGCGCATTTCCACCGATTCCGTGCGCACCTATGTTTTCCACGTGCTCATGGAAGGCGTGATCGAAACGACGACCGGGCTCTATCCGAAACGCATCGCAACGCAAACACTGCCCGGCATTCTCGCGCTCGACATGGGACAGCCCATGCAGATGGCGCGCACGGACTGCCGCGTGCTGGCGCTGTTCGCCCCGCGCTCGCTCATCGAGACGGTGCTGCCGGAACCCGAAGCGATACACGGCAAGATGCTCGACTATCACACGCCGGTCGCGCGCATGGTTCCCGAGCACCTCGCCCACCTTTGCCACGCGCTGCCGCTCATGAGCGCCGCCGACGCGCACGACGCAATGCGCGTCTGCACGCTCCTGATCGCCACAGCGTTTGGCGAGCAGGCGCGCCTGAACGGCAACGCGCGCGCGGCCGCTCGTGCCGCCGCGTTCGCGAGCGCGCGCCGCTACATCGACGACAATCTGCACGAAACGGATCTATCGCCCGAGCGCGTGCTGGGTGTGTCGCCGCTCTCGCGCCCGACGCTCTACCGCCTGTTCGAACATGAAGGCGGGCTCGCGGCGTATATCCGCAACCGGCGGCTCGCCCAGGCCGCCGAGGATCTGCGCCGCTACCCGCACAGGCCGGTCGTCGAGATCGCGTATGGACTTGGTTTCGCGAGCGCTTCGGATTTCAATCGCGCGTTCAGGCGCGCGTTCGACATGTCGCCGCTGGAGTTCCGGCACTTTTCCCTTGTCACGCCGGCTTGAGCGCCGGTTTGCGCTCATGGCCGCTTTTTCCCGATTCCCATGCCTGTCTATATCGCCCTTCTACGCGCCGTGAACGTCGGCGGAACCGGCAAGCTCCCCATGGCAGAACTACGCGCCATGTGCGAAGCGCTCGGTTTCGCGCGCGTACGCACCTATATCGCGAGCGGCAACGTGATGTTCGAGAGCCGGCTTGCTGAGGCCTCGGTGAAGCAGAAGCTCGAACAGAGACTGGAGGCTTATGCGGGCAAGCCTGTTGGCGCGGTAGTGCGTTCGGCTGCGGATCTGGCTGCGGTGATGCAAGGCAATCCGTTTCCCGATGGCGCGCCCGATCGCACCGTCGCCATCTTCCTGGACGCGCCGCCGCCCGCCGATGCGCTCGACAACGTGAGTGGCCAGAAGGCCGAGGAAATCTGTTTAGGTACCCGTGAAATCTACGTGCATTACAAGGACGGCATCGGGCAGTCGAAGCTCAGGATTGCCGCAGCCAAAGTGGGCACGGCACGCAACATGAATACGGTAGCGAAGCTTCTGGAAATGGCGCAGGCGTAAGCGCCGCTTGGCTCGCGCCGCAACGCTGCAACACTCCAGGGACCTGTCTTTCAACGACTCGAAGAAAAAGCCATGATTACCTGCTACCTGCGTTACGTGATCGATCCGTACCGGCTCGAAGAATTCGAAACCTACGCCAGGATGTGGATTCCGCTCGTGGAGAAGTTCGGCGGCAAGCATCACGGCTACTTCCTGCCTTCAGAAGGCGCCAACAATATCGCGCTCGCGCTGTTTTCGTTCCCGAGCTTCGCGGCCTATGAAACGTACCGCGCCGACTCCATGAAGGACGCCGATTGCCAGGCGGCGTTTCGCTATGCCGTGGAAACGCGTTGTATCGTGAGTTACGAGCGGAGTTTTTTCAGGCCGGTGATGTCGTAGTCGGCATTGTGTGACTGCGCAGACGCAGCGATGCATCGCAATCGCTACAATGCATCGCTAACTCCTGAACGGATGAGATGACCATGCCGATTCGCATCACCTGCCTGTGCGGAAAAACAAGCGTCGAACTCCACGGTGAACCCGCAGCGCGCGCAAACTGCCATTGCGCTGCGTGCCGTGATTTTTATGGCACCGCCATGCTCTCGGCAACCGCATGGCACGCCGACGCGGTGCGGCCAACCCAAAACTCAGGCCGCATTTTCAGGCACCCTGTGAAGCAGCTTTCGAAAACGTTTTGTGCTGAGTGCGCCGAGGTCATGTTTGGGACCAATCGCCTCGGTATGCGCGTGGTGCCCAATGCTATCGTTGCGCGTACAACCGGCGGCACGCTCGATGCACACCTCGTGCCGACCATGCACCTCTTCTACCGGCACCGTGTCATCGATATCGCGGATACGCTGCCCAAATTCCTCGACGGCTGGGACGGTCCGCTGTACGACGCGTCGTAAGCACTCTCCGACGCGTCATCCCTTCCTGTCGGCGCCGCCAAAGTCGGCTGCGTCGTCGTCTCGCGCGCTCACTTCACCGCGGAAGCCGCGGCCTTGCACACTTCGGCATCCTGATCACCCGTTCCGCCGCTGCAACCGATCGCACCGATGACCTTGCCGTCCTCGATTAGCGGAAAGCCGCCCGGCGAAGCCACGAGGCTTGGGCCGAACGTGGCAATGTAGGAGTGGCCGCTTTCGAACTGGTTATAGAACACGCGCGTCTCACGCCGAAAGCGTGCGGACGTGCGCGCCTTGTTCTGCGAAATTTCGACCGACGCATATTGCGCGCCATCCATGCGCTCGAACGCAACGAGCTCGCCATGCGGGTCGACCACGGCAATGTTCATTTTCCAGTCGTGCTTGCGCGCCTCGGCCTCCGCGAGCGCGAGCAGATGTTTCGCGACATCGAGCGCGACAGGCGAACCGTAAGGAATGTCGTAAGGTATGCGCTCAGGCACGCTGGCCGCGGGCGGCGCGGAAGCTGACGCCGAGGGCGGCGCAGCTGACGTTTGGGCCTGCACGGCGGTTGCGAAGACGAGGCAGGCCGCGCCTGCGATCTGAACAGAGCGATGCATCGCACACTCCTTCATCGGCGGGCGTAAGGCGCAACGCGCGTGTAGCCCTAGCCGATCAACATACTCGCGCGATACGCCGCGTGCAAGGTCTGCGCGTGCAAGACCTGAAAATCAGCCCTCCTTTCCATCCACGCGTGGAGCGATGAGCCAACCGGCGTAGCGATAGCAATACGCTGCAAACGCAACGACCCAGCATGCCCCCGAGACTTCGATCCAGAACGTGAGCCACTGCGGCGCGAGCCACGGCCCCAGCACGCGAATCAGCGCGGCGAGCACGAGCAGCGCATAGCTCGCGATGTCGAAACGGCCCGCCACCAGTTTGCGGCCCGTATGTCCGCGCGCCGTGCGCGTGATCATCGCCATGATCGCGCAACCGATCGCCCCCACGGTGAACGCGTGAATGGCGAGTGTGTGCGCAACGAAGCCCAACGCTGCGAGCGCCATCAGCGCGAAACCCACAGGTATCCACGCGTAGGCGATGTGCAGGATGGCAAGAATCGGCCGGTTGCCGACACGCCACGAACGCCAGCCCCAGATGCGCGCGCCTTGCACGCACGCGGCCGCGCCCGCCACGACCGCGACGAGCACGCCAGAGCCGAGCGCGGCATCGAGCACGAACGCCACCAGACTGAGCGGCATCACCGCGCGCTCGACGGCGTTCCAGCGCTGCGACACATGACCGGGCACGGCGTTGGCCGTGAACGACGGAATGATGCGTCCGCCGATGATCGTGATGAAGAGCACCAGCATGCCCACGGCGAGGTAGGCACTGTGCAGCGCCCAGTCCGCGCGCCCGGCCAGCATCGAAAGATGGAACGCCACGTTCAGCGCAGCCAGCATGCCGAGCGCAACCGGCAGGAAAATGTTGTGGCTGTTCTTTGCATGAACCAGCACGCGCAGCAGCACGAGCGCGCACGCCGGCAGGAACAGGCTGTCCACTACGGCGGCGATGCCGGGCGTTGCGTAGGCAACCGTGACGCGCCCCGCGAACCACAGCAACCACAGCGCGGCAAGGGACTTGCCCTGCGCGGGCGTGACCGAGGTCCAGGCGCGCACGGCCGTCAGCAAAAAGCCGGCGACGATCGCCGCGCCGAAGCCGAAGATCATCTCGTGCGCGTGCCAGAACATGCCCGGCAGATACGAACTGAGACCCGGCAACGGATGCCCGGCCCAGGCGGCCATCCAGGCCAGCAGCGCCGCACCGCCAAAGAGCGCACCGCCAAGGTAGAACGGCCGGAAGCCGAGCGCCCACAGCGCGAAACCGCCGCGAGCCGGAGGGCTGGGCTCATCGATTCGAAAGACCTTCATGGTCGCTCCCATCAATACATTCATTTTTAATGCATCTTATATCGATCGGGAGCAGAATGCCGCTGCGGCATTTGTGGGTCCGGCACAAAAGAGCTTGAAAAGCCGGCAAAAAACCCGAGAAACCGCCATGGGGCTGGGACAACAGGTGCGAAAAAATGAAAACGCGATGTAATGTCGCACGTCCAGTGTTGCCCCGCTCGAACGGGTTCGAATCTTTGGAACCGCACGATTTCAAACCAGTGCGCGTTGCAAGTTCCTGATGTGCCAGCGGATGGCCGATCCGGCATCAACCAAGCCGGAACACCGATACCGCGGCTCTCAATCGTGCCGCCTGTTCGTCGAGCGATGACGCGGCTGCCGCAGCCTGCTCAACGAGCGCGGCGTTCTGCTGGGTCACTTCATCCATTTGCGTAACGGCCTTGCCGACCTGTTCGATGCCGGTACTTTGCTCGTCTGAAGCGGCCGAAATCTCGCCCATGATGTCGGCGACACGGCCGATCGATCGGACGATTTCCGTCATGCGCTCGCCTGCCACCTCAACGAGACGGCTGCCGCTGCCGACCTTCTCGACCGACACCTCGATCAGCTCCTTGATGTCTTTCGCTGCCGCCGCGCTGCGCTGGGCGAGCGAGCGTACCTCGGAGGCGACGACGGCGAACCCCCGACCTTCAGTGCCGGCTCGCGCCGCTTCGACGGCCGCATTGAGCGCGAGGATGTTGGTCTGAAACGCGATGCTCTCGATCACGGTGGTAATGTCCGCAATCCGCACCGACTGCTGCGAAATCTGCTGCATCGTCTCGACCACTTCCTGCACGGCTGTGCCGCCGAGCTCGCTCGCGGTCTTTGCGTTGCTCACGAGGCCATTGGCCTGGCGCGCATTCTCGGCGTTCTGTTTTACCGTCGCGGTGATCTGCTCCATGCTGGCAGCCGTTTCCTGCAGCGCTGCGGCTTGTTCCTCCGTGCGTTGCGAGAGGTCCAGATTGCCTTGTGCGATCTCGCCGGCGCCAACGGCGATCGAGTTGGTCGCCGACTGGATTTCGGCAATCGTGGCGGCAAGCCGCGTCTTCATCGCGCCGAGCGCCGTGAGCAGGCTGCCGGGGCCGGCTTTCGCCGCGTCGAAATCCACGTCCAGATTGCCCGTGGCGATCTGGGCCGCGATGTGCGCGGCATGCGCCGGCTCGCCGCCGAGCGTGCGTCTCACACTGCGCAGGACGGCGCATGCGATTGCGGTAAGGGCCGCGGCGATGACGAGTGCGATGACACCGAGCACTGTCGCGAGCCGGGCAAAGGCCGCGTTGATATCGTCGTAGAAGAAGCCTGTGCCAATCCACCACTCCCAGTCCGGAATGGCGACCACGCCCTGGAGCTTCGGCTCCACATCCGCATCGGGGCTGCGCTTGACCAGCACGTCGACGAGCGCGAAATGCGACTGCGCCATCCCGGCGCGGTAGGCGTCGCTGTCGGACAGGCCGTTGGTCGTGCGGTTGCCTTTGGCTTTCGTGCCGATGAATTTCGCGTTCGGATGCACGAGGTTGATGCCATCGGAAGTCGTGACCCAGTAGTAGCTGCTCGTATTCGCGTTGAGCTGCGATAGCGCTGCTTTTGCCTGCTGCTGGGCCTGATCCCGTGTGAGCGTTCCGCTCGCCTGCAACTCCCTGTATGAATTGACTAGATGTTCGGCCTTCGTCAGAAGAATGACGATCTCTTCACGACGGCTGTCGATCAAGGCGCCGCGCAACGTCTGCAGCGCCATGGCAGCGAGCAGCACGACGCCGAGCAGCGCGGCGATGACGAGTACCAGCAATTTTGTGGACAATTTCATGCGAGCGTCTCGCGAGATTAACTATTTGGTACAAATATCGGCGCTGGCTGCTCAAACTTGAGCGGTATCGTTTCGGGACTAACCCTCGATTCGTGCGCTGATCGCACGCAGGCGATCGGTTCTGGGGCCACCAGCGCAAGCGGGCGTCTGTCACGAAATTGACACGCCGTATGCACGGGATGCCTGCGATCATTGACTCCGCCACTCCATCCCGGTCGGCTCTTGTCAGTGCCATGCTCCCTTCGCCGCCGCAAGCCACCTGGAAACGGCCAAGCCGCGCAACGATCTGACGATTGCCGCCATGATGATTCGCGCGCATCCTTCGTGATTGGTATGCGCTGGGCGGACGAGTCTAGCCATCAGCCAACTGAAACTCTACGAGCCAGCAAAGAATGACCATGGTTGCCAAAGGAGGAACCCATGCGCGCTATCGACGTGATGACTTCGTCCGTGATCGTTGCCTCGCCCGATATGAGCGTGCAGGCGGCGGCGAAACTGCTTGACGACAACCGCATCAGCGGCATGCCCGTCGTCGACGCCGCGGGACAGGTGACAGGCATGGTCAGCGAAGGTGATCTGCTGCGTCGAGTGGAAATCGGCACCGGCGAGAGGCGGCGTTCGTGGTGGCTGGAGCTCTTTACGTCGTCCCGCGAACTTGCCAGCGAGTATGTCAAGGAACACGCGCACACGGTGAAGGACATCATGAGCCAGCCCGTTGTGTCCGTCCGCGAAGATACACCGCTCACGGAAATTGCCGATCTGCTCGAACGGCACCACATCAAGCGCGTTCCGGTGATGCGCGACGACAAGCTCGTGGGAATCGTCAGCCGTGCGAATCTGATCCGTGCGCTCGCAAGCGTTGCGCCCGAAAAGCTGGCAACCCTGCCCAGCGATCGAGAGATCCGCGAAGCGGTTCTGCAAGAACTCAGCGGGCACCGCTGGGCGTTGCCCCGTCACGGTGTCATCGTCCAGGACGGCGTCGTGCACCTTTGGGGCCTTGTCCAGTCGGAGGACGAACGCAGTGCGATCCGTGCCGCAGCCGAAGGGGTGCCGGGCGTCAAGGGAGTCGCGGATCACCTCCATCTTCCAATCGGCCCAGTGCCGCTCCCGATCTGATTGGGTAAGGCTGGGCCCGCGCATCCCTGCAAGAGGCTGCCATCGCCGTATTGGACCTAAGTCCTATTGCGCGCCGCGCGAGTCTGCCAAATATTGTTGGCACGACGACGAAAGGAGCCCGGCCGCATTGGATTGATCGATATTGCTGCATCGCCAGACGAAGAGGCTGCGCCTGGCTTGGGTTCGAAGTTCACCGCCGCTGGCGGCGCCACAATCCTCGCCTCATTTTCCAGTCGGTTACGTCGAGGCGATCGAGCCGCCTGCAATATCCGGCCCTTCGACCAGCTCCATCTGCTTGCTTCGCGTTATTCGACCGTAACCCTTGATGGAGGTGATGATGCGCAGACGTTCTGTTCTGAAGGCAGGTGCCGCAACGCTAACGATCGTGGGACTGTCGCTGAGCCGATTCCCGGCGACGACGACTGAGGCCGTTGCCGCAGAGTCCGATGCGGCGAAGCGTCACGAAATCGACGCGAAGGTCAAAGGCTCAAAAGAACTTGTCGCCAAGGCGGATGGCGTACTCGTGTTCCCGTCTGTGATCAAGGCTGGCTTCGTCGCCGGGGGCGAATACGGTCAAGGCGCCTTGCGGGTAGGCGGGAAGACAGTCGGCTATTACAGCACGGCGGCGGGCTCATTCGGCTTGCAGGCCGGTGCGCAATCCAAGGCTGTCATCTTCCTCTTCATGACCCATGACGCGCTCAACAGCTTCCGCAACTCGAAAGGCTGGTCAGTCGGTGGCGAAGGATCGGTTGCGCTGTTGACGGTTGGAGCGAACGGCCAGATCGATACGACGACGGCTACCGCACCGGTTCAAGCAATTGTGATGACCAATGCCGGACTGATGGGTGATGTGTCGCTGTCTGGCGCCAAGGTTTCCCGACTGAAAATCTGAAGTCGCTCGCGCTGGCATAGTCGGCCCGTCCCCTGCCATTACGCCTTCAACCTCCGTTGCGGCCGCTCGCGACCGGGGGTTCGCTGTGCGCTCACCGCCCCGTCGAACGGCAACCCCGAACCCTGAGGCTAGCGGTCTGCGAATGCCACCGCCTCCATCATTTGATGGAGACAGCAAGTCTGCTGAATATTGACGGAATCATGGTGATTGAAACGGGACCATGCGACGCATTCAGGCAGCAGAACCACATTCGTCAGCAGCCGCTTTCAGAGCGACGGCTATCGTTGCATTTGCGTACCCCTGGCCTATCATGATTTGAGCGTCTCATGTCGTTCCGTTAGAAGGCGTGATACTCACGCAGCCCGCTCGAGTGGCGACGATGCAACTGCGAGGCCGGGTTCCCCGCGCCAGCCTTCCATACCGCGAGTCGCTCAGCCAATTCCGAATGGAGGTGTGCCATGAAATTCATCGTTCAGTGGCAGGGGCAACCAACGGCGCAACAGGCCGCAATTGAGCGCTTCATGAAAACCGGTGGCCAAGCGCCGCAAAACGTCACGCTGCTGGGCCGCTGGCATGCGGTCGGCCAGTTGAAAGGCGTTGCGATCGTCGAAGCGAATGACACGGCCGCGCTCGGAGAATTGATGCTCCAGTGGACCGATCTATTGTCGATGTCCGCGACACCGGCAGCCACCGACGAGGAGCTAGGCGCCGTTCTCGCCGCCTGGCAATCGCAATCGAAGTAAGCAGACGAGTGTCGACAGATGCCGCGCCGGGGCCCCAGCGGTGCGAGGTTGCGGCCGTTGGTTCTCGATGGCGTCGAGGCTCTCGGAAGTCGTTGGCGCGATGGAGCAGGAAATGGACGTGGGCCGGCCCGCACAGCAATCGCGCTCCCCAGACGCGGTGGTAGTCGCTTGCACGCATGAACTTCCGGATGACGGCATCAAAGCGGCACAAATAGAGGGTGTCGAGCTGATCGTTGTCCGCCACGCAGACACCATTTCGATTTTCCAGGGACGCTGTCCACATCAAGGCACCTTACTTTCTGAAGGAATCCTTAAGGACGGTATCCTGACTTGCCGCGCGCACGGATGGCAGTTCGCCTGCGCGTCCGGCTGCAGGGTTGGCGAAGGTTCGGCGCAGCTAAAGAAGTTCAACGCAATCGTCGTTGACCATGAGGTCAAAGTCGACCCCGGCGAAGTACTCGCATGGAGCGCTCGACAGCAGCCAGACCTGAGCGAGCGCGTATCGCGATCGCACCCATCCCAGGTTCGCTCACTCGCACAGCTTCCTGGTCCGAAAGGCATACCGCTTCTCGGCAACGCACTCCAGGTCCCTCCCAGCCGGGCTCATCTCGTACTGGAGCATTCACCATGATGCCGAGAAACCTGCGCGTCGTTCTTCGTCAACGAGATCTGTCTCAGGAAGCGACGAGTGCCTGAACATCGAGCATGATGCATTCAACAGGCGCACCGGGTCGGGTGGGCGCCGAGATGGTCCATGCTCTATCAGGCGGCCGCATGCCCGCCCTCTGATTCCCGGTTGACAGCACCAGCAGAAGTAATTAACGTGCGTTAACTATTTCAGCGATTTAACTGCTGGAGGCCATCATGTGGACTGCGGTTCGACATCAACTGATCGGCTTTGTGTTCGTAGCCAGAGCGCGCCGAATCTGGCTCAGGCGCAAGCTGGCGGGGCT
>Ga0306920_100007863_pt1 | contig 14093 bp, 16 predicted proteins | sample flu12Cox44000170_FD_204666 | JGI IMG/M metagenome (GOLD analysis project Ga0306920, IMG submission 204666) | Lab enrichment of tropical soil microbial communities from Luquillo Experimental Forest, Puerto Rico - flux4day.12C.oxic.44.000.170 (v2)... | ecosystem: Environmental > Terrestrial >...
CGGCATCCTGACCGAGCGTAGGCGCCTGGTTCTCCCAGTTGTTGATTTGCCCGATCACGACCTTCAGCGTGTCCTCGGCGTGAGCACCATCAATGCTCAACGCAAGCGGCACGGCAATGCCGAGCGCACCGACAATGTTTTTTAGTCTGTTCATGCGATCTCCTCCCATTCTTGTTTTACGGTATCGCCCCACCTGACCTTCTTTTCAATACTGTATCACCGCCGACGTTTTACCGTCCGCTTTGGCTTGGCTTTCATGCGTACGCGCTTTGCTTTTGAGGAGACCGGCGTGGCGTTCTTGGCAAACGGCGCCGGACTTGCCGTCTTGTTGGCCACGCGCATCGACCAATACTCCCAGGACCGTGTGAGGCCCGTGGTCTTGCCGGTGATCTCCCCGGCCAACTTGGTTTCACCCGCCGAAAGGGTGGCGATGCCGGAGCCGAGAGTCATGGCACGCACCTGGTATTCAGCATTTCTCGCTGAGTAGACCGAACGGAAGACGCAGTCACGCACGCTTGAGCCGGCGACCGTCACGCCGTGGCGCATCATTAACACCACCCAACGCTTGCCAAGAGCGCGAGCCAGGGAAGCGCCCTCCTCCGGCTTGACTACCAGCATATTGGTGTCGCCGAATTCGTCGCGCTGATCCCAGAAGGGCGGCCGAATCCCGCCGACGGCTCCAAGATGAAAGACCGGCATATAGTCGGTGCCGGTCGCGAGCAACGGCATGAAGGCCGGGCAATGGTGATGGCAGACGGAGTTCACGTCCGGCCGGGCCTTGTAGATCTCGCCATGAATCACGCGCTCGGAATATTGGCCTACGCCGGGGTCGCGTAGCGGCTGTGACTCGAGATCGTATTCAATGAAGTCGTCCGGCGTCACCAACTCGGGCGCGCGCGAACGCGACAACAGATAACGATGTGGATTTTCGGGATGACGCATGCTGACATGGCCGAAGGCATCGATAATGCCCTCGTTCGCGACAATCCGATTGGCAAGCGCAAGTTCCTGGCGGGCTCCGTCAAGTGTGTTGGGCACAGAGGTTTCCTTACAAGCGACTGACCGGCCCGCATTATAGGACAACATGGCCGCCGCACTAGCGGTAGAGAGCTTGACAGATTGCGCCGGTTGGAGACGCTTCCTGCCACATGGCCGCATCTGCTCAGATCATTGTCGACCGCGTGAACCACCTCTATCGCCCGCCGCGCGGACGCGAGGTGCTTGCGCTTGATCAGGTCTCGCTCGAGGTTGCCAATCGCGAGTTTGTCGCTTTGCTCGGCCCTTCCGGCTGCGGCAAATCAACCTTGCTCTACCTGATCGGTGGCTTCTTGCCGGTGGAAACCGGCGCGATTCGCATCGATGGCCAGAACGTCGCCGGCCCGGGCCCCGACCGTGGCATCGTATTTCAGCATTTTGCTCTGTTCCCGTGGAAAACAGTTCGCGGCAACATCCTTTATGGCCTTGAGCGGCAGGGCATGCCTAAGGGTGAGCGCGAGAAGCGTGCCTCGGACTTTATCAACTTGGTCGGCCTGGCTGGATTTGAGGACAGCTATCCATCGCAACTGTCGGGTGGAATGAAACAGCGTACGGCGATCGCGCGGACTTTGGCCTTCGATCCGAAAATTCTTCTGATGGACGAACCTTTCGGCGCGCTCGACGCTCAAACCCGAGGATTGATGCAGAGCGAATTGTTACGCATCTGGCAGCGCACCCCCAAGACGGTGATATTTGTGACGCACGATGTGCAAGAGGCTGTGTATCTCGCTGATCGCGTTGCGGTGATGTCGGCGCGCCCGGGCCGCATCAAGGCCATCGTCGATACAAAGTTCGACAAGAACGATCCCGACATCTTCAAGAACAAGTTTTTCACCGAAAAAGTCGATGAAATCTGGAATCTGGTGAAAGAAGAAGCCATCAAAGCTCAAGGCAGGCGGCCATAACAGGACGCGCAAAGCCATGAAGCACTTCTTGATACGCTACTTTCCGCTGGTCCTGCTCGCGATCGCCTGGGAGGTCGTCGCACGGCTGGAACTTGTTTCGTCAAGCGCGCTACCGCCATTGTCCGACGTGATCACCGCCGGGATCGACATGATCAAGGACGGCGAGCTCATCAGCAATGGCGCAGCGTCGCTCTACCGCGCTGGTGTTGGCCTTGCGCTGGCAATACTCGTTGGCGGAATCCTCGGCGTCGCCATGGCTTGGTGGAAGCCGGTGAATGTGCTGCTCGCCCCGCTCGTCGAGATTTTCTATCCGCTGCCGAAGTCGGCGCTCATTCCAGTAACGGTGATCTGGCTCGGCTTCGGTGACGGCTCGAAAATTTTGCTGATCTTTCTGGGCTGCATGCTGCCGGTGACGATCGGCGCGTTCAACGGCGCCCGCTCCAGCGAGCAGGTCCTGGTCTGGTCGGCGCGCAGCATGGGTGCGAGCCGGCTTCGTATGCTTTGGGACGTCGTGCTGCCGAGCGCCATGCCGGAACTGCTCAACGGCGTCCGGACCGCATTGGCACTGTCTTTTATCCTGCTCGTTTCATCGGAGCTGATCGTTGCCCAAAAAGGTTTCGGCTACCTGATCGGATCTCTGGGCGCCAATGGCACCTACGATGCGATGTATGCGGTTGTGCTCACGGTAGCTTTTCTCGGGTTCGCCGCCGATCGTCTTTATCTCAATATAACCAAGCGGACGCTTGCATGGCGCGACTAGCTCAAGCTGTGTCCGATAGCGGCGAGCCACCGAACGGCACCCCCGAAAAGGCCGCGCGGTTTGTCTATACATTGGTCTGGGGCTTTGCCCGTATATTTTCCGTCATCGCGCTGGCGATTGCGTGGGAGGTGCTGGCGCGAAGTGGCACGTTCACGCCGTTCCAGCTGCCCGCGCTCAGCGCGGTCCTCGAGCGCATCTGGAGTGACGCCGTATCCGGTGATCTTTGGATCAATACCGCACTCACGCTCTACCGGGCGCTGACGGCGTTCATCATTTGCGCAGTCGGCGGCGTGCTCATCGGCATGGCGATGTCACGCAATGTCATCGCCCATTGGTTTTTCGACCCGATTGTATCGGTCGGCTTTCCGATGCCGAAGATCGCGTTCCTTCCCGTGGTGATCCTCTGGCTTGGTGTGTATGACGTTTCAAAGATTACCATCATCGTCATCGACGCCATCTTTCCGGTCATCGCGGCGACCGTGATCGCGATTCAGGGAGTTGAGCGCGAATTGATCTGGTCGGCCCGCAACATGGGGGCCAACAACCGAGAGCTCTTGCACCAGATCATCCTTCCAGCCGCCCTCCCCCAGATCCTGACGGGGCTACAGGTGGCGCTCCCGCTGACGCTAATCGTGGCCGTCGTCGCGGAAATGCTCATGGGGGGTTACGGCCTCGGCGGCGCCATGATGACGGCGTCGCGGTTTGCCAATTCGACCAGCGTATTCGCCGGCATCGTGGAGATCGCCGTCGTCGGTTATGTCCTGGTCAAGGTCATGGCCCTGATCAGGCGCAGGCTTCTGATCTGGCACCAGGAATCATCACACAGCTAAGCCATTGATTAACGAACGATAATGTCGAATTTTCTTCCCAATCTTTCGAGCTGGGAAGTATATGGGGAAGTGGGAAGCGTAAGTTGAGGTCTCCTAGCGCACGTTTAAAACTCGAGGTGGCGTAGCGCATGCCCATGAAACCTCAATCTACGCTTTCGGTATTGGCCCGAACGTCCGCATTTCTCACAGGACAGCCGAACCATGTCGCCGGGATATTCAGACAGTTGAAGCGAGCCGTTCATCGCTGAGGCTTGTCCGGTGCGTCACTATCAATTTGGCCATCGCTGCCTCGCCTTGAGAACAGCGTAATCTTTGGGCCCCCGACACCTCAGTTGCCCAACAAGGTGTCGAGAGCAGACACCCTCGGGGACAAAGGCACGAGAGTTGTCCAACTCTAACTAACAAGGGCCCAGGTAGACTTTGAAAGTTGGACCTTGGGCCAACTAAAAAACCTGTCCGATCCGCGTCATCATACAGCGTTGCATACAGCGTTGTAGAATGACTACACGGCGTTACTTGGCCCGTGACGAACACTGAGGCAACCGTAGCGGGCCATTTTCTTTCAGTACTCACCGACCAAGACATTTTTCGACTTTGGGAATTAGATCGACATAACGAACCATGTAGGCGTCGTGCGTCAACCAAGCCACCTTGGCCCGTAACGCCCCATTGGTTACGGGCCATTTTCTTTTGGCATATTTAGTCGGTGGCCGATCTCAAACTCTCTCTAACTCGTAAGCATTACCGGATCGGAGATAAGGACGATTATGTGGTCCTTGATGGCGTCCGAGTGATCGGACGCATTTTCCTTCAACCGCAGTCGCCGGAAGGCCGACCGTGGTTCCGGACGATAACGGCTCCCGATATTCCGCCCTCGCTCGACAAGCGGCGCTACTCCGCAACGCGCGAAGAAGCGATGGCCAGCTTTCAAAGCTAGGTGGCTAGCTCGCTAGCGCCTTCCTGTAAAAATTCATTAAAAAAATTAGTATTTGTGTGAGCTACATCATAGTCCGGGGGACCGGGCCAGGCGCAGCTTTCAATTTGCTGCTTCAACCCCATCATCAAGGGGGGGTCCGCATGCCACGAACGCTTGTCGTTACGCTGGGTATCCTGCTGCTCGCGTCTTTGGTGATAGTGCCAAAGTTCGTATTTAGCCGGAGCCAGGATACGAAGGCGGAAACGAAGATGGAAACGTGCGATCTGATCGTCTTCGAGTCGACGCGATATGAACCGCCCTGCTAATCAAGTAAGTCGGCCTGATCGCTAGAGCCTACAACTATCGCGCGTTCCGATACGCTCTCGGATTGTGGTTTGACTAACGGCTCAACGCTCCCCAGCGTTGTTTGCCGTCAGCGGGGGCCGCCGCTTTTCACCATCGCGGCGGCCCTTTTGTTAATGGGGACGGCTGACAAGTTGAAGCGAGCCATTCATTGATTTCTTTGAGCGCCACCGAAGCGATAGCACTAGGGTCGATCGCTCCATCCCTTAGTTGACGCCGGATGGAAGCATGAATGCGCAAAGGTATATCTGGCCGCTCACGTCTCTCAGCCGGTGGAATTTGCTTCCATGCAAGCCTATAGGCCGGGCCGTATATCTCGACTCTTCTCCCAATCGTGCTTTTGTGGCGAGGCGTTAGCATCACTGCCCAGGGGGTTGCTGTGGTTTAGGCGGGGGAACCCGGGACTGAGGCGGAGGTGGCGATTTCTGTTCGACCGACCGCAAAACAATGCTCTGGGACATCTGGTTTACCTTGACGCCGAGCTCCTCTACCTTGACGCCGAGCTCCTTTACGCTGCGTTGAACGTTGGCGAGTTCAAAGGCCAGGGGCTTAAGCTGCTCGACCAATTCATCAGAGGTTACAGGTGCGGGGGCAGATGCCTGACTGTCGGGAGACGGCTTTGCCGTCGAGACAGGCAAGAGCCAAGCCACGGACGGAACCTCCGTCCTGACCATCTCCATTGCTTCGTCGCCATGGGACCGCCATGCCACGGTGAGGCCGATAGCGAATAAAAAGACAATGAAATAGCGGGCAAAGGCGCTCATGTTGCCCCTTCGATTTTATCGCTCCGACTTTATTGGTAACGGAGGCCAGCTATCATCGCAAATATTGTGAAGGCATTTTGGTACCTGCGCGTGAAAACTGAACACGCAATAGCATGCTGTGTCGCGACGTATCATTGAGTCATGTTTTTCGGTGATTTCTGAGAACCGCCAGTCCGTCTCGTGTCGCTGTGTTTTGGCTACTTTCGGAGTGTTTGGGTCCACCGGCATACCATGGCGTCTATCGTTCTCACCGCGCTATGGCGCCTGTGCCTTCTCAGCGTGGCTATTAGAAGGTTGCCTTCCGCCCTAGCAAGATGGCGATCTGATCGCAAACAGCCGCCTCTGTTTTCGGGATTGCGTACTATGCGATGATCGTCGCCATGCCCCGCGACGGCGCAATCGTATTCGGTGATCTGATCGGCAAGCTCGATGTGTTGGTTTGGCAGAAACTCACCAATTCTTGGCCGCAAACGACAAGACAAACCTGACCCCCGATGCTTTAAGCAACAAGCACCTTTTGTGCGTTGTATGCTGCGTAGTGTGTTGATCCACATCAATGTGGAGGACGTAGACTAATCAAACTAGGCTTTATGTGATGTATCGGCCTCTCGTTGTTTCACTGCTTAGGCGCTGCGTGGAGTATTAGGGCCATGCATGGCGATCCAGTCCGTTATCCGTCAGACAGAACTACGCGCATAGACTCACTATGTCCCGAATGTGGTCGCGCCTCTAAGCGCGTGGCAACTCTTCGAGGCCATGTCGATAATCGCGAGTACGAGATATTCCGATGCTTAGCCTGCGGTTTCGTACTCAGTAGCAAGGTAAAGGGGCCGACTTTTTGGTCCGAACTTCGAGACCGCGACACCGGTGAGGCCTATCCCGAGGCGGAGGTCCGTATGGGCCTTAAGCCGGAAAATATCCACCTGCTGTCAGATTTGCCTGGGCGTCTTTCGACAGATCTGTTTGCCGACGCCAAGCTAGTGCGGCTTGCCGCCGGCAACACTTTGTTCCTGGCCGGTGACTCCGACGACGACTGCTATCGCATCGAGGACGGACTCCTCAAGGTCACGATGGTTTCGCATTCCGGCGACGAGCGCATCCTTGCCTTCGTCGGCCGAGGCGACATAGTCGGCGAGCTTTCGATCATCGACGGACTGCCGCGTTCGGCGTCGGTGGTCGCGGTGCGCGATGCCACATTAAGCTGCCTCAGCCGCACCGCGTTCGAGATCTTTGCAAAAAAAAATCCGGAGCTCTACAAATCGCTGGTCGAGCTTCTCGCTAAACGCCTGCGCGAAACAGACACGGTGGTTGCAGCTGGTAGCTTCCTTTCGCTCGAAGGCCGGGTCGCCTGCACGATGCTCGAGCTGGCGGAACATTTCGGGCAGGAACTCGGGTCGGGCCGGATCGCCATCCGTCACAAGATCAGCCAGAACGACCTCGCGGCCATGGCCGGCGTTGCACGCGAGACCGTGACCCGGATCCTCAACGACTGGCAGCGCGAAAAGCTAATGACTTGCATGTCCCGCGGCTATTACTGCCTTGAGAACAAGGCGCAACTTGAGCACAAAGTTAAGCTGTAATTGTAGGGCCGTGCTGGAGCTTCCGACTTTCTAAGTCGAGCGCGCTGGAAAGGAGCCAGCCCATTGTCCGGGGATGGTTCCTGTCGGCGTGAGCTTGCCGATTAGATCACCGATTATGATCGCGCCGTCGTGGGCATCCGGCCTGTTTCTCTATAGTGGGCACATTGTTTCCAAGCTGTTTGCTCGCGGGTAGCTGCACTCGAAAAAGAAACCCCCGCCAGCATTGATGGGGACGGGGACGGGGTGCTGGCGGGGCAGTTTGGAGGTTGAAGGTTCATAGGGGACCTTGACCTTCATGTGAGTAGCTTTCCAGAACCGGAAACGGATAGCTGTGACGGCCATCACAGTTGTGGTCGTTCGGGAGATTGTTACATTGCTGATACACCGACTTAGCTGCCGCAGAGCTAATATGGGCTCACGCAAGGGAGGGGCATCTACACAGTAGAGGTGGCCTAGATGCGAAAAAAAATACTAATTCCGTTGGTCCTCGGTGGCATTTTCGTCAGTGCGATGGCAGTAAGCACGACAGTCACGCGCACCGAGACGGACGTGACGAACAATCAAATCTACCGTGGAATGACGGGTCTTCATGTCTCGCTACCAAGTAACATGAAGAACTTTCGGGAGGAGCTAATTCCGGTGCCTTGATTATCCGACCGGTCACGAAGGACTGAGCGCAATGGGCTATAACGTGCGCAACGACGAAATTGGCCCGAAGTAAAATTGTTTGGTAACCTGGGCGGTACCAACGAAGCATTTCGAGGTTTATGGCAACGCGAAAGTGGAGTCACGTAAATCAATCGTATCGAATCCGTTTGTCATTTGGGCGTCAATCGCTTGCAAAAGCTGTGTTGCCTCCTTCATTCGCCCTTGCTCTTTCCAGAACCGCGCAAGATCGCCCGACGCACGCAGCTCCCAGCAGCGCGCGCCTTGGTGGCGGGCAGTGTTCAGGCTGCGGATAAGAAGAGTCTCGACTTCCCTGACCGCTGCGAGCCCCGTCGCCCCCATCAATGGCAGTAAACGGGCCTTAACGCGGAGCACCTCGGCGAGCGCCCACCGCTCACCCGTTTCCGCGGATACAGCAATGGCTCGGTCGATCGCCTCCAGTGCGTCATCATTGCGACCTGCTTTGGCGTAAGCCTCGGCCTCCATCATGCTGAAGATCGGCAGCCATAACTTAGCCCCCGCTTTCCGCCAACCCGCCAAACCCTCCCGTAGTGTCTCCAGCCCTGACACCACGTCGCCGCCGCATACGGCTGCCCAGCCTTCGAAAACGCGGCCGCAGTTCATCCAGTGCGATAGGCCATGTTCAGCGCAGAGCGAAACAATGACGTGGGCATAGGACTGCATCTCTTCCCACTGAAAGTTAAAAATATCGATAAAGGCACGCGCATGACAGAGTGTGTAAACGAGTGTGTGGGGATGCGACAGGGCCTCGGCGCGCCGTATCGCCTCGTCCGCAACCTTGGCTGCCTGTTCGACATTTCCGAGATGCCAAAGCGCCCAACTCAGATAGCATGATGTGGCCGCACCGATGTCCTGGCCGTACTGGAAGCGAAAGTGAGAATAGTGTTCGCGGTCGAATAGAGCACGTGCTTGCTTGAGGTGCCGCAGTCCAGCTTCGAACTCCCCTCTTACCAAACAAGTGCTGCCGAATACGCGATGCGCCATACAGCGGGCCGCTGTATCGTTATGGCGCTTCGCTTCAGCGAGAAACTCGATCGCGGCCTGCCGCTGTTTGGTAGCTTCACCACCGACGTAATGGCCAGCCCATATTCCATAAAGGACGGAAAACCTTTTCGCGGGGTCCGTTCGATCGTCAATCAGCATCTTCGCCCGCGACAGGGTGGCCTTGGTTTCGGGGGCCGCGTAACCGCGGCTCGCAGTCAGTGCTTGACCGAGCATTACTTCCAGTTCGAGGGCCATATGCGCGTGTGCATTATCGGCCGGAAGCGATCGCAGTAATGCGAGCGCATTATTTAGGTGTCCGATGGCTTCAGTGTTGGCTGAATGCTTAATCGACCGCTGCCCCGCCTTTCGCAGGTAGTCGACCGCCCGCGGAATCAAGCCCGCTTCCGCAAGGTGATGCGCCAACAGCTCGGGTCGGGTCTCTATTGTGTTGGGGAAATTCTTCTCGAGAGCGTCGGAGATCCGGCGGTGCACTTGTTGTCGCTTACACCGCGACAGCATCGCATAGGCTGCATCCTGGACCAGTGCGTGCTTGAAAATGTACGTTGCATCCGGCGGCTCGCCGTCGACTGAAATTAACTCGGCGGCGGCTAGCTGTTTGAGACCAGCGTTCAACGAATCGACAGGTGCCGGGACTACATCGGCCAGCAGCTGATGAGCAAATTCGTGACCTATAGCCGCGCCGATCTGGACGATTTCTCTGGCCGAGCCGAGCCGATCGAGGCGGGCAGTTAGAGAGCAGAGCAGCGTTACCGGAATAGCGAAAGGAGGTATGGGATCAACGGCGGCAACATAACGGCAACCTTCATCTTTGACCAATCCGGATTCCAATACGCTCATAGTGAGTTCCTTCACGAACAAAGGAACCCCATCCGTTTTGCAGATGATTTGTCCTTGGATTTCTTGGGGCAATTCCTTGCCTCGGGTTACTTGGGAGATGATGGCACGGCATTCATCTCGTCCCAATCGATCGAGCGACAACCTGGTCACATGCGACCTATCGAGCCAGCGCGGGCAAAATTCCTGCCTAGACTGTATCAGGACAAGCACTCGGCCCGCCGTGATCGACCGAATAATTTGATCGACCAACTCGCGCGTGCTGGCATCAATCCAGTGCGCGTCCGCGAGCACGATGACTAGCGGCTGCTGGCGCGCAATATCAAGAAGATGCCGCGTCAGTGCGGCGATCAGACGATCTTTGTATTGTTTCGGCGTTAAGCCCGTCGCTGGCTCTCGTTGGGCCGGTTCAATCGACAGCAGGTCAGCATACAAGAAAATATCATCTCGCGTCGGTTTGACCGCGTGAGACAAGGCGGCTCTCAACTTCTCGAGTTTGGTCTCGGGCGTATCCAATTGCTCGAACCCAATTGCCTGCTCGAGCTGGCTGATGATCGGATAAAACGGACTGTTACTACGGTACGGAGAGCATTGATATCGGATGGTGGCGCGCGGCTCTTCCGCAATACTGTCGATAAAAGCTTCGCAGAGGTGCGATTTTCCGATGCCAGGCTCGCCGCGGATGAGTGCAACTTGGCCTTCGAAATGCTTGGCTTTATCCCAAAGAGCCGATAGCTGTCGCAAATCTCGGTTGCGGCCGATGAGCTGCTTAATCTCGTCCGACTGCTTTGCCTTGAAGCGGCTTTCGACTCTTCGCTCCCCAACGACGCGGCAGGCGCTCACCGCATCGGAAACTTCCGCAATCTTGTGTAGCTCAGTATTCTCGAAAACAAAGATACCACCAAGAAGTTTGCGTGTGCTCGCAGCGACGAGCATCGAATTTGCGGCCGCGGCTTTGCATAACCCTGCAGCAACAGCTAGCGGTTCTCCTAGAACTTGCTCTCGACTGACTACGGCTGAGCCGGTCGCTACGCCCACCTGCACCTGCAACGGCTTGTCAGTGGACGATAGCAGCTGGCCGATTTTTGCAATCAGGTCGAGTCCTGCTTGCACCGCGCGCTCGGCATCGTGCTCAGTGCATTCGGGATATCCGAAGTACGCGAGAATTGCGGCACTTGTAATTGTGGCAACTACTCCGCCCATGCGTGTGATTGCAGCGGTAGCTGAGGCTTGGAAATTGCGGAGGACCTTGCTCACGTCCTCGGGATCGCAGTGAACAGCAAGCGCCGCGGAGCCCACAAGGTTGCAAGAGAGGACTGTGAGCTGTCGCCTTTCGAGCTCGGTCGGCTTAGCTCCGGATATTTCTTTTTCGGTACTTGGGGGTCGAGCTATTAGTTTATACCCGACCCCAGGCACGGTTATGATGAATCGCGGCGCCCTTGGGTCTGACTCGATCTTGTGCCGCAGCCGGGCGACAAGGTTATCGATGCTGCGATCGAAGGGATCTGCGCCTCGTCCGGCAACGGCGTGACGTAATTGGTCACGTGAGCGAACCTCGCCAAGACCGCGTGCCAACTCCTTCAGCAGCACTCCTTCAGCGCGTGTCAGAGGAAATTCCTGCCCATCGGCATCAACAAAAACGTGCGCCACCAGGTCTAGCCTGCGATCTCCAATGCACAGAGCGGTCGGAAAAGAAACAACCCCATTCTGCGCTGTATCGCTGAAAGCCATTATTTTGGCCAGCCGATCGACAAGCTCCTCATTGCTTGACGATTTTAAGAGAAAGGCATCAAACAGCGAGTGGCTCAAACAAGTAATCTCGTCCGCTCGTTCTAACAGTACAAGTATTTTTGGAATCGTAAGGCGTAACTCCTCCAGCACCGACATGCCGAGGGTTTGGCTTGGCGCCACCAATGCGGCATTAAATTTGTGATGCAAAGCGAGCTTGAGAGCGCGTTTCTCATTTTCGGCGAGTTCAACGCTGTAGCCAGCTGACTGCAGTATCCGCGCGATCCTGGCGCGGAGGTCAATTTCCTTTGCAGCGATCAACACCTGTTTTTGCATCCATCCTCCGGCACGACGAAGGCTGGGTTCGTGGAAACGCCTAAAAATAGGTAATTTGGAGAGCGATGACTGTGATGGCCATCACAGTCGCGCAGCATAAGTGGCTGCAAAATCAAGGTACGAAAGCAGCCGGTACCGTTACTGACGGCCAACGGTACCAGCATTGACCTGCTTAATTGGCGGCGGGTTCCAACGTCCATCCAACGCCTGCTGCTTCGGCGCATAGAGCCGCACTCGGGTAGTGTTTCAGTTTGACTAAGGCAGCCATTGCGGGAGGCTAGAAACGGCGCATATTAGCCGTCATGGTCGATACGTTAGCCGGAGGCGTAAGTATTGTAGTCGCGGCTAAGCGCGGCAAAGTCGAATATTGGGCCGCAGCAACCGCGCGAGAAGTCGCCGTAGCTGCAGTCGAACAATTCCTTGCGCCTGGGTGGAAGGCCACCCTTACGGGCCGTCATCTGACCCCTGAGCAGGTTGCTGAGCTGAAATTGCGCCCTAATGGCGTGCGCAAGCTAAAATACACCCCATGATCAAACCAACATTTAAGCCAAAGCGGTTTAAGGACGGAAGCGGTTGGTACGTGGAAGTCGAGCGTCCAGACGGTTCCACTGAGTATGTTGATCAATTTGGATCAGACTCTGAGGCCTTGGAGTGGATTACCAACAAATCTGAAAAGTGGCTTCAGAAGCATCCAAAATCCAAGTTATCAATATGACCACCAAACGCCCACACACCTAATGCCAGAGTCATTAAAAGCCGTTCCACTCGCGATGCCGAATGTCTGCTATCGGGGGGTAAAGCGGACATGCGCTGGTGCAGTGCAAATGTCTGCCTTTGGCCCAAAGCGGACATTCCACTTCCGCTGCACGGAATGGCTTGGACGCTTTTAGGCCATCTTGTTCTTAATGAGCCCAACGACTGCTGTGACAGCGGCCCCGGCGACGCCGCCGCCAACTGCCTGACCCAGGACTGGCTGATGTCTGCCTTTGCGTAACAGCGGACATCAACTCGCCAGGCATTTCACAAAAGCTGTAGCACCATCGAAAGAAACAGCACCCCGATTATCGCCGCAATCAAAAGCGTCACTTGTCCTTTGGCACTGAACGATGTGAGCCACGAAGCAGACAGCGGTTCGGGCTTCGGCGGTTCAGGCGGTTCGGGCTTCGGCGGTTCAGGCGGTTCGGGCTTCGGCGGCGGTTGGTTTTTCATGCTCGGTTACGATTGTCAGGGGCACCGTCTGATCAATTACGGATGTTTACGTAAATGCAAAAACGACAAGCTGTAGGTAGCCGGTAACGGCCCCGCTCTACATTACGACCATCGCGGCTTACTTGTCCCGGTACACTTTGTAAAAAGCCACGTCGGCGTACGGTTTCATTCTGTTGTGTCACGGACAAACTCAGTCACAGACGTTCACCCCATGAAATTACTGAAATGTGCGGTTGAAAGGCGTAAATTCAGTCTCAATAATCGTATGCAAAGCGAACATCCGACGGCAAACCTCAGCTGGGCGCTTTCAAGACAGTCTGAATTTCCCCACTGAGATTACAATTCACAAGCATTTCGAGAAGCGCCATCACCTGACGGCGCTTCAGTTAGTCGCGCAACGGTCTTTGACCGGCTCAGATCAAGCCATCGTGCTAACAGGCACTCGCTCAGTCGGCGCCGCTTCGCTTGATGTCCGCTCCGGCGCCGGCATCTGCAGCACGGTGGCGCGCTGACCCTCGCGCAGGTCCGTGACCAAGGCGATCTGCCCATCGGGGAACTCCAGTGCGTCGTGATGCCTGGTAGGTTGCTCTGGATTGACTTGCCGGAAGCGCGCAACCTTCTGTTTGAGACTGCGATTGCGCATGAATGGGAATGCTGCATCGCATTCCACGTCTCGTTCAAACGCAACTTCGGTCCCCGGCAGCAGGCAAACCGCCATGTCCGGCTCGCCGATCGCGGCAAAGCCGCGTGTCGTTGAGGTTCGAAATCGGGTCGAGACTAGCTTGTCGCCCACGCGCGCTGCACGCGATGCGACAAAGTGGAGGCTGTAGTCGCACATGATCAATAACTCCCTGTTGCTGTGAACAGCCGGGAATCATCCTTTGATCCAAGTGCGTGAAAGATCGGCTTGGGTCCGGGATTTCCCGGATGTACCGCGATCCTGCTTGGATGCTAGCGGCATTCCTGATTGGTGGAAAGCAGGAATTTATATCCGCGAAATAGCCAGGGGCGTGGGATCGGCTCTTCAACAGCGGGAAAATCAAGCCGCGTGCCGCCAGTACATCACGAGGGCGATCCACGCGTGTTGCTCAGGATCGAGGCGCAGTGCGTATGGCGACCAACCCCGACTGCGCAACGCCAT
>Ga0306920_100007864_pt1 | contig 14092 bp, 11 predicted proteins | sample flu12Cox44000170_FD_204666 | JGI IMG/M metagenome (GOLD analysis project Ga0306920, IMG submission 204666) | Lab enrichment of tropical soil microbial communities from Luquillo Experimental Forest, Puerto Rico - flux4day.12C.oxic.44.000.170 (v2)... | ecosystem: Environmental > Terrestrial >...
CTTGTCGGTAAGGAGCCGTTCGTAGTCGGCGTCCACCGGGAGGAGGCCGAGGCGTCCCAAGAGGCGCTCCTGCGTGCGGGCGGCCGACGCGGAGAGGCCGGCCGCGACCGTCGCGCCGACCTCCGCCCGCAGCGCCGCCCGGCCGACGGGGCGGGCGGCGAGCGGGCCGTGGAAGGGCAGGTGGCGGGCCCCGCTCACGGCGGCGGCCAACCGGTCGACCTCGGCGCGCACCGCGGGCTCGCTGACGGTGGGGGGGGCCAGCGCGAGCAGGATGCCGGCGACCGCCGGGAGCGTGGTCGGGCCAGCCACGGGCGGCAAGTTTGCGGTAAATACCCGGCTCCTTCAAATGTGTTGGCGGCCGTCAGCGACGAGGAGGTCATGAGTACCCCCGAGGTTCCGTCCGGGTCCGAGCTCGGCCGGCTGGCCGCGCCTGAGCGGCGCGGCTTCGCGCAAGCCGTTCACGAGATACGCGACGCGCTCGCCGGCGCCCGCGCTGTCGAGCTCTACGGCGCCAGCGGCTCGCTGGGCGCGGCCGCCGCGGCGGCCCTGGCGCGCGCGGGCGAGGCGGGACCGCTGCTCTACGTCGTGCCCGACGAGGAGACCGCCGAGGCCCGGGCCGCGGACCTGGCCTTCTTCCTGCCCGCGCCCGGCGCCAGCGACGATCCGCTGGCGCCGCCGCCCGTCCTCGAGCTGCCGGCGCCGGAGTCGACGCCCTACGCGGAGATGCAGCCCGACCGGCGCACGACCTTGCGGCGGATGGCGGCCCTCTTTCGGCTGTCGCAGGGGTTCGCGCCGCAGGTGCTGGTGGCTTCGGCGGCGGCGCTGTTCCGGCGGGTGGTGCCGCGCGGGCCGTTCGACGGCCTGTGCGAGGTGGTGGAGACCGGGTCGACGCTGAATCGCGAGGCCACCATCGCGGCGCTCGTGCGGGCGGGCTTCACCCGCACCGCGGTGGTCGAGGACGCCGGGAGCTTCGCGGTGCGGGGCGCGGTGATCGATCTCTTCCCGCCGGTCTACCGTCACCCGGTGCGCATCGAGCTGTTCGGTGACGAGGTGGAGTCGATCCGGCTCTACGACGCGGCGACGCAGCGGACGCTGCGCCCGCTCGACGCCGTCTACCTCCACCCGGTGCGCGAGACGATACCGACGGCGGGCGCCGATCCGCGGGCCAAGATCCTCGCCGCCGCCGACGCGGCGGTCTACCCGTCGTCGAAGACCAAGCGGCTGCTCGAGCAGGTCGACGAGGGGGAGCTGTTCTTCGGCATCGAGGCGCTGGCGCCGGCCTTCCACGCCGGCATGGTGCCGCTGTTCGATTACCTGCCGGCGGAGGCGCTGTGCGTGGTCGAGGATCCGGAGGCGGTCGTCGAGGAGGCGCGGCGGCAGGCGACGCGGCTGCGCGAGGCGGCCGCCGCGCGCCACGTCGAGCACCGGCTGGCGCTCGCGGCGGCGGACTTCGTGCTCGGCGAGGAGGAGGCGGAGGCGGCGCTGGCGGCCCGTCGCCGGCTCGAGCTGCGCAAGGTCGAGATCGCCCGCTTCTCGCCGGCGCCGGACGCGCCGCCGCGGGTGCACGTCGAGTCGGAGCCCCACACCACCCTGCGGGCCGAGCTGCAGCGGGCGCGCGCCGACGCGGCGACGACGTCGGGCGAGATCGACATCGGCCGGCCGCTGCGCGACCGGATCCGGAGCTGGCTCGATCGCGGCCGCCGCGTGCGCGTCGTGGCCCCCAATCGTACCCACGGCGAGCGCCTGGTGGCGCTGCTGCGCGCGCTCGGCCTCGCCGCCGACCTGCAGAGACAAACGGGGATCGAGCTGTTCGGCGAAGAGGGGGCGCCGCTCGGGGTGGTGGCCGGCGCGCTCAAGCGCGGCTTCGCGCTCCCGGCCGACCGGCTGGTGCTCGTGGCCGAGGAGGAGATCTTCGGCCCCCGCGCGCTGCGCGAGGCGCGGCCGGTCAAGGCGCCGGCGCTCGGCGACCTCGGCGAGATCGCGGAGGGGGACGCGGTCGTCCACGACGAGCACGGCGTCGGCCGCTACCGTGGCCTCAAGAAGCTGATCGTTCGCGGCGTGCCGCAGGACTTCATGCACCTCGAGTACGACGGCGGTGTGGTCTACGTGCCCGTCTACCGCATCGGCCTCGTCCACCGCTACTCGGGCGGCGAGGCCTCGGAGGTCAAGCTCGACAAGCTCGGCGCGCGCACCTGGCAGGAGAAGCGCCGGCGCGTGTCGGCGGAGGCGCGCAAGATCGCCGAGGAGCTGATGCAGCTCTACGCGCAGCGCGCGGCGCTCGCCGGGCACGCCTTCCCGGCGCCGGACACCGTCTTCCGTGCGTTCGAGGAGACGTTCCCGTTCGAGGAGACGCCCGATCAGGACAAGGCCATCGAGACGGTGCTCGCCGACATGCAGAACGGCGTCCCCATGGACCGCCTCATCTGCGGCGACGTCGGCTACGGCAAGACGGAGGTCGCGCTGCGCGCCAGCCTGCTCGCCGTCCTCGGCGGCAAGCAGGTGGCGGTGCTGGCGCCGACGACCGTGCTCGCCGAGCAGCACTTCATGACCTTCTCCGATCGGTTCACCGACTTCCCGGTGCGGGTCGCCGTGCTGTCGCGCTTCCGCACCAAGGCCGAGCAGCAGGCGACGATCGCCGCCCTCGCGGAGGGGAAGATCGACGTGGTCGTGGGGACGCACCGCATCCTGTCGCGCGACGTCCGCTTCCGCGACCTCGGCCTGCTGGTCGTCGACGAGGAGCAGCGCTTCGGCGTCTCGCACAAGGAGCGGCTCAAGGAGCTGCGCACGCAGGTCGACGTGCTGACGCTGACGGCGACGCCGATCCCGCGCACGCTGCAGATGGCCATGGGGGGGCTGCGCGAGATCTCCATCATCGCCACGCCGCCCGCCGACCGCCTGGCGATCCGCACCTTCGTCTGCCGGTTCGATCCCGAGCTGCTCGGCGAGGCGATCCGTCGGGAGCTGGCGCGCGGCGGGCAGCTGTTCTTCGTCCACAACCGCATCGAGGACATCGGCGAGCAGGCGGCGAAGGTCCGCCAGATCGCCCCCGAGGGGACGCGCATAGCCGTCGGCCACGGCCAGATGCCCGAGGGGGAGCTCGAGAAGGTGATGGTCGACTTCGTCGACGGCCGCTACGACATCCTGGTCTGCACGACCATCATCGAGTCCGGCCTCGACATCCCCCGCGCCAACACCATGATCGTCCACCACGCCGACCGCTTCGGGCTGGCGCAGCTCTACCAGCTGCGCGGCCGCATCGGGCGCTCGCGCGAGCGCGCCTTCTGTTACCTGGTGGTCCCCGAGGAGACGCGCATGACCGCCGAGGCGAAGCAGCGGCTGGCCGTCCTGCAGCGGTTCACCGAGCTCGGCGCCGGGTTCCAGGTGGCGACGCACGACCTCGAGATCCGCGGCGCCGGCGAGCTGCTCGGCGAGCGGCAGCACGGCTCGGTCGCCGCCGTCGGCTTCGACACCTACGCCCGCATCCTCGAGGAGGCGGTGGCCGAGCTGAAGGGCGAGCCGATCAAGCCCGAGCACGACCCGGAGATCTCCGTCGACGTACCGGCCTTTCTTCCTGACGACTACCTCCCCGACACCGGGCAGCGGCTCGACTTCTACCGGCGCCTGGCCCAGGCGCGCGACGAGGACAGCGTGCGGGCGACGCTGGCGGAGCTCGAGGACCGCTACGGCCCGCTCCCCGAGGAGGCGCTGCTTCTCGGCGAGGTGATGATCGACAAGACGCTCGTGCGCGCGCTCGGCGCCCTCGGCTACGAGCTCGCGCCCGCGCGGTTCGTGCTCGCGCTCGGGACCGACACCGCGCTCGATCCCGCCAAGGTCACCAAGCTGGTCTCGGGCAAGGCGAGCCGGTTCAAGCTCACCCCCGACATGCGCCTCGCCTACAGCTTCACGGAAGCCGAAAAGGGCGACCGGATGGCCGCCGCCCGGGCGCGCCTCGAGCACCTCGTCGGGCTCATAACTCCTTGAAACCCCGCACCTATCGCCGCCCGCCGGCCCTCCGGACGGGTTCTTGGTAGGCTTGCCGCATGTACACGCTCCTGCACCTCGCCGCCCTCACGGTCACGGTCCTGGCGCTCGCCCGCATCTTCCCGTCGGTCCGGGTCAAGAGCGTCGGCTCGGCGCTCGTGGTGGCGATCGTGTTCTCCCTTCTCAATTTTTTCCTGGGCTGGGTCATCAAGGTCGCGCTGTTCGTCCCCGCCATCCTGACCCTCGGGGTGCTTTTTCTCTTCCTGCCGTTCATCGTCAACACCGTCCTGCTGTGGCTGACGGACAAGCTCATCGGCTCGTTCGAGATCGGAACCACCGGCGCCCTGTTCGGCTCTGCGGCGGTGATCACGATTGTTAACGCCGCTTTTTACTTTGCGCTCAACGCGCACCGCATGAACCTCTACCAGCATGCCGGCCCGACGCGCTGGATCTGACGCCGAAGCGGTGTAATCTCTCGCGGATGCGAGCCTCCCACCGTAGGGTCTTTTCCTCCGCCGTAACCGGTTCCTGCTTCTTTGTGATCTTCGCGCTGGCCCTCGGGGCCGGCTGCAAGCGCGGCAAGTCGAGCGCGGGCGGCGGCGAGAGCGCCGACCCGTCGCAGGTCGTGGCCAAGGTCGACGACGCGGTGATCACGGTCGCCGACGTTCAAGAGCGCATCAACAAGCAGTCGCCGTTCGTGCGCGCCCGTTACACGACGCCCGAGAAGAAGAAGGAGTTCCTCGACAGCCTCGTCCGATTCAAGGTCCTGGCCAACGAGGCCGGCCGGCGTGGCTACGATAAAGATCCGGAGGTCATCCGGGTGATGGAGCAGCAGATGATCTCGAAGTTCCTGCAGAAGGACTTCGAATCGAAGCTCAAGGTCGAGGATGTCCCCGACGCCGACGTCGAGAAGTACTACAAGGAACACCCCGCCGAGTTCAACCAGAAGGACGAGGTCCGCGTGAGCGAGATCCTGGTCAAGGACCAGGGGAAGGCGAACAAGGTGATGGCCGAGATCAAGGCCCTCCCCAAGGCCGCCGCCATGGGGACCGCCGACAAGGCGTTCCGCGACCTCGTCAGCAAGTACTCGGAGGACGAGGAGTCGAAGCCGCGCGGCGGCGACCTGTCGTTCTTCGACAAGGACTCGACCAAGCTCCCGAAGCCGATCGTGGAGGCGGCGTTCAAGCTCGCCGAGGTCGGCGACGCGACCGCCGTCAAGACGGACAAGGGCTTCGCGGTCATCCGCCTGACGCAGAAGCGGCCGGGCTTTTCCCGCCCGCTCGCCGAGGTCAAGCGCCAGATCCAGCAGCGCCTGTTCCGCGACCTGCGCAGCAAGTCGATGGACAACTTCGTCGCCGACCTGAAGAAGAAGAGCAACATCACCATCAACGACGACAACCTGGCCAAGGTGGTCATCGACACCGGCGCCAGCGTGCCGGGCGGCGCGCCGTCGCCCGGGATGTCGATGGGGGCGCCGGGGAGCATGCCCGGGATGCCGCCCGGCATGGGCGCCCCGGGCGGCCCCATGGGCGCGCCGGGCGGGCCGGGGATGATGCCGCCGGCCGGCACGCCGGTCCCGAGGCCGGTGCCGCAAGGGAAGCAGTAAATGCAGAGACAGGGACGCTCCCGCTCCGTCTCTCCGTCCGGATCGCTCCGCTCGCTCGCGCCGAGGCCGCTCGGCCTCGCGGCGGCGGCGCTGGCCCTCGTCCTCGGCGCTCAGCGCGCAGAGGCGCGCGTGGTCGAGAAGATCGCCGCCGTGGTCGGCGAGGCGGTCGTGCTCGCCAGCGAGGTGGAGGAGAAGGCCGCCCCCATGATGGGGGACGTCACCCGCATGCCCGATCCCGACAAGCGCGCCGCGCGGGCGGCGGCGCTGCGCCACGAGGTGCTCGACCGCCTGATCGACGACGAGCTCATCCTGCAGCAGGCGGCCGAGCTCAAGCTCAGCATCAGCAGCGAGCAGATCGACGCCTCGATCGAGGAGATCAAGAAGCAGAACAACATCGACGACGATCAGCTGCGCGAGGCGCTCAAGGGGCAGGGGATGACCATGGGGTCGTACCGCGCCGACCTCAAGCGCCAGCTGCTCCGTTTCCGGGTGCTCAACGTCGCCGTCGGCTCGCGCGTCAACATCTCCGACGACGAGGTCAAGGCCTACTACGACCGGCACATGAAGGACATGGCCAACGTCCAGGTACGCGCCAGCCACGTCTTCATCGCCATCCCGGCCGGCGCTGACGCCACCGTCGTCGCCGAGAAGCAGGCCCAGGCCCAGAAGATCCTCGACCGCGCCAAGGCCGGCGAGGACTTCGCCAAGCTGGCGCGCGAAGTGAGCGACGACGCCGCCACGCGCGCCGAGGGCGGCGACCTCGGCTACTTCGGCAAGGACATGCTCCCCAAGGCCATCGAGGAGATGGTGTTCGCCATGAAGCCCGGCGACGTGCGCGGCCCCGTGCGCGCCGATCGCGGCTTCCACGTCATCAAGCTCGTCGACCGCAAGACCACCGACCCCAAGCCCCTCGACGAGGTCAAGGACGACATCCGGATGCAGCTCCGCGGCAAGGACATGGAGCGCCAGACCAAGATCTACCTCGCCGAGCTCCGCAAGAAGACGCTGGTCGACATCCGGTACTAGCGCCGCGGTTCGCGCGGCAGGGCCAGCTACCCGGGCGGCCAGGCGAGGGCGCGGCCGGCGAGGAGGTGGAGGTGGACGTGGAAGACGGACTGGCCGGCGTCGGGGCCGGCGTTCATGACCACGCGGAAGCCGCCGGCGGCGAGGCCGCTGTCCTTGGCGCGCTTGGCGGCGACGACCATGAGGTGGCCGTAGAGCGCGGCCTCGGCGTCGGTGGCGTCGGCGAGGGTGGTGTGATGGTCGAGGGGAATAACCAGCTCGTGCAAGGGCGCTTTGGGGCCGACGTCCTTGAACGCGAGCGCACGGTCGTCGCGGTAGGTGATGGTGGCGGGGATCTTCCCATCGCGGATCTTGCAGAACAGGCAGTCGCTGGCGGTTTCGGGCATGGTCGTCCTCTCGCGTGGAGGCTAGCTCAGCCAAGCTCAGGTGACGAGCGCGCGCAACTGGGCCACGGTCTCTTCGAAGGGCGCCGCTTCGTCGGTGAGCTGGCCGAGGAAGGCGTTGATGCGGCCCATGCGAGCGATGGCCTCGTCGGTGACGGGGTCGCTGCCTCGCTGGTAGGCGCCGAGGAGGATGAGATCGCGCTGGCGCTCGTACGCGGCGAGCAGCTCGCGTAGCCGGCCCGCGGCCGCGCGGTGCTCGGGGGCGGCGACCGCGGACATGAGGCGTGACAGCGACGGCAGCACGTCGACGGCCGGCCACTGATTGCGGGCGGCGATGTCGCGCGACAGGATGACGTGCCCGTCGAGGATGCCGCGCACCTCGTCGGCGATCGGCTCTTCCATGTCGCCGCCGGCGACCAGCACTGTGTAGAGCGCGGTGATCGAGCCGCGCGCGCTCGTGCCGGTGCGCTCGAGCAGGCGCGGTAAGAGCGCGAAGACGCTGGGCGGGTAACCCTGGCGGGCAGGAGGCTCGCCGGCGGCGAGGCCCACCTCGCGCTGCGCGCGCGCGACACGCGTCACCGAGTCGAGCATGAACAGCACGCGGCGCCCCTGGTCGCGGAAGTACTCGGCGACGGCGGTGGCGACGAACGCCGCTTTGAGGCGGACGAGGCTCGGGGCGTCGCTGGTGGCGCACACGACGACCGACCGGGCGCGCCCGGCGGCGCCGAGCGACTCATCGAGGAAGTCGACCAGCTCGCGGCCGCGCTCGCCGACGAGCGCGATGACGGCCACGTCGGCCTCGGTCTGGCGCGCGATCTGGCCCATGAGCGTCGACTTGCCGACGCCCGAGCCAGCGAACAGCCCCACACGCTGCCCCTCGCCGACGGTGAGGAGCGCGTCCAGCACGCGGACGCCGAGCGGCAGCGGGCGGGTGACCCGCCGGCGCGACAGCGGCTCGGGGGCCGGACGATCGACGGCGAAGGGGACCGCCCCCGCGATCGGGCCGCCGCCGTCCATCGGGCGGCCGAGGCCATCGAGGACCCGGCCGAGCAGCCGATCCGACGCGCCGATCTCGAACGGGCGTCCCGTCGGCGTCACCAGCGAATCGGCGCCAATCCCGGCGGGCTCGCCGAGCGGCATCAGCACCGCCTCGTCGCCGCGGAAGCCGACCACCTCCGCCTGCAGGGCGGGGGCATCTCGATGCGGGGGCTCGATCTCGACCAGCTCGCCGACGCGCAGGCCGGGGACCAGGGCGCGGATGACGAGGCCGGTCACCTCGGTGACCCGCCCGGACTCGCGCCGGGGCGACGCCCCCTCGAGCCGGGCGAGCGCCTGCCCGAGGTCGAAGTCAGGCACGTGGCCCTCCACCTAGCGCGCGCTCGAGGGCGCCGAGCTGCGTCTCGAGGCGCGCGTCGACGCGCCCGACGGGCGTCTCGATCACGCAGCCGAAGCGACCGACGCCGTCGTCGGCCACGAGCTCGATCGCGGTCGCGCTCGGGGCCCGCGCGGCGAGCGCTTCGCGGCGGGCTTCGGCGGCCGGCAGGTCGTCCGGGTGGAGGCGGAGGCGCACCACGCCGCCCCGTGGCCGGCAGGCCTCGAGCGCCGCTCCCGCGATGTCGGCGATCACCTCGGGCGCGAGCGCCACCGCGCGCCCGACGATCTTCTCGGCCATCTTGACGGCGAGCGTGATGGCGTCCGGCGCCGCGCCCGCGAGCCGGCCGGCCGCCTCCTCCCGCGCGGCGGTCACCGCGGCGGCCAGCTCGGCCAGCCCCTCCGCGCGCCCCTGCTCGCGTCCGGTGCGACGCGCCTCCTCGAGCGCGGCGGCCGTGCGGGAACCGAGATCGCCGGCCTGGTCGCGGGCGTCGGCGAGCAGCGCCTCGGCGTCGGCGCGGGCGGCGGCGAGGAGCGCGTCGGCCTCGGCACGCGCGTCGAGCACTGGCTTGGCAACGACGCGGCCGAACCCCTTGACGACCCGGCCCACGCTAGAGCGCCCCCTCGAGGTTCGCCGCTTCGAGCAGCCGGCGGCCGAGCTCCGGCACGAGCCGCTGGGCGACGGCGACGACGGCGCTCACCCCCTCCCGGGCGAGCTCGTCGGAGAGCGCGCGGCACCCGAGCGCCCAGGCCGTCTCGCCACCCGCGTGCGGGCTGGTCGCCGCCACCACCCTCCGCGCCACCTCTCGGGCTTCGGTCGTCCCCTCCCGGGCGGCTGCCCGGACCACCGTGCTCCCGAGGCGGTCGCCGACGGCGGCCGCCGCGCGCGCGACGACCTCCCCGGGCGCACCGCGCAGCGACACCCCCAGGGCCTCGGCGCCGCGCGCTTCGATCGCCTCCTCGAGCGCCCGCGGCGTGAGGGCGAGCAGCGCCCGCACGACCGGCCCGGCCGGCGCCCCTGGGCCGGCCAGCGGGACGAAGCCGGCGAAGACCAGCCGCTGCAGCTCGGCCACGCCGCCCGGGGTGAGGTCGGCGCCGCGCGCCGCGCCGCCGTCCCCGCGCTCGGCCAGCACCTCGATGGCGACGCGCCCGACCTCTTCCGGGAGGCCGGCGCTGACGGCGCGCACGACTTCGCTCGGCTCGCGCGCGAGCCGGTCGCGCAGCCATCCCGGGTTCATCCGCTCGATGCCGGCGGGGACGGGCGTCCGGACGAGCGCCAGCAGAGCCGCCAGCGCCGCCGCCCGCTCGGATTTGGGCGCTGCGGCCAGCGCCTCGACCGCCGCGCCGCAACGCGCCGCCGCGTCTCCTGCCACGGTGCGGGCGAGGGTGGCCGCCGGGATCCGGCCGAGCAGAGCCCCGAGGACGAGCCCCTTTTCCTCGGGCGAAAGCGCCGCCACCGCCGCGTGCACGGCCGCATCATCGGCCCCCCGCCGGCTGGGTTGCAAGCCCCGGGGGGCGCCTAACGCGCGTCGGCGCTTGCGCCCGGGCCCGCGGCCGAGTACACCTTGCCGCCCCATGCCCGGTCGGGACGTCCGCAACATCGCCATCATCGCCCACGTCGATCACGGAAAGACGACGCTGGTCGACGGCTTCCTGCGCCAGGCAGGCCAGTTCCGCGCCGGCGAGGTGATCGCCGACTGCGCGATGGACTCGAACGACCTCGAGCGCGAGCGTGGCATCACCATCCTCTCCAAGTTCACCGCCATCACCTGGAAGGGGACGCGCATCAACATCGTCGACACCCCCGGCCACGCCGACTTCGGCGGCGAGGTCGAGCGCGTGCTCAAGATGGTCGACTCTGTCTGCCTGCTGGTCGACGCCTTCGAGGGGCCGATGCCGCAGACGCGGTTCGTGACCCGCAAGGCGCTGGCGCTCGGGCTGCGCCCGATCCTCGTCGTCAACAAGGTCGACCGGCCGGGCTGCGATCCGGAGGGGTCGGTCGACGCGACCTTCGATCTGTTCTGCGCGCTCGGCGCCTCCGACGCGCAGCTCGACTTCCCGATCGTCTACGCCTCGGGGCGCGAGGGCTGGGCGGTCAAGAGCCTCGGCGACGAGCGCAAGGACCTGGGGCCGCTGCTCGACCTGATCGTCGACTTCGTCCCGCCCCCGGCCACCGACGTCGAGGCGCCGCTCGCGATGCACGTGACGACGCTCGACTACGACGACTACCTCGGCTACGTCGCCATCGGCCGGCTCGAGTCCGGGCGCATCCACCCGGGCGACCGCGTGCTCTGCGTCCACCGGGACGGCAAGCGCGAGGAGTTCCGCGTCGCCAAGCTGCTCGGCTACCAGTCGCTCAAGCGCTTCGAGCTGGGCGAGGCCGTGGCCGGCGACATCTGCGCCGTCACCGGGATGCAGGATCTGACGGTCGGCGAGACCATCACCGAGATCGCCCGCCCGGTCGTGCTGCCGCTGCTCGAGATCGAAGAGCCGACGGTCAAGATGCAGTTCATGTCCAACAACGGCCCCTTCGCCGGCAAGGAGGGGAAGTACGTCACCTCGCGCAACCTGCGCGACCGCCTGCTCAAGGAGATCAAGTCCAACGTCGCGTTGCGCGTCAACGAGACGCCGTCGCCCGACACCTTCGACGTGCTCGGCCGCGGCGAGCTCCACCTCTCGGTCCTGATCGAGACCATGCGCCGCGAGGGCTACGAGCTGATGGTGTCGCAGCCGCAGGTCATCTTCAAAGACGGCGAAGGCGGCGAGCGCCTCGAGCCTTACGAGGAGGTGGTCATCGACCTCGATGAGGCCTACTCCGGCGCCGTCATCGAAGAGCTCGGGCGGCGCGGCGGCCGCATGCAAGAGATGGGGCCGGCCGGCGAGGGGCGCATGCGCCTCGAGTACCTCTGCCCGGCGCGCGGCCTCATCGGCTACCGCTCGCAGTTCCTGACCGACACGCGCGGCACCGGCATCCTGCACCACAACTTCAAGAACTACGGCCCCTACGCCGGCGCGCTCCGCTCGCGCCCGAACGGCGTCCTCATCTCGCAGGACGACGGCGAGACCAACACCTACGGCCTCTTCTACCTGCAGGAGCGCGGCCAGCTGTTCCTCGGCCCCGGCATCAAGGTGTACGGCGGCCAGATCATCGGCCTGCACTCGCGCGACAACGACCTCATCGTCAACCCGTCGAAGGCCAAGAAGCTGACCAACATCCGCACGACGGCCGCCGACGAGAAGCTCTTTCTCACCCCGGCCCGCGTCTTCACCCTCGAGTCGGCGCTGGAGTTCATCAACGACGACGAGCTCGTCGAGGTGACGCCCCAGGCGATCCGCCTCCGCAAACGGGCCCTCGACCACAACGAGCGCAAGCGCCTCGAGAAGATCCGCGACGCGGGCGCTACGGCCTGACGGCGGCGACGCTTTCCCTTCGGTCCGCTCGCTCGTCGCTGCGAGCGCTGGTACGCTCCGATCGTGGCTCGCTTGCTGCTGATCGCGCTCGCGCTTCAAACGGGCGCTCTCGGGTGCACCGTCCAGGCCTATCCGGGCCCCAGGCGCTCGCTCGGGCGACGAGACGGCGTTCATCGACACGACCCGCGGCATATGGGTCGAGCGGATCGATCACATGCGGTTCCAGCGCCTTGACCAGAGGGGCCACCGCTTCGAGGTCCTTCCCGGGAACCACGTCATCGAGGTCTGGCACACGGCGCAGACCGGGATCGGAGACGTGCGCATCAGCCACCCCCACGCGCTCCAACGCGTCTGCTTCGAAGCGAAGCCCAGAGGCCTCTATGTCATCGAACCCCGCGACGATGGTGACGACGACTGGGTGCCCGTCGTTCGCGACGGCGTCACGATGGCCCGCGTTCATCCGTGCGACTCCGCCGAGGACGCCGCCAAAGCGGACTAAGTGGGGACGTCCTAGTCCGACGCGCCCGCGTCGACGATGAGGCGGCCGGGGCCGGTATAGAGCTCTGCGATCTCGCTCGCGCTGAGCGCCCGACGGAAGAGCATGATCTCGTCGAGGCTGCCTGGGAAGAGCTCGGTGGGGACGCCGCTCGTGTCGTTGTCGTTGCCGCCGATGATGAGCGGCGTCGTGTCCGTCTCGAAGTCGCCGGTGAGGGGCATGGCCATGTTGGAGATCTCGGCGCCGTTGACGTACAGGCGGACGGTCGCGCCGTCGTAGGTGCCGGCCATCTGCGTCCAGGTCCGCTGGGGGACGCTGTTCGGCGCGCCGAGGATGTCGGTGCCATTGACGGTGCGGATGAAGAGGTGCGGCTTGCCGTCCGTGCCCTGGCCGAACAGCGACAGGTGGTAGTGCTGCTCGAGCACCGAGCTCCCCACCTGGCGGGAGATCGCCGTCCCGTACATGTTCGCGTCGATCGAGCCGTCGAAGTAGACCCAGGCGCTGACGGTGATCTGAGTCTTGATCGAGTCGATGGAAGGCGAATCGGCGACGCCCACCCAGCCGCCCGCGTAGATGCCGATGCCGCCCCCTGACCCGTTCCCCGGAACCCACGCCGTCGTCGGCATGAGCCTCTGGAGCGTGCCGGTGTTCATGTTCCCGGACGAATCGGCGGCGGTCATGCTCCCGGTCCCGTCGTCGAAGCGCCAGTAGCCGACGAGGCCCTGGAGCAGGCTGGGTGGGAAGCAGCCGCCGTCCGCGCAGGGGTCGATGTTGCAGCCGCCATCCGCGCAGGGGTCGGGATCGACGGCCACGAGCACGTGGGGGGAACAGCCCGCGCCGATGGCGACGAGCGCCGCCAGCGTCGCAAATGCGGCGAGGCGCGAGGCCGGTCGAATCGAATCAGAAGGTCGCAAGCAGCCCCAGATCGCTGAAGAGAATCGGCCGGTCGATCCTGACTACCTCCGCGTCGCTGACCCGCACGGAGACGGCCGGCCAGATGAGCATACCCTCGACCTCCGCCGTCAGGGCGACGTGGGGAGCGAGCGTGATGGCCACCCCTCCGCCCAAGGTCGCCAAGCCCGACCAGTACGAGACGTCATGCTCGAGGCCGGGGTTCGTCGCCCCCATCCCGTCGGCGGCCAGGTAGTGGGCGCCCAGGGCGGCGCTCAGCAGCGGCTGCACGGTCCGGCCGGAGCGGAAGCCGAGCACGAGGCCGAGCGTCGCGGCCGCCCGTTGCAGACGGGCTCCCAGGCCGGCGCTCGTCTCCGCTTCGGTGCTCGGGCCGAGCCCGACGAGCCTCAGCCGAAGGGCCAGCTCGTCCGCGACGCCGAGGGAAGCCGTGAGGCTCGGCTCCCAAAACATCGGGGCGGTGCCGAAATCCTTGAACAGCCCGACGCCGACCCCGACCGCGAGGTGGCGGGATGGGGGCGGCGGTGGTGGGGGCGGGGGCTCGGGCGGCGCGGGCTTGCGTGGTGACGGCCAGAGGCCCGCCAGGCTCGCCCTCACGAACTCGACCGCCTCGACGGCGAGGTGGGCAGCGGCGCCGTCGACGTCGCCGCCGCGGACCATCACCCGGTGGACCGTGGTGGTCTCCGTGATCCGGTTCGAGACCCAGACCGCGACCGTGCCTGGCCGTTCGCCCCCCTCGCGGACGATGGCGAAGGCGGCCACGGGCAAGCGGTCGCGGCCCACGCTCTCGACCTCCGTCATGATGTCCGCCGACGGGTTGGCGGGGGTCATCTCGACCTGGAACGGCGCCGCGGCGAGCTCGCCCGTGATCCGGGCCATCGCGTTGCGGGTCAGCTCGTCCTCGGCCGCGGG
>Ga0306920_100007865_pt1 | contig 14091 bp, 16 predicted proteins | sample flu12Cox44000170_FD_204666 | JGI IMG/M metagenome (GOLD analysis project Ga0306920, IMG submission 204666) | Lab enrichment of tropical soil microbial communities from Luquillo Experimental Forest, Puerto Rico - flux4day.12C.oxic.44.000.170 (v2)... | ecosystem: Environmental > Terrestrial >...
TCATCTTCTCGCCCGCCAGCCCGAGCAGCCCGTTGTGCATCCAGTACCGCGCGAAGCCGTCCCCGGCCGCCCGGGACTGCGCGATCTCGTTCTCGTGATGCGGGAAGATCAGGTCCATCCCGCCGCAGTGGATGTCGAACGACGGGCCGAGGTACTTGGTGGACATGGCCGAGCATTCCAGGTGCCAGCCCGGCCGGCCGGGCCCCCACGGGGTCTCCCAGCTGGGCTCGCCGGGCTTGGCCGCCTTCCACAGCGTGAAGTCCCGCGGATCGCGCTTGGCCGTGTCCTCTCCCGGCGCGTCCCCGGCGTCCTCCGCGGGCCGCATCTGGTCCAGCCGCTGCCCGGACAGGGCACCGTAGCCGGGGTAGGAGTGCACGTCGAAGTACACGTCCCCGGCCGCCGCGTAGGCGTGCCCGCCCTCGACCAGCCGGCGGATCAGCACGATCATCTCCGGGATGTGCCCGGTGGCCCGCGGCTCGATGTCCGGCGGCCGGCAGCCGACCGCGTCGTAGGCCCAGGTGAACGCGCGCTGGTTGCGCTCGGCGACGATCCAGGGCGCGACGCCCTCGGCCCTGGCCGTGGCCAGGATCTTGTCCTCGACGTCGGTGACGTTCCGGCAGAAGGTCACCAGGTAGCCGCTGGCCTCGAGCCACCGGATCAGGACGTCGAAGCACACCGCCGACCTCAGGTGCCCGATGTGCGGCGGGGCCTGCACCGTGGCGCCGCACAGGTACACCGACGCCTCCCCCGGCGTGATGGGCGTGAACCCGCGCACCGTGCGCGTGGCGGTGTCGTGTAGGTGCAGTGTCACGGTGTAAGGCTAAGGGATCAGGCCGGTGCGGGTACCGGGACCAGCAGGGCGGTGGCGATCGCGGCGATGCCCTCGCCGCGGCCGGTCAGGCCGAGGCCGTCGGTGGTGGTGGCGGACACGCTGACCGAAGCTCCGGACAGCGCCTCGGCCAGGACCTTCTCGGCCTCGGCGCGACGCGGCCCGATCTTCGGGCGGCTGGCTATCACCTGAACCGCGACGTTGCCCACGGCGAAACCCGCGCCGCTGACCAGCCGGAACGTCTCGCGCAGCAGGGAGACGCCGGATGCGCTTGCCCACTGCGGCCGGGACGTGCCGAAGTTCTCGCCGAGATCGCCGAGGCCCGCCGCGGACAGCAGCGCGGTGCAGACGGCATGGCAGGCCACGTCCCCGTCGGAATGACCGACCAGGCCCTTCTCCCCCGGCCACAGCAGGCCAGCCAGATGCAGCTCACGTGAGGCGGTCAGCGGGTGGACGTCGACGCCAACCCCGACCCGGGGCACCGGATCAGGCACGGGCTCAGTTGGCGAGGACCTCGTCGAGCAGGGCCTCGGCCTTGTCCTCGTTGGTCTTCTCGGCCAGCGCGAGCTCGCTCACCAGGATCTGCCGCGCCTTGGCGAGCATGCGCTTCTCGCCCGCGGACAGGCCGCGCTCCCGGTCCCGCCGCCACAGGTCCCTGACGACCTCGGCCACCTTGTTCACGTCGCCTGAGGCGAGCTTCTCCAGGTTGGCCTTGTACCGCCTGGACCAGTTGGTCGGCTCCTCGGTGTGCGGCGCCCGGAGCACTTCGAACACCCGCTCAAGCCCCTCGGCTCCTACGACATCCCGGACGCCCACCAGCTCGGCATTGTCCGCAGGCACCCGTACGGTCAGGTCACCCTTGTCGACCTTGAGGACCAGGTAGGTCTTGTCCTCGCCCTTGATGGTGCGAGTCTCGACCGCTTCGATGCGAGCAGCCCCGTGGTGGGGATAGACGACGGTATCGCCGACCTTGAAAGACATGTGGCAAGTACCCCTTCCGCTGAAGGCCATCTTACCACGTCGGGCGGTGTCGATAAAACGCCCTTGACGGCAAATATGCAGGTCAGTACGCCAATCACCGGCCCGCGCCCATACCGTCCAGGTGGCCGTGCCAGGCCCGGCACCGCCACTGGAGGGCTTTCGACATTGATCACAGTCTACCCGAGCGCCCTTAAGGCGCCGGGCATCTTGCCGATTGACGGGGTGTCGGCCCGGGGGGACGACCCCCCGGGACCCCCGATCCTGGGGGGAAGCCTTTCCCCCCAGACCCCCTCGGCGGACGCTGGCCTGCGCGGGACGCGCCATACTGGATAGCAAGAGGCCGAATTCGCGCCGGAGGTGGCGGGTGAGTCCTGGCGGCGGAGCGGGGTGGGACGAGCCACCGCTCGACATCCAGATCCCGGATGACGCGCGTGAACTCGACCGCGACGTGCTCGCCTACCGCCGGGAACTGCGGGCCAGGCGGCGCCGCAGCCGGCTGCGGCGGCTCGCGTCGCCCTTCGCCGGGCAGGGCGCGATCCTGCCGCTGCTGGCGAGCATTCTCGCGGTGTGCCTGGTGGCGGGCGCGATGCTCTCGGTGGCCACGTTCAGCCCTCCGATGGCGCCCGCCGTGCACCGGCACCAGTCGACCGCCGCGGCCTCCAGCCCGCAGTCCGCCTCGCGGCGGCCCGGCTCGCACGGCGCCGGGCCGGCCAGCCCGGCCGCGGCCCGGCCGTCGGCCGCGACCCGAGCGGCCAGCCCCTCGGCCCGCTCGAACCCGTCGGGCTCCTCGGGCTCCTCGGGTCGCGCCCGCCAGACGGTCCCGGCCGGCGGACCCGGAGGTCCGTGAGACCGGCCAGACCCCGCGTCACCCGGCGGCACGATGACCGCTACGATTTCTTCCGTCCTGACGGGACTAGACCGAGGAGGCCGGTAAGGTGACGCGCTTTGCCCGCTGCCTGCTACTGGGCGCCCTAGCCATGCTGGTCCCGGCGCTGGCCGGCTGCGAGGCCGGCGCCGACGCGCCCACGCTGGCGTTCCACCCGGCCTCCAACGGCACCACCACCGTGGTCAACGGCATCAGGATCGACAACGCGTTCGTGCTCGGGCCCGCCATCGGCTCCTCGCTGCCGGTCGGCGGGCAGGCCGGGGCCTTCCTCGCCCTGACCGCGCAGAACCACGACCAGCTGGTGTCGGCCGCCGCGCCGGGGACCGCGACCTCGGTGACGCTCACCAACGCGCCGGTCACCCTGCCCGCCGGGGCGCTGGTGGACATGAGCGGCCCCGCGCCGCAGATCGTCCTCAACAACCTGACCAGCCCGCTGAGCGGCGGGGAGACGGTGGAGCTCGTGCTCACCTTCACCACCGCCGGGATAGTGACACTGCAGGTGCCGGTGGAACCGGCCGCCTACGAGTACACGACCTACTCGCCGCCGCCCCCTCCCGCGCCGACGGCGACCGGCTCGCACAAGAGCAAGGCCAGGTCCGCGCCCGCGAGTTCGGCCAGTCCGGCGGCCGGGCCCTAGGCCGGGGACTCCGGCCACGGCCCGTTCGGTCAAAAGATTGTTCCGAACGGGCAGTGGTTCCAGCCGATCAGGCAGCCGACTCGAACTTGTAGCCGAGGCCGCGCACGGTGACGATGTGCTGCGGGTGGGCCGGGTCGACCTCGATCTTCGCCCGCAGGCGCTTGATGTGCACGTCCAGCGTCTTGGTATCCCCGACGTAGTCGGCACCCCAGACCCGGTCGATGAGCTGCATCCTGGTCAGCACCCGGTCGGCGTTGCGCAGCAGCACCTGGAGCAGCTCGAACTCCTTCAGCGGGAGCTGGACCGTGCCGCCGCGCACGGTGACCACGTGCCGGTCCACGTCCATCCGCACCGGCCCGGACTCCAGCGCCGACTCGGCCGCGTCGTCCGGCTCGCCGCGGCGGCGCAGCACCGCGCGCATGCGCGCGACCAGCTCGCGGGACGAGAACGGCTTGGTCACGTAGTCGTCGGCGCCGAGTTCCAGCCCGACCACCTTGTCGATCTCGCTGTCCTTGGCCGTCAGCATGATCACCGGCACGTTGGACTTCTCCCGCAGCGACCGGCACACCTCGCTGCCAGGCAGGCCCGGCAGCATCAAGTCGAGCAGGACCAGGTCGGCGCCGGTCCGGTCGAACGTCTCCAGCGCGTCGGGACCGGTCGAGCAGACGGCGACCTCGAAGCCCTCCTTCCGGAGCAGGTACGAGATGGCGTCGCTGAACGAGTCCTCGTCCTCAACTACCAGCACACGTGTCACTTGAGTCCCTCCTGGGGCTCGTTGCTACATTCCCTCGGATGGCCATCTGGATCGGGTGTGAGGGAGCGCCTTCCCCGGGTTCCCCGGGCTCACGCAGCGCCGGTGCTGGCATGCTCGCTCCGCAGCGGAATGGACAGGGTGAACGTCGACCCGGCACCCTCCACGCTGCGTACCGTCACCCGCCCGTTGTGCGCCGCCATCACGTGCTTGACGATGGCCAGCCCGAGGCCGGTGCCGCCGGTCGCGCGCGAGCGCGCCGGGTCGACGCGGTAGAAGCGCTCGAAGATCCGCTCGAGGTCGCGTTCGGGAATGCCGATGCCCTGGTCGGCCACGCTCAGCTCGGCGTTGCCGTCGGCCGCCTTCTTGGTGGTGATGACCACGCGGGTGTGCTCGGGACTGTAGGCGACCGCGTTCTCCAGCAGGTTGCGCAGCGCGGTGACGAGCAGGTCCTCGTCACCTTGGACGGACAGGCCGCGAGTGCCGACCCAGGCGAGGGTGATGCCGCGCGCGTTCGCCTTCATCCGGCACCGGTCGAGGGCCTCGGCCACGACCAGGTCCAGGTTGACCGGGCGCGGATCGGGCACCGGCTCGACGGCCTGGATCCTGGACAGCGTGATGAGGTCCTGGACCAGGTTGGTCAGCCGCTGCGCCTCCTGCCGCATCTTGACCGCGAACCTGCGCACCGCCTCGGCGTCGTCGGCGGCGTCCTCGATCGTCTCGGCGAGCAGCGCCAGGGCGCCGACCGGGGTCTTGAGCTCGTGGCTGGTGTTGGCCACGAAGTCGCGCTTGACCTCATCCACGCGCCGGCTCTCGGTCTGGTCCTCGGCGAGCACCAGCACCAGGCCGCCGCCGCCGACCGTCCCGCCGAGCGGCGCGACCCGGACGGCGAAGCTCGTCGTCCGCCCGCCGAGCCGCGGCACCGGGACCTCGAACTCGCCCTCCCTGATCTCGCCGTCCCTGCGGACCTGCCGGGCCAGCGCGGCCAGCTCGCTGACCATGAGGCGGTCCCCCTTGACCCGCCCGAAGGCCCGGGCCGCGGCGCTGGCCCTGAGCACCCGGTCGTTGCTGTCGACGACCACGGCCGAGGAGGACAGGACCGAGAGGACGGACGCGATGCCAGGCGGCAGCCTGGCCGGCTGACGGGCAGCCCGGAGCCTGGAGCCACGCGCCGGCCGGACGGAGGCGCCGCTCCTGGTTCTAATCGCCATGCGATCTCCGCTGTTCGCGCAGGCCAAGGACGTGACCAGTGAAGACTCACCGGTCCCCATGGTATGCAGTAGGACGCGGCGGACGACAGCGCCCCCCAGAACTCGCCGACGATATTCGAAGGCTGTTCATCCCGCGGCCAACTGCCGGTCATGCTCTATTTTCCCGCTCGCCTCCGGGCGCCCTTTTAGGCGCCTCCTTCCCTCGTCGCTCCCTCGTCGCTCCTTCGTCGCTCCTCGGTCCAGTCGGCGCCGGCGCCTTTGGCTCGCGGGGGAGGCTCGGTCAGCGCCCCTGGTTCCGGACCGCCTCCGCCGCCTCCGCGGCGGCTTCCGGATCCAGGTAACGGCCGCCCGGGACGACCGGCCGGTACGCGTCGTCGAGGTCGTAGACGAGCGGGATGCCGGTCGGCATGTTCAGCTCCGCGATCGCGGCGTCGCTGATCCCGTCCAGGTGCTTGACCAGCGCGCGCAGCGAGTTGCCGTGCGCCGCCACCAGCACCGTCAGGCCGCGGTCCAGGTCCGGTACCACCGCGTCGTACCAGTACGGCAGCATCCGCGCCATCACGTCCTTCAGGCACTCGGTCCGCGGCCTCAGCTCCGGCGGCAGTCCCGCGTACCTCGGGTCGGCGGCCTGGGACAGCGGATCGTCGTCGGCGATCGGCGGCGGCGGCACGTCGTAGGAGCGGCGCCACAGCATGAACTGCTCGTCACCGAACTCCTGCCTGGTCCTGGCCTTGTCCTTGCCCTGGAGCGCGCCGTAGTGCCGCTCGTTCAGCCGCCAGGACCTGCGCACCGGCAGCCAGAGCAGGCCCGCCTCCTCCAGCGTGATGTTGGCAGTCTGGATGGCGCGGGTCAGCACCGAGGTGTGCACGACGTCCGGCGTCAGCCCGGACCGGGCGAGCAGCTTGCCGCCGTGGACGGCCTCCTGCGCGCCGACCTCGGAGAGCCCGACGTCCACCCAGCCGGTGAACAGGCCCTTCGAGTTCCACTCGCTCTCGCCGTGACGGAGCAGCACCAGCGTCCTCATGGCGGCCAGCCTAGTGCCTCGGCGGCCGGGGAACAGGCCGCGCCCCGGCGGGGTTGGTGTACATCGTGCAGCCAGTGCCGCGACGCAGACCCAGGAGCCCCCGGCGGATCGCGACCATCAGCCTTCACACTTCACCGCTCGACCAGCCGGGCACCGGCGATGCGGGCGGACTCAACGTCTACGTGGTCGAGGTGTCCAAGCGCCTCGCCGACCGCGGCATCGAGGTCGAGATCTTCACCCGCGCGGTCTGCCGCGACACGCCGCCCGCGGTCGAGCTCGCGCCGGGCGTGCTGGTACGCAACGTGGTCGCCGGGCCCTTCGAGGAGCTCGACAAGAACGCCCTGCCCGGGCAGATCTGCCCGTTCACCTTCGAGGTGCTGCGCACCGAGGCCGCCTACGCGCCCGGCCGATACGACCTGCTGCACGCGCACTACTGGCTGTCCGGCCAGGTCGCGGCGGTGGCCAAGGAACGCTGGGGGGTCCCGCTCATCCAGTCCATGCACACCCTGGGCAAGGTGAAGAACCTGGCCCTGGCGGCCGGCGACTGCGCCGAGCCCGCCGCGCGGATCCGCGGTGAGGCCGAGGTGATGGCGGCCGCCGACCGGCTGGTGGCCAACACGGACACCGAGGCGCGCCAGCTCGTCGAGCTGTACGGGGCCGACCCCTGGCGGGTCGAGACGGTCAGCCCGGGCGTGGACCTGTCGCTGTTCCGTCCCGGTCCGGCCGCGGCGGCCCGCCGGCGGCTGGGGCTGCCTGCCGACGCGGTGGTGCTGGTCTTCGCCGGCCGGATCCAGCCGCTGAAGGGACCGGACATCGTGCTGCGCGCCGCGGCCAAGCTACTGCGGTCCCGCCCGGCGCTGGCGGGCCGGCTGGTCGTGGTCATCGTCGGCGGCCCGAGCGGATCCGAGGTCGGCGCTCCCGGCCGGCTGGACGGCCTGGCGGCCGGGCTCGGCATCGCCGATCGCGTCCGGCTGGAGCCGCCGTGCCCGCAGCGCGAGCTGGCCGACTGGTACCGCGCCGCGACCGTGGTCGTGGTTCCGTCGCACTCGGAATCGTTCGGCCTGGTCGCGCTCGAGGCTCAGGCCTGCGGGACGCCGGTGGTCGCGGCCGCGGTCGGCGGGCTCCGCACCGCGGTCAGGGATGGTTACTCCGGCGTCCTGGTGAACGGCCACGACCCGATCGGGTACGCGCGGGTGCTCGAGGGGCTCATCGACTCGCCGGGGCGGCTGGCGGAGCTGTCGCGCGGAGCGCGCGCGCACGCCTCCGCCTTCGACTGGCCGGCCACGGCGGACCGGCTCATCGGCCTGTATACAGGAGCCATGAACGAGACAGCCGCGGCCGTCGGCGCATGAGCGAGCCGTCGCCTTCCGCCGGGACAGACCCCGGCGCCGAGACCGCCGCGGGTGCGGTCGAGGCCGCCCTGGACGAGCTCGGCCTGTCCTATGAGAGCCCCCAGCCCGGGGCGTACCTGATCCGGCTGGAAGGCCAGCACAAGCTGGCCACCATGACCTGGCTCATCGTCGGCGGCCACAGCCTGGCCGTGGAGGCGTTCTTCTGCCGCCAGCCCGACGAGAACCACGCGGCCTTCTACCGGTTCCTGCTGGAGCGCAGCGGCCGCATGTACGGGGTCCACTTCAGCCTCGACCCGGTGGGCGACGTCTACCTGACCGGCAGGCTGCCGCTGAGCGCGACCAGCACGGCCGACATCGACCGGCTGCTCGGCTGCGTGCTCAGCTACGCCGACGACAACTTCGACGCGGCGCTGGAACTGGGCTTCGCCTCCTCGATCCGGCGGGAATGGGCCTGGCGGGCCAAGCGCGGCGAATCCCTGGCCAACCTGCGCGCGTTCGCCCGCTTCGCCGACCCCGACCGCTAGCCCGGTGCTGGCCCCGGGGGACGACCCCCCGGAACCCCCGGTGCGCTCCGCGCCCCGCTGTGGTGCCCCCACCCACCTCCCCATCCCCCTACACTCGCGCGGCCGGAGGGGCCCGAAGCCCCTCGCGGGCCGCACGGTGGCGGCTCCGCCGCGCGGTCCGCCGTACCCCCGGCTGCTATTCGACGGCCCGTATAGCGGGTAAATTGACGACCGTGAACCGGTTGGGTGATCTTGAACGCGCCATCATGGACGTGCTCTGGGAAACCGATGCTCCTCTCACGGTGCGAGAGGTCAGTGCTAGGCTGACCGAACGCAATCTGGCTCACACCACCGTGATGACGGTGCTTGACAGGCTCGCGAAGAAAGGATTCGCCAGGCGGCAGCGCGACGGACGGGCCTGGCGGTATTGTCCTGCGGCGACCCGAGAGACCTACGTGACCGAGCTCATGCTGACCGCGCTGGATCAGACCGGTGATCGTACGGCCGCGCTGACCCGGTTCGCCCAGTCCGTCTCCGGCGTCGAGGCAGACGTGCTGCGCGACGCCCTGGAAGTTATCGAAGGTGACGGCGGGATAGATGAAAGGGCTGGCTGACGCGGCGCTGCTCGCCGCGGTCGCCATGGGGAGCGTGCTCGGCGCCTCGGCGCTGGGGCAGGCCAGCTGGCCGCGCCGGTCGCCGGCCGCGGCCATCTTGCTGTGGCAGGCGCTCGGCCTGGCCGGGGGCCTGGCCGCTGTCGGCACGCTGGTCGGTCTGGGCCTGCCCAGCGGCAGCCTCGGCGTGGCGCGCTCGGTCCTGCACGTCGGGACCGTGTTCCGGGCCGGCGGCGCCTCGCGGCTTCCGGCTGGCTTTGGCGCGATGCCGGCCATCCTGGTGGCCTTCCGGGTGACCTGCCTAGCCGCGGGACTGGCCCTGCTGGCGTCGCTGTGCTGGGTGCTCCTCGCGGCATCGGCCGCGGCCCTGCAGGCCAGGCGGAGGCAGCGGGCCCTGCTCGCGCTGCTCGCCCACGGCGACCCGAAGGTGCCCGGCGCGCTGGTGGTCGACTACCCCAGCGCGGCGGCCTACTGCCTGCCCGGGCTGCGGTCCAGGATCGTGGTGGTCAGCGTCGGCACCCTCCAGCTTCTCGGCCGGGGCGAGCTGGCGGCGGTCCTCGCACACGAGCGTGCTCACCTGCGTGAACGTCATGACCTGGTGCTGCTGCCGTTCAGTGCGCTGCGGCGCGCGTTCCCCCGGTCCGCCGTGTGCACCGAAGCCCACCGCGCGGTGGCGCTGCTGGTCGAGATGCTCGCCGATGACCGCGCCCTGCGGGCGCGCCCGGCCCGGGAGCTGGTGTCCGCGCTGGTGCGGTTCGGCACCGCGGGCGCCTGCCCGGCGCCGGCCGGCGCGCTGGCGGCCGCCGGCGCAATCGGGGCGCCCGAGGGCGAGATGGCCGCGCGGGTCGCCCGGCTGCTTCAGCCGGTGCGCCCGCTGCCGCGGCCCGCGATCGCCGCCATCTGCCTGGCCGCCGCCCTGCTCGTCGCGGCGCCGGTCGCGCTGCTCCTCATCTGACCGGCGCTCGCGGGGCCTACCAGGGGCCGTACGGGCCCGAGCTGGTCCCGCTGTTGCGGAAGTCCTTCACCTTGGGCCGGACGTCGGCCAGGTAGATGGCCGCCGCGACGAACGCCGCGACGGGCAGGATGGACACCGGTCCCACGCCGTAGACCGCCCCGTACAGCCCGACGACGGCGGCCACGCCGAGGATGATGAGCCACAGCTGCTTGGTCTGCTTGCCGGCGGCCACGAACGCCTGGGCCGGCCGCCTGATGGCGTCGATGAAGGCCCAGGCCTCGACGATGAACGCGACAAGGCCGAGAACCAAGAAGAAGTCCCTGAGCGGGGTGTAGGCACCGAACACGGAAATCACGCTACCTAACGGGAGGCATTTGTCTGGCCGGAAACGTCATCCGCGGAGTCGGAGGGATCATCCGCGTGACCGGGTGAGTCGTCCTGCTGCGCCTCCGCCGTCGCGGCGGACCAGGGCGCGGCGGACGCACGCGCGTCGTCCGCGGCCTGGGCGGCCGCTGCTTCGGCGGCGGCCGCGTTCTCCTTCCGGAACGACTCGTAGATCTCCAGGAGCACCTGCTTCTGCCGCTCCGACAGCTCCGGATCGGTCAGCAGGGCCGAACGTACCCCGGAGTCCGACGGCCGGTCCTCCAGGATCCCGGCCTGCACGTAGAGCGCCTCGGCGGAGATCCGCAGCCCCTTGGCGATCTGCTGCAGGATGTCGGCGCTCGGCTTGCGCAGGCCCCGCTCGATCTGGCTCAGGTACGGGTTGGACACCCCGGCCGCCTGCGCCAGCTGGCGCATGGAGATCCTCGCCTGCTCGCGCTGGTCCCGGATGTACTCGCCGATCGAGTTGACTGTGACGTTACGCATGCCCTTATTGTGCCATGAAGTGCTTGCAATTGCGAACGATCAGCAAGCGCAGCTAGCTGCCGGATAGCGTCCCGCTCAGGTCCGCCGGTCCGGGACGCCGAGGAAGGCCCGGGCGCCGTCGGGCCGCATCGGCGGGCGCTGCGCGAGCCTGGCCAGCTCCGCGGCGCGCTCGACCAGCTCGGCGTTGCGGGCAACCGGCCGTCCGCGCGCGAAGGTGAGGGTATCTTCCATCCCGACCCGCAGGTGACCGCCGGCCGCGAGCGCCCCGAACAGGACCGGCAGCGTGGTCCGGCCGATCCCGGTCGCCGACCAGGTGGCGCCGGCCGGCAGCGCGGCGACGGCGGCAGCCAGCGTGGCCATGTCCCCTGGCATGCCGCCGGGCACGCCCATCACCAGGTCGCAGTGCACGCGCCCGCCGGCGGGCGGGCCGAATTCGCCGAGCAGCCGGTGCAGCGTGGCCACCTGCCCGAGGTCGAACAGCTCGAACTCCGGGACCACCTGGCGCTCCTGGGTCAGCTGGTACAGGTCCTTGACGAACGGCCAGGGGTTGGCGAAGACCTCGTCGCCGAAGTTGACCGTGCCGCAGGTCAGCGAGCAGGCGTCCGGGCCGGCGTCGAGAACGGCCAGCCGGTCGGTGAAGCTGTCGGTCACCGCGCCGCCGGTGGAAAGCTGGACGATGAGGTCCGTGCCCTCCCGCAGCGCGGCCACGGTGTCGGCCAGCCTGCGCCGGTCCAGCGTGGGCCGGGCCGCCTCATCCCTGATGTGCACGTGGATGACGGCCGCGCCCGCCGCCTCGCACTCCTTGGCCGTGACGAGGAGTTCGCTCAGCGTCACCGGGAGGGCCGGAACGGCCGACTTTTCGGCTTCGGCGCCCGTCGGGGCCACGGTGATGAGGGTCTCGGGCTGGGAGGACGTGCTTGCTGTCATGGCAAGGAGATTACCCCCGGGTCGACGGGCCCCCCGCCGGGGACAGGTACTTCCTGGCGAACGCCAGCGACTCCGCCAGGTCCGCGGTCCTGTCCGCTCTCGTCGCCGCCCGGTTCGTCTTCACCTCGACCACCACCACGCCCCGGTACCCGGTCGCGGACAGCAGGGTGAGCAGTTCCGCGCAGGGCTGGCCGCCGTGGCCGGGGACCAGGTGCTCGTCCGGGATGGGCCCGGCGGGCGCCCCGGTGCCGTCGGCCAGGTGCACGTGGGCCAGCCTGCCGTCAAGCTCGGCGGCCATGGCCAGGGCATCGGAGCCGGAGGCGGCGGTGTGCGACAGGTCCAGCGTGACGTGCGGAACCTCGAGCGCCGTCGGGTCCCAGTTGGGGGCGTACGGCACGACCAGGCTGCCGCCGGCCCGGAGCGGGTACATGTTCTCCACCGCGAAGATGACATCGGTTTCCTCGGCCATGGCCGCCAGGCCCTTCTCGAAGCCGCGGACGTACTCCGCCTGCCAGCGGAACGGCGGGTGCAGGACGACGACCCGGGCACCGACTCGCTCGGCGACATCCTTCGCGCGGCGCAGCTTCTCCCACGGCTCGCGGCCCCACACCCGCTGGGTGAGCAGCAGGCTGGGTGCGTGCACCGCCAAGATGGGTAGCTGGTGATAGTCGCGGAGCCTGCACAGCACGTCCGCGTCCTGGCTCACCGGGTCGGTGTAGACCATGACCTCGACCCCGTCGTACCCCAGCCGTGCGGCGATCTCGAAGGCGTCCGGCGTGTGTTCCGGGTAGACGGACGAGGTGGACAGGGCGACGGGCGTACCCGGTGCCCTCGCCGCGCTGCTCACGCTCGACTCCCTCCGTCGGCCCTTCACGTCCAGCTTACTGAGATTGTCAGAGGCGGCCGTTATGGTGCGGCCATGGCCAAGTCATCGGCGGGGACGGCCGGCTACCGGTGCACGGAGTGCGGCTGGCAGTCCGCCAAGTGGAGCGGGCGCTGCGGGGAGTGCCAGGCCTGGGGCACGGTTGAGGAGATGGCGGGCGATAGGGGTTCCCGCCTGGCCAGGGCGGGGATCCGGGCGGTTTCCTACCGGTCGAGCGGGCCGGCCAGCACGCCGGCGGTTCCCATCGGCCAGGTGGACGCGACCGAGGCCAGCGCGCGCCCCACCGGCCTGGACGAGCTGGACCGGGTGCTCGGCGGCGGGCTGGTGCCCGGCGCGGTCCTGCTGCTGGCCGGCGAGCCGGGGGTGGGTAAGTCGACCCTGCTGCTCGAGGCGGGGGCTCTGGTGGCGGAGGCCGGCCCGGTGCTCTACGTCACCGGAGAGGAGTCCGCCGCCCAGGTGCGATTGCGCGCGGACCGGATCGGCGCGGTCAGCGAACGGCTCTTCCTGGCGGCCGAGACCGATCTGGAGGCCGTGCTCGGGCACGTCGAGGAGGTCAAGCCCCGGCTGCTGATCATTGACTCGGTGCAGACGATCGCGGCCGCGGGAGTCGACGGGGCGCCGGGCGGGGTCACCCAGGTCCGCGAGGTGGCCGGCGTGCTGACCGCCATCGCCAAGGAACGCTCCCTGGCGACGATCCTGGTCGGGCACGTCACCAAGGATGGCTCGGTCGCCGGGCCGCGGGCCCTTGAGCATCTCGTCGACGTGGTGCTGCACTTCGACGGCGACCGGCATTCCCAGCTGCGCATGGTCCGGGCGGTGAAGAACAGGTACGGGCCGACCGATGAGGTCGGCTGCTTCGACCTGGGCGAATACGGCCTGATCGGCCTGCCCGACCCGAGCGGTCTGTTCCTGTCCCAGCACCGTGAGCCGGTGCCCGGCACCTGCGTCACGGTCACGCTGGAAGGACGCAGGCCGCTGCTCGCGGAGGTGCAGGCCCTGGTGGGGCATTCCGCGCTGGAGGTTCCCCGGCGTGCCACCTCCGGGCTCGACGGCTCCCGGGTGGGCATGGTGCTGGCCGTCCTGCAGCGCCGCGCCGGGCTCAAGCTCGGCCACCAGGACGTCTACGCCGCCACCGTGGGCGGCGTCCGGCTCACCGAGCCGTCGGTGGACCTGGCCGTGGCCGTCTCGCTGGCCAGCTCCGCGGCCAACCTGAGCGTGCCGCGCGGCGTAGTGGCCATCGGCGAGGTCGGCCTGGCCGGCGAGGTCCGCCGGGTGGCCGGGCTGCCGCGCCGCCTGGCCGAAGCCGAGCGGATGGGCTTCCGCCGCGCGATCGTCCCGGCCGCCTCGGCGGGCCTGGACGGTATCGGCGGCCAGGCCGGGCGCGGCCCGCAGCCCGCCGGGGATCCCCCGCAGCCCATCGATGTCGTCCAGGTCGAGGACGTCCGCCAGGCGCTGTCGGCGGTGCTCGGGCGCGATCCCTGACCGGCCCGTGCCACGATAGGCCATCATGACCACGCCTTACACCGATCCGCTGCTGGCCTGGTTCGCGGGTCACGCCCGGGACCTGCCGTGGCGCGCTCCCGGCAGCACGCCCTGGTCGGTGCTGGTCAGCGAGATCATGCTGCAGCAGACGCCGGTGGCGCGGGTGGTGCCGGCGCATCAGGAGTGGCTCGC
>Ga0306920_100007866_pt1 | contig 14090 bp, 12 predicted proteins | sample flu12Cox44000170_FD_204666 | JGI IMG/M metagenome (GOLD analysis project Ga0306920, IMG submission 204666) | Lab enrichment of tropical soil microbial communities from Luquillo Experimental Forest, Puerto Rico - flux4day.12C.oxic.44.000.170 (v2)... | ecosystem: Environmental > Terrestrial >...
GTTCGTGATACCTCGAGGCGCCCTCTTACGCGAACTTCGGAAAGCAAAGGGCACCAACAAATTCATGTTTCAGTGCCGCTTTTCGATTTGAAGTTCCTGATCGAACTTGCAGCGAGCGGTACAGGAACTTCAAATCGGCGGCACTGGACCGCAGGTATAGTCGGCCTTACTCACCTCGTCTGCTGCAGTCCGAAGACTGCACGATATCTTTCGCGCGCGGCAGAACCGGCGTCGCGCGAATGCGGCCGCCGCTTGCATACAGCAAACGGTCCGGACCAGCTGCTTCTGGGAGGAGCACGGGCGTGCTCCTGCCGACGCGAAGCGTCTGGCAGGAGTCATCAGCCTTGCGGCGGTTATCGGGGGACCCCATCCCCTCTGGATTTGATTGCAATCCTAACTCGCAATTGAGCGCGCGCAAGCTAGAATTTGGGCGAGGCACGGTAGCGCCTGTATCGGAGCGAGAGCCGAATCTTGACCAAGATCATCCTGGTTCGCCACGGTCACGTCGAAGGCATTCATCCGCCCCGCTTTCGAGGCCGGGAGGATTTGCCGCTGACTGAACGGGGAAAGGCCGAGGCGTTGGCGGTCGCGCGCCGCATCGCCGGGAAGTGGCATCCAGCATTCGTGTATACGAGCCCGCTTTCGCGGTGTGTCCTGACCGGTGCAGCGATAGCCAGCGCGTGCAAGATTCAATCCGCCAGCATCGAAGAACTCAACGACATCGACTATGGCAAGTGGATGATGAGGACCTATGCGGAGATGCAGGTGAGCGAACCGGAACTTTACGCATCCTGGTTCGCAACTCCGCACCTGGTGCGCTTCCCGGGCGGCGACTCGCTGCAGGAACTGGCTTCGCGAACCGCGGATGCGCTGCGTTTTGTGCTTGAGCTACACGCGGACCAGACGGTGGTGATGGTCGGGCATGACAGCGTCAACCGGGCGCTACTCGCTCAACTGGCTGATCTCCCGCTCTCCTCCTATTGGATTCTCACCCAGGACCCCTGCTGCATCAACGAAATCGACATTGCCGCAAACCGGATCCAGATTCGCAGCATCAACGAGACCTCCCATCTCGGCGGCCTTGCGTCATCGCGGTCGGGTTGAGCGAGGTCAGGACGCAGAAGAACTCATCTCGCGCGGAATCACAGGCGCTCCGAACAGCGGCCGGCCCAAGAAGGCGAGACGGCTATTCGCGACTCGTGCGGGCGGACTTCACGGTATCCGCCTTTTCGATCAAGAAAACGAACCGCTTTTCGGTGCGTTCGGTGATCTCGACCTTGTCGCCGGTCTCCTGGATCAGGGCGGGGATGTCGATCACCGACAATGGATCGGTGCAATGAACCTCGAGACGATCGCCCGGCAACAGCACCTTCAACGCCTTGCGCGTCTTCAAGGCGGGCAATGGACATTTGAGGCCAGTGAGGTCGAGTTTGGTCTGGGTCATCGCTTAATCCATGGCGAAACGATCTTTTGTCGTCAACGGACTGCGCGAGCAGAGCCTCACATTAGCTCGGCATAGCCCATAAATCCGATGGTTTGACCCGGGGCGACCTGGGTGACCTCCTCGCCAAGCTCGACCAGCCCGTCAGTGTCCACCAGCGACGACAACAGTCCCGCGCCCTCGCGCGGGAACTTGACCGCCTCAAATCCCGCGCCCTCGGATGTTTTACGCAGATTGACCCGCACATATTCGCGGCGGCCGATCTTCTTCCGGTAGCTGAAGGCGGCGCGGACCGGCATCGGCATCAGGGGCTCGGCCTTCGCGCCCGACAACGCCAGCACCGTCGGTCGCACCACGTGGACGAAAGTGACAAAGCTCGCGACCGGATTGCCGGGCAAGCCGATCAGGGGCGTGCCGGCGATGATGCCCATCGCGACGGGGCGTCCAGGCTTGATCGCCATCCGCCATAGCACGAGCTTGCCGACTTCCTCGATGGCCGCCTTGACGTGATCCTCCTCGCCGGTCGAAACGCCACCGCTGGTCAGGATCAAATCATGGGTGCCGGCAACTTTTTTGAGACCCTGCGCCAGCGCCGCGCGCTCGTCGCGCAAGATTCCGAGATCGCTGACCTCGCAGCCAAGTCGCCTCAGCATCGCCATCAGCATGAAGCGGTTGGAGTCGAACAGTTGCGCCGGCTCGCGCGCATCTCCGGGCGAAACCAGCTCGTTGCCGGTCGAGAATACCGCGACCTTGATGCGCCGGCGCACCTCGACCTGCGTCAGTCCGAAGGCGGCAAGCAGTGCGACGTCCTGCGGCCGCAGTCTGAGACCTCGTTCGAGCGCAACCGCTCCAGGCGGAATGTCTTCCCCGACGGGGCGCACATTGGCCCCGTGCCGAAGCCCCGGTGGAAGCACGACCTTGCCTTGTTCATCGATGCGGACATCTTCCTGCATGAAAACGGTGCCCGCGCCCTCGGGCATCGGGGCGCCGGTGAAAATTCGGATCGCGTGACCCGGTCTGACCGCCTCGTCTGCCGAAGCGCCCGCCTGAACGCGCCCAGACACCGGAAAGGCCGTTTCCTTCCTTGACGGAATATCCTCGCTGCGCACCGCATAGCCGTCGACCGCGGAATTGGTAAAAGGCGGCAACGGCAACGATGCAACGATATCGCCTGAAAGTATGCGCCCGTCGGCCGCCTGCAGCGGCACGGTCTCGACCTCTTCGACCGCGCTCACGCGCGTGGCGATGATCGCTACCGCTTCATCGACCGACATCATCGGCCCGCCGAAGGCAAAGCAATCGTCGGACAATTGCGCCATGCTGCCTCTTCAGGTGACGGCTCCCGCCAGCACGTCTTCCAGCGAAATCGCGAATTTTCGCATCATGGCGGCCACCGCGGGAATATCATCGAGATGGGCGACCGGCAGCATGGTTTCAATGGTAGCATCGGTTGCGATGCCGGCGATGGCGGGATCGTCGGGAAACAGCGGCGCCTTGCCGTTGGCCTTGCGATACACCTCGATCTTGCGATGCGGTTCCGATTTGAAGCCCTCGACGATCACGAGATCGACCGGCGACATCTTCGCGATCAATTCCCTCAAGCGCGGCTCAGACGCGCCGCGCAACTCGTGCATGAGCGCCCAACGCCTGGCCGAAGACACCAGCACCTCCTCGGCGCCCGATTGGCGATGCACGTAAGAATCCTTGCCCGGCACGTCCACGTCGAACGAGTGATGGGCGTGTTTGATCACGGAGACCCGAAGCCCTTCTTTGCGCAAGTGCGGAATGACGCGCGTCAAAAGCGTCGTCTTGCCGGCGCCGCTCCATCCTGCGAGACCTATCACCTTCATCAATTTCTCCAGAACCGACGCGCCTGGTTAACCTTCACTGCGGCTGCCGACGGGACCACAATGACGGATGCGGCCCATTTGTTCTCGCAACAGAAGCCTTATATCGGTCTGAAGGGCTTGTCATGCTATGCTGCCAATATGATGAAGATCGAGAAAACCCCTGTTCCCTTGATTCTGCCCGATCCGAAGGATCCGCGGCTGACCGAGCGCGTGGCGGGCACTGACCAGACCGGGGCCGGAACAGAGATCAACGTGCCGGTGGAACGGCCGCTGACGCTTTACCTGAATTCGCAGGAGATCGTCACCATGATGACGATCGGCGATTATCCCGAATATCTGGCGCTGGGCTACCTGCTCAACCAGAACATGCTCAAATACGACGACGAGGTCACCGAGGTCGAGTATCACGAGGACCTGCAGGTGGTGGTGGTTCGTACCGAGCATCACACCAATTTCGAACAGAAATTGAAGAAGCGGACGCAGACGTCCGGCTGCGCGCAGGGCACCGCGTTTGGCGATCTGATGGAGGCGGTGGAAAACGTCAAGCTGCCCAAATCGGAGCTGCGAACGTCGTGGCTTTACCAACTCACGCACGCGATCAACACCATGCCGTCGCTCTATCTCGAGGCCGGCGCCATTCACGGCTGCGTGCTGTGCAGGGAAAGTACGCCGCTGTGCTACACCGAAGATGTCGGTCGTCACAACGCGGTCGACAAGATCGCGGGCTGGATGTTCCGCCATGGCGTCGATGCCGCCGACAAGATCCTCTACACCACCGGGCGGCTCACCTCTGAAATGGTGATCAAGACCGTGCGGATGGGAATTCCCATCCTGGTCTCGCGATCGGGCTTTACCGCCTGGGGCGTCGATCTGGCCCGGCAGGTCGGATTGACGCTGATCGGGCGCGCGCGCGGAAAACGCTTCATCGCCTTGTCCGGGCAAGAGCGCATCGTCTACGACCAGAATCTCGCTTACGTCGAAGAAGAGTCGGCGCAGCACAAGCGCAAGGGCGCCGAGCGTGACGACTGAATTTCCGGCTGCGTCAAAGGACACGCCGGCGACGCCCGGCGTATTGCTGGCCGGCGGCCTGGCGCGGCGGATGGGCGGCGGCGACAAGCCGATGCGCCAGATCGGCGGCGTTTCGATCCTGACGCGCGTGATCGCGCGGCTGAAGCCGCAATGCGACACCCTCGTTCTCAATGCCAACGGCGATCCCAAGCGGTTTGCGGGTTTCGGTCTGCCTGTCATCGCCGACTCGGTTGAAAATTTCCCGGGCCCGCTCGCCGGCATTCTCGCAGGCCTAGACTGGGCCGCCGAAAACCGGCCCGACGCCGCGTGGGTGCTGAGCGCGGCGGCCGACTGCCCGTTCCTGCCGCGCGATCTCGTCGCGCGGCTGCACCGCGCGCGCATCGAACAGAACGCCGAGCTTGCGGTTGCCGCTTCCGGCGGCCAGTCGCATCCGGTGATCGGATTGTGGAGCGTTGCCTTGCGCGAAGAGCTTCGCCACGCGCTGGTCATCGAAGACATCCGGAAGATCGATCGATGGACGGCGCGCTATCGCCTCGCGACGGTCACCTGGGTAACCGAGCCGCTCGATCCGTTCTTCAACGCCAACACGGTGGATGATCTCGCGCAAGCCGAGCGGCTGGCGGCTTTGGATGGGGAATAGCATACGCCTCTCTTCATCCCTCCCCTTGTAGGGAAGGCTCGCGCTCGCTCTGCTCGCTTGGCCAGAACGACATCTACCCCGCCAGCGGCGTGGTCCAGGCGTCGTAGGCATAAACCCAGTCGGTGTCGGTTTTTTCCTTGAGCCACGTATTGGTTCGCGACGTCTGCTGGACGCGCGCGGTTCGCTCGCGTCGCGTCGCCTCAAACCTTCGAAACGCATTCGCCACGCCGTCACGCTCGACGCCTTCCAGGCAACGCGACAGCACCGCGGCGTCTTCGATCGCCATCGCGGCGCCCTGCGCCATATAGGGCGTCATCGGATGGCAGGCGTCGCCGAGCAGCGTCACGTTACCGTCCGCCCAGCGGGCAAGTGCATCGCGATCGACGATCGCCCATTTGTGCACATCCGGGCACGCAGCCAGCACGTTCTCGACCTGACGATCGAAGCCCTTGAAGGCGGCGCGCAATTCCCCGACATCGCCCTTCGCCGACCAGGACTCGATCCTGAAATCGGGCTCGGGCTGGCTGGTGACGAAGTAGACTTCGCTGCGGTCCGGCTTGACGTAGTAGATCACGATGTGCCGGTCTTCGCCCCACCATTTCGTGCAGTCGTCTATTCTCTCTCCGCCAAGAAGCGCGGCCGGATAGGTGGTGCGGTACGCGATGCGTCCGGTGAAATTGACCGACGAGACACCGAACAGGATTTCCCTCACCAGCGAATGCACGCCGTCCGCGCCGATGACCGCATCGGCGTTAGTCGCTGCGCCATTGGCAAAGCGCAAGCGAACGCCTTCGCCGACCTGATCAAGTCCGATCAATTTATGACCGAGCCTGACGCATTCGGCAGGCACGGCGCTGGCGAGCGCGGCGTGCAGGTCGCCGCGATGGGCCAACAGATAGGGCGCGCCGAATTTCTGCTCAGCGCTTTCACCGAAAATCATGTCGAACTTGATTTTCCCGGTCTGCCAGTCCCTGTTGTTCCAGGATCGGGGATAAAATGACTGGGCGCGCAATCGCTGCTCGAGCCCAAGCTCGCGCAGAACTTTCATGGCGTTGCAGCCGATCTGAATGCCGGCGCCTATTCGCGCAAATTGCGTCGCCTGTTCGTAGACGACGACTTCGATGCCGACACGGCGCAGCGCGGCCGCAGTCGCGAGTCCGCCCATGCCGGCGCCGACGATCGCGATTCTGAGTGATCTTGCCATCGTCGCCCGCGTCTGTTCGCCTTACGCCTTGGTGAATCCCGCCCGCTCCAGCGCCGCGCGGCTCTCCTCTGAGGCGAGCGCGTCGAGAAACGCCTGCACGCCCGCACGCTGCTTGCGCGCGGTCACCAGCGCGAAATCATAATGTTCCTCCGCGAGCGGAATGAAGCTTAAGCCCGCAGCATCGGCGACCGGCGCAATGGTCATGCCCCAATCGGCGCGGTGTTGCGCGATCGCGGCAGCGACCGCATTGTGCGAGCGCGGCTGGTTCCAGTAGCCGTCAGGTCGCGCGCCATTCAAGAGCCGGTCGATCAGGATGCGGGTGCCCGCACCCTGATTGCGATTGACCATGATGCAGTCGGGATCGGCGAGCGCCGAGCGCACCGCGTCTTCCGCGCTCAAGCCTTCGAACCGCGTATCGCCCTTTCGAAACACGATGCCCTGCATCCGCCGCCAGCCCGGCACCAGTTCAAGACCTTCGCCGAGGAACGGCGCGTTGTAGGTTTCGGATTTTTCGTCGAACAGGTGGATCGGCGCCAGGTCACACTCGCCACGCTTGGCCGCGGCAAGGCCGCCAAGGCTGCCGACCGCGATCGAGCGCACCGCCAGGCCCGCGCGCGCCAGCGGCGCGGTGACGAGATCGAGCCCCGTGCAATGGCTGCCGACGATCACGAGATCGGGCACCCGCACATGCGGCGTGAAAAGCGTCACCTCGGTCTCCGTGCCCGCCGGCATCTGGTCGGCGAGCGCGTCGATTTTCAGGAAGCCATCGGATTGTGCAAAAGCGGTGATCGCGCCTGAACCTTTGCCGGAGGGATAGGCGATCAATCCGCCGGCACCCTCCACGAGCGACACCATGACGAATTCGGTGCGGCCGAGCTCGGAGGCGATCCGCACCGGGATTTTTGCGGTGACCTTCGCATCCGATCGCGGCGGCAGGCCGGCCATACGGCGCAGCACCGGCACGATCATGTCGTGGAAAGTGAACATCGCCGAGGTCGGAAATCCCGGCAGGATCACCACCGGCTTGCCGTCGCAGACCGCAAGACACAGCGGCTTGCCGGGCTTGAGCGCGACGCCGTGCGCGATGACGCCGGGTTTTCCGAGCCGGGCGATGATCCGATGAGATACGTCGCCCGCGCCTTTCGAGGTGCCGCCGGAAAGCACCAGCATGTCGGAAGCTTCAAGCGCGCGGCGCATCGCGGCCTCAAGCTCGGTCTCGTCGTCGGCGATTGCGCCGAAAAACTTTACCTCGCCGCCGTTCTCGGCGACCGCCGCGCTGACGATCGCGCCGTTGGTGTCGTAGATCGCGGCAGGCCGCAACTTATCGCCCGGCTGCACCAGCTCGTCGCCGGTGGAAATCACCGCCACGCGCGGTGCGCGCACGACCGATAGTTTGGCGATGCCGCAGGCCGCGCACATGCCGATCTCGCGCGAGCCGATCACGGTGCCGGCGCGCAGCACGGTCTCGCCGCGCGCGATGTCGGAGCCGGCATAGGACACGAACTGGCCGGGCGAAGCGGCACGGCGGATTTCGATCGCGCGATTGCCTGCGGGCTGGGTATGTTCGACCATGACGATGGCATCGGCGCCGCGCGGCAACGGACCGCCGGTCGCAATCGAGGTTGCGGTGCCCGACAGCACGGGCCGCGTCGGCGCGGTGCCGCAGGCGATCACTTCGTCGTTGAGCAGAAGACGAACCGGCGATGCTTCGCCCGCGGAGGCGAGATCGGCGGAGCGCACCGCAAAGCCATCGACATTGGAGCGATCGAACGGCGGCACGTCGATATCGGCGACGAGATCGTGGGCCAGCGCAAAGCCGAGCGCCTCCGCCAAGGATCGTTGCTCGACCGGCAGGGCGCGCGGGAACACGGCAGCTTCAAAACGCGCAAGCGCATCCTCGCGCGACAGAATCGTCAGGAACTGATCCTGATCCGCGCCGTCACGGCCTTTTGGCGAGGGAATGTTGCTCATGCCGGAGCTCATTTTCGGTCAGTCCCGCAACATATAGGCACCGACCGGCGTACCTGCAGCAAAGCCTTCGGATTGGCCGGATACGACCAGCCACGCGTCGGCGCGAGCGATCGTCGTCAGCGAGAGATCTCCGACCGCAAGCGGCAACCATGCCTCTTCAATTTGTTCGAGCAGCGCGACTTCCGCGATGCCGACGCTCGAGGCGATCTTGCGCGCAAGCGGCAGGGTCAGGCGCGCGCGTGGCCAAAGCCCGGACAACCGGTCGAGTGTCGGGAGAGCCAGCGTCCACCACGCCGCGAGCGCCGTATCCGGCGCGCCCGGCAGCCCAATCACGGGAATGCCTTCTATCATACCGGTGGCTGCGGTCCGGCCAGGATCCACCGCAATGCCATGCGCCAAAACTTCGCCGCACCTGGCAAGAGCTGTGACGGTCGCATCGTTGCGACCAGCGCCGCTGCCGCCGATGGTGACGAGCATATCGCATGCGCCGCGTTCGAGCGCGCTCGCCACGGCTTCCGCGTCGCGTCGCGTCGCCTTGATGCAGACGACCTCAGCGCCGGCTGCACGCGCATTTTCCGCAATCAATTGCGCTGTCAGCGCTTCGCCGGAGTTTGCGGGAATATCGATAATGCGCAGGCGCGGACGGCGCACGCTCAGTTTATCAAGACCTGCCACGCGAGCGATCATCAAGTCGAGCGGGCGAACCCACCGCCCGGTAGCGAAGTCCATGAAGGTGCTTCCTTCGGCAATATCCCCGCCCATCCGGCGGACGCCCTGCCCTGGCCTTGCTTCCGCGAGCGCCTGAAACAGCGGACCGGTTTGATCGACGCAATCCGCATCGATCACGCAGTCGCAGCCCTTGGGCATTGGATCGCCGGCATCGACCCAGACTGGCGGGGCGGAAAGCGGCAGCGGCGAATAGGATGACGCGCCGACGAGGTCGCGGGCATGTAATGCCCAGCCATCGCTGACGGCGGTGTCGCGCGGCGGATGCGCTTTCAGCGGCGGCATCTCCGCCGCCACGCAGCCCAAGGCTTCTGCGAGAGGAACTTCAACCGGGGCGACCGGCTTGATGCGGTCAAGAAGCACCGCAAGCGCAACATCGAGCGGGGTAAGCGAGGCCGGCAGGCGCTGGATCGGAGCCATTGCGCCTATGTACTGAATTGGAACCGAAATATACAGTCAAATGCGCCGCTCGAATTGGGAGAAACGAGAATGTTCATCAGAGGCATCATCGTGGCGGGAGCCTTCATCACGGCGGTGCTTTTGCCGCCGCCGGCGCTGGCTCAAATTTCGGACGACGTGGTCAAGATCGGCGTTCTCACCGACATGAACGGACCTGCCGCCACTTCGACCGGGCAGGGGTCGGTGACGGCTGCGCAAATGGCGGTGGAGGATTTCGGCGGCACGGTGCTGGGCAAGCCGGTCCGCGTGATTGTCGGCGACCATCAGGACAAGCCCGACATTGGCGCTGCTACCGCGCGGCGTTGGTACGATACCGAACAGGTCGACCTCATCGTCGACGTGCCGGTCTCGGCGGTCGGGCTTGCGGTGCAGAATATCGCCACCGAGAAGAAGCGGATGTTCATCGCGCATTCGACCGGCACCGCCGATTTCCACGGCAAGTTCTGCTCGCCTTATGCCATTCAATGGGTGTTCGACACCAGGGCGCTCGCGGTCGGTACCGCACGGGAGGTGGTCAAGCGCGGCGGTCAGACCTGGTTCTTCCTGACCGACGACTACGCCTTCGGTCACTCGCTGGAGCGGGACGCTTCCGGTGTGATCGCTGGGAATGGCGGCAAGGTGCTCGGCTCGGTTCGTCTGCCCTTTGCCACGCCCGACGTGTCGTCCTTCATCCTCCAGGCCCAGGCCTCGAAGGCAGGGATCATCGGCATCGCCGGCGGGCCGCCCAACAACATGAACGAGATCAAGACCGCCGGCGAATTCGGGCTGCTCAAGGGCGGCCAGCAAATGGCTGGCCTTTTGGTACTGATCACGGATGTCGACTCGCTTGGCCTGCAAGCCGCCCAGGGATTGTTGCTGACGACCTCGTTCTACTGGGACATGGACGACAAGACGCGGGAATGGTCGAAGCGCTATTTCGCCAAGATGAACCGGATGCCGACGATGTGGCAGGCCGGCGTCTATTCGTCGGTCATCAACTATCTCAACGCAGTGAAGGAAAGCGGCACTGATGAGCCGCTCAAGGTTACGGCGAAGATGCGCGAAAAACCAATCGAGGATTTCTTTTCCCGCAACGGCCGCCTGCGCGAAGACAACCTCATGGTCCACGACCTCATGCTGGTGCAGGTCAAGAAACCGGAAGAATCCAGATATCCGTGGGACTATTACAAGGTGCTTGCGAAGATCTCGGGCGAAGACGCGTTCGGCCCGCCAGACCCGGCGTGTCCGCTGGTGAAGAAGTGAGGGCATAGCGCGCACGACATTCCATTCGATCGAGTCATTGCGAGCGCCAGCGAAGCAATCCAGGTTCATGAAGAAGATGCTGGATTGCTTCGTCGCTTTCGCTCCTCGCAACGACGGCCTGACTTATGGAAACCGCTTCTCATCGGTCTGTGTCACTTCACCACACCGATCTCGCGGAAATATTTCATCACGCCGGGATGGATCAGCGCCGCGTCGGGCGCCGCGGCAACCGTGTTCGCGGCGGTGGTTTCGCAGGCCTGCGCCAGCTTCTTGCAGAGAGCACCCTCGGCGCCATGCAGCGTGCGCGCCAAGTGATAGGCGACGTCGTCGCCAAGATCGGCGCGCGCCAGCACGAAACTCCACGAGCCCAGCGAATCGATCGGCGTATTCTGGTTCGGATAGCTGCCGGCGGGAACGGTCATGGCTTTAAGGAAGGCATGTTTGGCGCGGACGCGCGCGATCTCCTCGGCATTGGGAGCGATGAACCGCGCGCCGCCCGGACTGGTCGCAAGCGCCGTGAATCCGGGCCAGCCGATGCCGGCTCCCCACAATGCTGCCACGCGACCGTCGAGCACCATCGCCGGCCCGTCGCCGGCGTGATCGAGATAGATGGATTTGAAATCCTCGTCCTGTTTCAACCCGAGCCCGTCGAGCATGAAGCGCGACATCACCGGAAGGCCGGAGCCTTTTGCGCCAAAGGCGACGGGTTGGCCGACGAGATCGCGGATCGTCTTGTACGGACTATCGGCGCGCACCACGAACATTCCCGGGCTCGAATACATCGCGGTCAGAATCTTCAGGCCCGTCACGGGCCGCCCGATGCCCTTGAAGGCTTCATAGGCGGGCTCGCCGGCCACCAGCGCAAGGTCGAGCTGGGAAGATTCCAGCAGCGGAATATTTTCGTAGGAACCCTTGGTGTTGCGCGGCTCGATCGATAGCGTCGCATCGGCCTCGTTCATGACTTGAGCGAAATTGTTGCCATAGAGCGGAAAGCCGCCGCCGGGCGTGGCCGTGCCAAGACTGATCGTTGTCTTCGAAATGGGCTTGCCTCCTTCTTGCGCCGCGGCGCTCCCCGCCAGCACCAGCACAGCAGCACAAATGACACGCGTTATGTTCATATACCGCCCTCTCGCATCTTCGAACGCCCGACCATCAGGTCGCCAGGCGAATATCAAATCCTAAACACGACCGGAGCGTGAGGCAAAACGCAATGTAGGCAAATCCGCCTTTCTGTGAAAGCATAGGCAGCAGTTTCCGAAGGGGTGGTCTTTCATGAACGTTTTGCGTGCAGCGGTGATCGGCATCATCGGTCTTCTGAGCCTGGCGAGTGCAGCTTCGCCGGTGTCGGCGGCCGACTACCCCAACCGCCCGGTGCGCTGGCTGATCGGTTTTTCCGCCGGCGGCCCGGTCGATGTCGTGGCACGCATCATGAGCCAATGGCTGTCGGAACACTTCGGCCAGCAATTCGTGGTGGAAAATCGCGCCGGCTCCGGCGGCAATATTGCGGCGGCCACCGCGATCAACTCGGCGCCCGACGGGTATACGATTTTATTCGTCGCGCCCAACAACGCGATCTCCACCTCGCTCTACAAGCATTTGCCTTTCGACTTCCTGCGCGACACCACCCCGGTCGCGAGCATCATGCAGCTGACCAACATGCTGGTCGTCGCCAACGCCATGCCGGTGAAGAATGTCCAGGAGTTCATCGACTACTGCAAGGCCAATCCCGGCAAGATCTCCTATGCATCCTCCGGCAACGGCACTTCGGTGCACATGTCGGCCGAATTGTTCAAGGCGATGACCAGATGCGACATGCTGCACGTGCCCTATCGCGGCTCGGCGATCGCCTTCCCCGACATCATCTCCAACAAGGTGCAGCTGATTTTCGACAATCTGCCCTCCGCGCTCGAACAGTCGCGCGCCGGCACGGTGCGCGCGCTCGGCGTCACCTCGCCGCAGCGCTGGCCGGGCGTGCCGGACGTTCCCGCGATTGCCGAAACGGTGCCGGGATTTGAAGCCGTCGGCTTCTACGGTATCTCGGCGCCAAAGGGCACGCCGCCGCAGATCGTGGAAACCCTCAACAAGGCGGTGGGCGAAGCGCTGAAGGACCCGAAGGTGATCGAACGACTCGCGGCGCTGGGCGGCATTCCCAAGCCGATGACGCCAACCGAATTCGGCAAGCTCGTGACCGACGAAACCGAGAAATGGCGCAAGGTGGTGGAGTTCGCGGGCGTATCGGTGGATTGAACTTGCCGGCATCACCGGTTGGACCTCCCGTCATTGTCGGCATCGTCATCGCGAGGAGCGAACGCGACGAAGCGATCCAGACCTCGTGATGGCCAGCGGCATCACTGGATTGCTTCGCTGACGCTCGCAATGACGGCGTCTGATAGACACACCCTCGCCTTCCCGCGGCGCGATTCCCGCGCCCGAGTGATGCACCTTCCTGCCCTCGAAGAAGAGGGCGCAGGGAATGCCGGGTGCTTGAGCCAGCACCCGCGGCCTCATGTGCAAAAGAAAAAGCACATGAGCTTTTGGTCACCACAGGTTCTGCCCAGTCACCGGCATTCCCCGCGCGATGGTTTTACGGCTTACTCCGCGCTCTCCCTGGTGAACCGGGCTTTGTTGCCACCATGGCAGGCCACGATGCGTGAGCACCGTCGCCGGCTTGACGCCAGCATCGGGGCGCCGGGACCACACGACTTCGCCGTCCGCCTCAACTGCTGCTCGTCTGACAGGGCCAAGGCGTCCATCGCATCCCGCACCCAACGTTCGTGACGATCGCGAAACGCCCCTTCGAGAGGACGCGGGATGCGAATCGGGATATTCCTGTTTCTATCCAGCGGTCAAGCGAATTTCTGAAAATCAGAAATTAGTCCGGCATTGCGGTGGCGCGAGCCGCATTGTAATGGGTCTCTCCCATCCGTTGTCTGCCGCCATCGCGGCGAGTAGCGCGGCGGGGCCCGTAGCTCAATGGTTAGAGCCGGCCGCTCATAACGGTCTGGTTGTAGGTTCGAGTCCTGCCGGGCCCACCACATGAACCTTCCGTGCTTGATATCCTTGATGTTTTCGACTTGCAGTCACCACCTGCCCACTAGGTGGTGACAACGATGTTCGCGGCGCGTTCTGCGCGATCAGCCGCGATCGTTTTCCAGTTGCAAATATGCCAGTCCCAAATCTGCCGCCATGTCCTCTGATGAGGGGCGGCTCCACTTGGCCATAGCGCGCGCGGCCAGCCGCTTGCGGTCGGCTTTCCGGGTGTAGAGTTGCGCCATCTGATGACCGCTCCAGCCGAACATGGCGTTAAGCTCTGCTTCGGTCGCGCCGCTCTCGGCGGCAATGGTCGCCGATGCCTTGCGCAGGCCGTGGCCGGAATAGCCCTTCGCCTTCGATCCCTTCTTGGTCACCGGAATGCCGGCGGCCTCGACGGCCTCGCGGAACATGTTGCCGAGCGCCTCCTTGCCGTAGTTGGTGCCGTCGCTCTTGGCGATGATCGCCAGCCCCCGCGATGGACAGGCTTTGATGGAC
>Ga0306920_100007867_pt1 | contig 14089 bp, 13 predicted proteins | sample flu12Cox44000170_FD_204666 | JGI IMG/M metagenome (GOLD analysis project Ga0306920, IMG submission 204666) | Lab enrichment of tropical soil microbial communities from Luquillo Experimental Forest, Puerto Rico - flux4day.12C.oxic.44.000.170 (v2)... | ecosystem: Environmental > Terrestrial >...
CGGACATCACCAAGCCGACGACAAAGGCGGCCGAGCCGCATCCGCGCAGCCAACCGTAGTGGATGACCCCGCCGCTGGACCCGGTGGGGGCCGCGGCGCCGAGGGCGAGCGTATCGCTGAGCGGCGGGAGCGGCGCCAGGGCGGCCGTATGCATGACGCCGAGCGCGATCAGCGCCCACGCCCCTTGCGCTGGCAGATATCCCAGTCCGATCAACGCCGCCGCGGCGGAGCAAAGCGCCAGGAAGACCTTAGGAGCATCCAAACGATCCGCTAGCCGGGCTACTACCTGAGCCGCCATCAACCGCATCGCCGTCCCGGCAGCCAGCGCCAGCGCAATCGTCTCCGCCGATAGGTGACGATCGTCGAGCAGAATTGGCAGATAAGGCGACTGCACACCGAACCCAGCATAAAGCGCGGCGTAAAGGCTAAGAAAGCGGTATAAGGTTGATCGCGAAGAACTAATCATCCGGTCTCGCTACCACAGCGATGCGAAGGCGGCCGACAATATGTATGACGGAACTACTGATATAATCGCTCTTACAGAGATCAGCCTTGTTAGGTCGCATCTTGACGAAGAGTTACTAAATATTGCAAGCTATTAAAGAAGACGGGAGGCGTTAGAGGCCGCATGTCTATCGAGCATCTTGTCCCAGAGTACTACAATGAGACGTATCGTATCCATACGCAACCCGGCAATGGGCATGATGCAGGGGACGATCTGTACCATTTGACCGTGCATAAGCATCTGGATCAGGACCCACTCATCCAATTTCGCGAAGCGTTCTGTTGGGTGGACGGAAGGGGGCCCGGCTCATCGCCGATGCCGGACGCGGCTACGGGGGTTTTGCCGTCCTTGTGGCGCACCAAGCCCCGGCTCTCGAAGTCGATGGTTATGCGCTGAGCGATGCGTATCCGCGGAAGAAGGGTTGTAATCTTAAGCCGCGGCCTAGGCACAGAGGCTTTAGTCGGCGACGAGACGCAGGCGACAAACCGTTCGGTGCTGGTCGAACACCAAGAAAAGCGAGGGCGGACGGTGGCTATGTCCTCACGCTTCTCGACGTGACCGAGCGGCGGCAGGTTGAGGAGGCGCTGCGGCAGGCACAGAGGCTCGAATCGATGGGCCAGATGACAGGCGGGGTAGCCCACGACTTCAACAACCTGCTGACCGTGATCATCGGCAGCTTGGGGTTTCTCCGACGAGCCATTGGCCGTGACGACAAGGCGAACGAGCGGATTAACATGATCAGCATTGCGCCAAGCGCGCGGCAAGATTGACAAGGCAGCTCCTGGCCTTCGCCAGACGCCAGCTGCTACAGCCGGAGATCGTCAAACTCGACCATGTGATGCACGAAACGCTGCCGTTAATCTGTCGGGCGGCTGGGAGGGCATCTAAAAATTTACAGCGAGGTAGGCGAAGGGACCACCGTCAAGCTCTACCTTCCCCGAAGCTTTGGCGAGAAGCTCGTCCAGCCAGCGCCTGCAATCGTGCTCGCGGTGACGGGTACCGAGATTGTGCTCGTTGTCGACGACAAGATCGTGCGAGCCACAGTGGCATCGATGCTGGAGGATTTCGGCTACACCGTGCTTCTGGCGCAGAGCGGGTCCGAGGCTCTGGCGATCCTCGAGAGTGGCACCAAGGTCGATTTATTGTTCACCGACGTCGTGATGCCCGGAACCATAAGTGGCCGGCAACTCGCCGAGCGGGCTATCGAGATCGTTCCGACGTTGAAGGTTCTATTCACCTCGGGCTACCCCGAGAACGCCATCGTCCATAATGGCCGACTTGACGCCGGCGTCGAGCTGATCAGCAAGCCTTATCGGCGCGAGCAGCTCGCCGCCAAAGTCCAGCGCGTGCTCAACAGTGCGCGTGGAGCGCCTTGTCAGGCAGCAGACATTTGACGGTCCACAGTCATCGATGTTTCGCGCTTGACCAGGTTAGCGAGCACTCCGAGGATGGCGAGACTGCCGAGGGCGCGCGCTCACTTCCCGCCGCCGACAAGCGCGTCGGCTATCGTGTCGGCGAGCTCTGTTGGTCGGAACGGTTTTTCCAGGAAGATCAGCCCAGGGTCGCTATCCGTTTGGCTCTCGAATTCGCGATGATAGCCGGACACGACCACCACCCCGAGGTCCCGTCGAAGCTGCCGCGCCTGGCGTGCCAATTCGAGTCCGCTGACCCCGTTAGGCATTACGATATCGGTCAATAGTAGGTCGATCGTCTCATCACTCTCGAGCACCTGACGCGCTGCTATACCGTCAGCAGCTGTCAAAATGCGGTAGTCCAAATCACCGAGAGACATCTCGATGATTTCTCGAACGTCCGGCTGGTCCTCGACCACGAGGATAGTCTTGCCGTGTCCTCGCAACATCTTCCTTTGACTAGACGAAACCTCATCATTGGTGGTTTGAGAGGCTGCCCTGGGAAGATAGATTCGGACGGTCGTGCCTTTTCCGGGCACGCTGTCTATCGTCGCGGTGCCACCCGACTGTTTCGCGAAACCATATATTTGCGCGAGGCCAAGACCCGTCCCTTCGCCGACGTCTTTGGTCGTATAAAACGGTTCAAACGCGTGCAGCTGCACTTCGGGAGACATACCGATACCGGTGTCCGATACTCGAACGACAACATATTCGCCCGGCGTCAGGTCGAGCCGCTTTGCATTGTCACTTGCAACCGTTGCATTACGCGCCGCAATTGTCAGATGCCCGCCATCCGGCATTGCATCCCGCGCGTTGATCGCCAAGTTCAGAATAGCCGACTCGAACTGCGCCGGATCGAGACGAGACTGCCATAGGCGCGGATTGGCGGAAACCTTGACAGTGACGGTTTCGCCACCGGCTCGGCGCGCGAGATCGCCGGCTTCGAGCAACAGCTGGTCCAGTTCGACGGTTTCCAGCCGCAGGTGCTGACGTCCGGAGAAGGCCAGAAGTTGGCTGGTCAATTGCGCGGCTCGTTCGGCAGCACGGAGCGCCGCGGAGGTCATCCGGGTGATGCGAGGGTCGTCCTTGGCGGCCAAAGTAATCGCTTCTGTCTGGCCGATCACAATGGTGAGCAGGTTGTTAAAGTCGTGGGCGATCCCGCCTGTCAACTGACCGATCGCCTCCAGGCGCCGCGCTTCCTGCAGTGCCGCCTCGACTTTGCGACGCCGCTCCATCGCTATTTCCAGCTCCCGCGTGCGCTGTTTGACTCGCTCTTCCAGGACGGTGTTCATATCGCGAAGCGCCGCTTCGGCCCGCTTGCGTTCCGAGATGTCGCGAGTAACGGTGGCAAAGTTAACCGGCCCTCCCGTCGCCGGATCGTCAATGCGGAAGACGTCACAAAGGACCGGTATTCGCGCCCCGGTCTTGAAATGGCGGAATGTCGCTTCGCCTCGCCATCGCCCCTGCTCGACAACCAGGGGGTAGACTTCTCGGGCAATCCGCGCTCTCTCCTCTGGGGTGAAGTATTGCAGAGCATCGGTTTGACGGATGCGGTCGATACTGTCGAGGCCAACCAGTCGCCGTCCTGCCTGATTGACATAGATAGGACGTAGCTGTGTGTCGGAAATACCAATGAAATCGGTCGAATTCTCGGCTATCGCGGCAAGGCGCCGATACTCGGCTTCTGCCTGTCTCCGTTGGCGGCGAAGCTGTGCCTTCTCCAAATTGGCGGCTACGCGAGCGGTAAGCTCGCGGGCCCCAAAAGGTTTGACGAGGTAGTCGTCGGCGCCCGCTTCGAGCCCTTCGACGCTCGCTTCCTCGCCGGCGCGAGCTGACAGAAACACGACAGGTAAATCGGCCAGCGCCGGATCGGAACGGACAGCGCGCAACAGCGCGTAACCGTCCATCCGCGGCATCATGATGTCGCTCAGCAACAGATCGGGAGGAGCCTCGGCGTGCAGCACCGCCAAGGCCTCTTCCCCGTTCGGGACAACACGCACCTCATAGCGTGCGCTCAGCAAATGGTGCACATAACTGCGCATATCGGCGTTGTCATCGGCGAGAAGAATTCTCGCACGCGGGCCGGGCGAGCCGGGCGCAACCAGGCGCGGCTCGGGAAGAATAGGCCGTTCCATGCCGGGGCCTGCATCGTCGCGGCCATTCCCGTCGGGAAGCCACCGCAGCGCCTCCGCAACGTAAGACTGGGGCCGAGCAGAGTTGAACAGACGGTCCGCTCCGTATGCAGCCTGACGGACGGCAGATGAGCGGTCCCAAGCGGAATGGACACTGTAAAGGTGCTCCCCTTGCCGCACACACTCTCGGCTCGAACCGTTCCGCCATGAAGCTTTGCGAGCTCCTGCACCAGGGCCAGACCAATGCCGGTGCCTTCGTGTGTGCGACCGCGGGCTCCCTCCACGCGATGAAAGCGGTCGAACAGGCGCGGGATTTCATGCTCGGGGATGCCACTCCCGGTGTCCGTGACCGAGAGTACTGCGCTGCCGCGTGTTTGCCGCAGACGCACCGTGATGCCACCTGACAAGGTGAATTTGAATGCATTCGAGAGCAGGTTGAGGACGATTTTTTCCCACATATCGCGATCGACCCACACCGGCTCGCGCTGGCACGGGCAGTCGACTGTCAGCTTCAACGCCGCTTTTTCCACAGCTGCTCGGAATACGCTCGCGAGCTCGGCGGTGTAGCTCGACAAATTGACTGGCTCATAGGACGCTTGCACGCGGCCCGCTTCGATCCGCGAGAAGTCGAGCAACGAATTGACGAGCTTCAATAGACGCAGGCCGTTGCGATGGACAAGAGCCAGATCCTCGCGTCTTTTCGGTAAAGCATCCGGCGATCCTGCCAGCGCATCTTCCAGTGGGCCGAGCGTCAATGTCAGGGGGGTGCGGAACTCGTGGCTCACATTGCTGAAGAACGCGGTTTTTGCCCGGTCGATTTCCGCCAGCGCCTCGGCGCGCTTGCGCTCTTCCTCGTACGCGGTCGCATTGGCGATCGAGGTCGCTATCTGCGCGGCCACTAAATCGAAAAAGCTCCGGTATAGGTCATCCAAGCGCAAACGGGCACTGACCCCGGCAACCAGAAGCCCCGCTAGCTCGTGCGCCTTGTTCGAGCGAACCGGCACCACGACCGCGCTGTCCGGCGGATCAGACCAGGGTCCGCGCGGCACATATTCAAACCGGCCTCCGAGGTTGTCGACTATAACCATCTCCTCGCTGCGGACCGCCTCGAGCAGTGGCCAGACAGTGCTTGAACACCTTCCCGCGAGTTCGATCACGCATGGGCTCGCTGCGGCACCCATGCCGATCCCGGCGGTGCCTGCAAGGCGGGCGCGCTTGCCATCCGGATCGATCAGGTACAGAAGCGCGAAGGGAATGTCTTTGGCATGATTCCCAAGTGTTGCCGCTGCGCCTGCGCACGCTGCTTCGGCTGTTTTCGCGTCGGCTGATCGGGAACCGAGGTCTCGCAGTGCTAGGACACGGCGCTCGCCGACTACCTTATCGGTGATCTCATGCACCGTCGCCAGCACGCCACCGATGCCGCGCGGGGCTGTCTCGTCCGGCACCGGGCTATAGGCAATCGTGAAGTGCGTCTCCTCGGCAAAGCCGTGCCGCTTAATTTCCAGCGGGATGTCGTCCATCCAGGTCGCGAGACCGCCATTGAAAGGTGTATCGATCAGCGGCTTTAGGATATGCCAGATCTCGGACCAGCATTCGCTGACCGGCTGCCCCATGGATTTGGGGTGCTTATAGCCGAGAATCGGCCGGTAGGCGTCATTATAGATCGAGATGTATTCGGGACCCCACCAGAGCAGCAGAGGAAAGCGGTTGGCGAGCAGAAAGCCGACCATCATCCGCAGCGCAGGAGACCAGGTCTCGACTGCTCCGATAGGGGTCTTCGACCAGTCCGTCGCGCGCATGACCGCACTCATCTCGCCGCCTCCGGCAAGGTATGCCGCGGCGCCCAGATCCGATTTTCATGCCGCCATCACCGACCTTTCCCCCTGTCGGCAATAAATTAAATCGCTGCCGGCAAACATTGGGCTGGCCTCGCACAAGTTCCCGCGCGGCCGACGCAGACCCGAGTGATAACAATCCTGAACACGCCTCTACCATCCGCGCCCGTTGCTCGGTCCATCTCGCTTACGAACAACACATCTAACCAGCATTCGTTCCGCCCGATTTGCCGATCATGGAAACAATGCATGCTTGTCGGGCGGGGACGATCAGCCGGAGTGGTTGTTTGCGGATTTATGGGTGAAGAGTACAAGTTGCGACAAAAGTTGGCTCGCCACCGCGCGGTTTTAGGGCTTACGAACGACCGAAGAGCGGTTGCGGCTCTTCATGAATTGATTCAGCGAACACGTGACCGTCTAAGGCAGATCAGGAAGCAAGCTGACGTACAGGCAAAAAAAGTTTGATGAGTAATATCACGCGGGGATGGGGTTTCTCCGAAGTCGGTCCTAGAGTTGGCCGAGAGCGAGACGTGCCGTCCGATGTCCTCGAGCTAACGAAGAATGGCCTCCTGAGGGGGTGCGAACCCTGCGCACCGCACCCTTTATCTCGACCCCGAACGGCCCGAGCCGGTATCAGAAGCGTGCCGATAGCCTTTTATTGTCCCGTCGGCTTCGAGGCTCGTAACGGCGTCGCGAAGCGAGGTCACGACGGCAGCATTTGGCCGAGCGATTGTCGTGACCGCATCTTCAAGATCGCCCGGGTCCAATCTCCAAAAACCGACCGAAACCTGCGCGTGCGGTGCACGCCGATTAAGCCGCCGGACGAGATAGCGGGCTCGAACCGGCGAGCGGGTGCTGATCAGCGAAAGGCATATCGCTGTCGAATCCTCGAGCGCGGCTCCATAACGATTCGATGTCAGTGCCTCCGCAGGAAGAGCTTCCACGATCGTGCCGGGGTGTTTCGAGCGGAGGAGATGCACCAGTAACAACGCCGCGGCCTCGTCGAGTTCGTTGCGGCCGGCTACGCAAACGATCTTCGAGGCTCCTCCGATAACCGGCGGGTCTGAGGGTCGGTCGGAACTCGCATCCGCCGGCGCGTCGTCGGATAGGTCCTCGAGCATCGCCTGTATACCATCCCTGATGAGCAGACGCCGTTCGGAAGACAGTGCGTTCTCGTCACTATCATTTTGCGCCCTTATTAGGGATGGGATCGAGACCTCATCGAAAAATTCGGCGAGAGAGCGTTCCTTTGCGAAGTCTTCAGCTTGGCCAGTCGCTTCCTCGGGATCATTCGCCAGTAAGCGTTGGTAAAAAGTCTCATCGGGTGCGAGCACGGGCTCGTTGCCGAGGATAACATCAAGAAATTCGAGCTGCGGTACGTGTCGACCGAGAACGACGAGGCAGACCGTCAGCGGTGTCGACAATAGCAGCCCGATCGGCCCCCACAGCCAGGTCCAGAAGGTCGCTGCGGCGATCAGCGCGACCGACGAAAGACCAGTGCTCGCGGCGTAAACCCAGGGCTCGAGCAAGTTGGCGACGACCAGTTCGGTGCTCACAAATAGCAAGATTACCCAGACCAGCAGCGTCCAACCCGGGGCCACCGCGACCGCGAGTGCAATGGGAAAGCCGGCGGCTATGACGATCCCGAGATACGGGAGGAAGCGCAGCAAGGCGGCAAAAATTCCCCAAAGCGCAGCATTCGGGATACCGATTATGGCGAGACCGAAACCAATCGGCAGACCCACGCAAGCGTTGACGATGAGCTGGCGCGACAAGTACCTGCTGATCCGCTGTGCAGCATCATCCATTGCCACGGTTGTCCGTTGCAGGTCGCGGCCGGCAAGTCTAAGTACCCGATCGCGCAGATCCTCCCGCTCGAGTAGGATCATGATTACAAAGACGATGACGAGACCGGCCATCGCCAGCGGTTGGAGCAGTGGTCCGACAATACTTTGGACGATTAGCAGGGATCCGAACTCGGGCCGCTGGATCTCAACCGGTACGGGCTTCGCGAGTTGATCTGAGGGAGCGCCGATGGCCGACCGGTCGCCTGTTGGCATCGAGGCCGCGGTTTCGGTTTGCTTAAGTTCCCTACCGAGTTGCTCGGCCATTGATGCGAGGCGCCCAAATACCCCACCGCCGGGCACGATTGCGGGAAGCGAGCGGATCTTGGTCTCGAGGTTCGACCGATACTCCGGTAGCTGCTGTGCGAGCGACGATATCTCCTGCACGACGATTGCGGCAAAGCCTAGCAACGCTACAAAAGCGATCACCACCGTGAGTGTTACCGCCGCGACTCTGGGAAAATGCCATCGGAGCAGCCGGCGGACAACCGGTGCCAACAAAAAGCTCAAAAGAATAGCAAGTGTAATCGGGACGATGACATCGCGCGCGAAATATAAGAACGCGACGACCGACCCGACGGTAAGACAGGTCAATACTCCGAAAAAGGCGGAAGAAGTTGGAGAAGACCGTCGTGCTTTCGGGGGTTGGTCGGCCACGCTGATCGCTCCATTCCGACTTTGCGGTGCGAGCATAATTTATCACTCAGCCTCGACAGTCCACGCAGCGGGAGCAAGACGCTGGGCGGAAAGCCGGCTGCGGCGAACGCAAGCCGCGAACGGGAATGGTTTAGGGCCGATGGATCAGATAAGCGATTCCATAGCCGATCGCAGCGGCGACAAGCAGAGCCGTAAGCGGCTGTTCTGCTGCATATCGGCTGACAGATCCCCCCGCGCGCGCACCCTGCTGATAAATCGCTGTGGCGGCCTGACTAGCTTGGTTTGCCATGTCGTGAGCAACACCGTGGATCCTATTTACCGTCTCAGCTCCCGCTGTTGCCGCTTGTTGGGCCAGGTCTGTTGCCTTGTCCATGGCCGTTTCGGCCCTCTCTCGCAGGTCCCGGAGCACCGGCGTCGCCTGATCGATCTTATCTTGAACAGCTTTCTCCGACTTGGCGGCTACGTCACTGACGGTATCCCCGACCTTTACGACCGCCTCACTGACAGCCTCTCCTTGTTGCTGATCCATCGACTATTACTCCCTCGCAATGGCATTCTTGCCCATATCAAGTGCTAAACAAGTTTATCGGCCAAAACGCTCCCTGAGTGACCCCTGCGACTTGGGAAATCTCTCAAAGCTCGGCCCGCAGCGCCCCCCGCGCCTAAGCTAACGCTTGCTCGAGTTCTCTTTTGTTCATGTTCGAATGGGGTGCGCGCTTGAGTGCCTGCTGGACGCGCCGCGTTGGCCCTCTGACCGGGTTGGGCGAAAAAAGACCTGGCGGCTTAGTTAGGCCGCCGTTTTCTCAGCGAGCTCGCCCAAGCGTAACCGCAAAAAGGCCACGACTGCAGCCTTCTCGGCACTCATGCCCTCGATCTCTTCAGTCAGTAGAGGCCGGTCTTTTCGGCCAGAGTGGCGAGCAAAGTCCCACCAAAGTAGCCTTCGAAAATCTCCGGATGGATATAGCATCGGCGACAGACTGCAGGTGTATTTCCGAGATGCTTCGCCACTCGCTCCACCGCCGGAACGACCGCGCGTTTACGCATGGCATCACTGTCGACATGCTCGAACTCGCGGAGCGCAAGCGCGGCCAAATTGGTACCCGCCCAGGTTCGAACGCTCGCCGGCGTGTTTCGCCGCAGTCAGCGAGTCAAGCGCCGCGACTAGCTGTGGAACTTTCCCCATCTTTGACGAGCACTCACATCGGCGCTCAGCTCGCCTTCTTACGCCGGTTCGACTGCCCGGATATCCGACATCGCAATCGCGACGGCCTGCTTGCGGCTGTTTGCTTTGCGTCCGGAGCCGCTCTTCAGCTTGCCCTCCTTGTATTCGTGCATTACTTTGTTAACTTTTCCCTTTGCGTCGAACGGGCCATAGCTGTTGCGTCTTTCTCTCTTACTATCAAAAGCGGGCGGGCCGCCGGTCGCGGCGGCCCGCAACAATGTCAATCAGACAGGGGGTATCCAATACTCGTCGATCCGGTCGCGGTAGGCGCGATCGGACCAGTCGGGCGGACTGCTCGTCGTGTAATACGGCGAGCGCTCGAGCCGGTCACGGTCGAGATCCACGCAATATCCGCCGAGGCTCGTGTTGTAGGTAAGCGAGCGCCAGGGCAGCGGATGATAGCTCTCGCCAATACCGAGGAAACCCCCAAAGGACATTACGGCGTATTCCACATGCCCGGAAAACTTATCGACCATCAGATGATGGATCGAGCCGAGATGCTGACCTTCCCCATTGTAAACCGCCGTTCCATCGACTTTCTCCGATGAAATCAGCCGATTGGTCTCGTGCGTGTCGACCGGCTGACGGACCATTGTGACCGTGTCGCTCTGCATACTGTCTTCCTTCCAGTGAGTTGAAACTCGAAGAACAAACAGGTTGGGAGCGACTCCGGTTCCTCGGCACGGTTACTCGCAGCCACAAATTAGTTTGATGAGAGGCCGCAACCCAATAGTCTGCCCCCGGCAATCACTCCGAATTTGCCGTCGCGATCGAAGGATCATCGTGGGAAGCACAGGGGCGGTGGGTTCCAGCACGGTCACGGCAATTTCGCTGTCGGGCACTCCCTCGGTCTTCAGCCGATTGCGGGCGTCCTCGGCAATGCCGCTCGAGCGGAACAATCCAACAACCAGGAGGGGTTCCATCTGCGCGTTCCTACTCATAGTTGGTCTACGATCTCGCGCGCGCCCGCGCGCGAGCGAACGAGTGATCAGATTCAGATTTCCATTCGACAGGCTGTCGACTATTACCGCGCTACACCCTCCAAAATTTCGCGGACTTGGGCAATTTCCCGCCCGCCTTTTCGGTTACGGCGATGCGGGACGCGATCTGCTGCTGCTCCTGGCCGGCGATGAACCCCATTGCTAGCGCCTTTTCGGCCTGTTTTCTTGTATGCTTTCGAGGATGCGCTATCATTACGGCAAGACGCTTGTGAACTTCGATGTCGTTCAGCGCGCCAAGCGACCCTTGCAAAGTTTTGAGGATAGCCGTCAACCGCGAGCGCTCTCTGGTCTGCTTGCGGTTATCGAATAGTCCAGCGAAGAACTCGCAGGCGTAGCGCAGCTTTTTGACGGCAACACGCAGCTTATGCCGCTGGCGAGCGTCGAGGCCCTCGATTTCCTCAAGCCTCTTCGAGATCTTCTTTGAGCGCGTGTCGAAAATGTCCGCCGCGAATTCGAGCGCCGGTCTTTCCCGGCGGGCAACCCTCAGGGGCTCGGTGCTCTTCGACCATTCGCCATTGGTGACCCAAAGCGCGGTGCGGAGACCGAGTGCCCGATAGCGATCGCTGTCGATCGCCGCTTTGGCCTTCTGCAGCCCGGCATCCCGCCTCCCTTGCAAATCCCTTTCGAGCAGATCGATGTCGCGGCCAATCGGCGGGACGCGGCGCTCTTTGCTGACGCGGTGCTCGAGCAGCACATCTAAATCGCGGGCGGGGCCGAGCTGCTCGGTGAGCCATCTCAGCTCCGACTGGACCGCCTCGGTCTCCGAACCGGGCAATAATTCCTTGAATATCGAAATTGCCGCACGCGGTCGACGCAGACCGACGCGCATTTGGTGGACCCCTTCGGTGTCGCCCTCGCGCACGGCCCTTTCATTGGCTGCGGTATGGTCGAGACAGGACAATGCAATGGCCTGAAAGGCGGCCGCCGTCGAAATCTCCGGATCGAGGGCGATCGCGCCGCGGCAAACGGCTTTCGCTGACTGCCCGGCGCTGAGCGCGTAGCCGCGCTCCGGCTTCGATAGGGCCGCATAGGCGACACGAGCCGATTGTGCCAGTCGTTCGGCAATCGTCGCTATGGCGCCGCGGTCGCCGTGTTTCAGCTCGATCTCTATCTCGCTGACCGGTTCATGCCGTTCACGGGCCTTGATATGCCCACGATCGACTGCGAGCTCGAGGTCAGCGTCGCCGACATGGATCGGGAAGGCGGCGCTCTCGACCACGGTCTCGAACATCGGCTGCAGCTTTCGCCGCAGTTTTTTGGTAGCCAAAGGCTCGAGCGCGGTACCCTTGGCGAACTTTAGGTCGGGCTTATCGCCAGTAATTTTCTCTTCCCATTCGTCCCGGCCAAACGCACCACGGGCGGCCTTTTGCAGAGCCTTGATGGTCTGCACGCGGTCCGCGCCAATGTGGCGGACCCGAAGCGCCAGGCCGTGCTTGCGAAGCTTGGATTTCGCCGTATCGAAATACACCGTAACGAGGTTGAGGTTTTCGTGTTTTGCTGGAGCGTTCGCCGCCTCGCTCAGCCACGGCACTCGTGCGACTTCGTCTATGGCAGACGGCGGAACCTGCAGCTTCAGCTCGACTTCGCGACCCATATTCTAATCCTCTTGCACCTGAAGCTTGTTCCGGCACTATCTCTCCGACACCGCACGGCCGAACAGGCGGCGCAACTCGGCCTTGGCTGCTTCCAACACGTGCTTTCGAGACGCCGACAGGTTTGTACCAGCGCGGTTGATGTAAAAAGTCAGCATCGACATTGCCGATTGGAACGCGCTCGTTTTGCGCCTATCGCTGTGCTCGGCAGAGCGCTCTAAGGAGGCGGCGATGCGCTTGGCGCTGCGTGACTTGAAGATGTCCTCTTCGAGGTCGAGCGCGTCGCTGGTTTCGGTGACCTTCGCCGACCACTTGCGGCCGGGTCGTTGCCTTGCCATCGTTTCTCCTCCGCTTACACGAGAAAACTACTACCAAGCAGCTGGGTTCCCCGAGGAGATGCCAAATCACCACCGCGTGACAGGCGCGGCCGGGCGGCCGCGCGCTTCAGGCCGCAGCCAAGGCTTTGACTATTTCAACCTCGCGACGACCGTGGTTGCCATTGTCTCGGCGCTCCCACCGACCGCAGGCCCAATGGGAGACAAAGCGTGACGCGTGAAACGACAGGTGACGAAAACTGCCACACCAGCGATGCGAGGCTGTTCCAGGTGTTGGCGCCGGGGATGGTAACCGCAGCAGCTAATGACGACCCAGTGGTGTGGCGCTGAATTTTTCGCGGATCGATCCAATCAAAGCGCTCAATTGCAGCGCGGTCTTGAACGGCGTGGTCGTGGTCGCATTGATGGTGACGATGATGTTCATGACGATGCGGCGCGCAGTCATGGCGAGGTTAACCCTCTCGCCCGCCCTGCAGGTTATAGGTTGGCTCCCAGCCGATGCTTTTCGCCCCTGCCGCCGAGACATCTTCTTCCTCCAAATCGCATAGATCCGTTCGCAGGAGCTAACCTTTGCAACCCCTGAACCATTCCAAAATGGTGCCCACCGCCGGCGGCACCGATCGCGCTTAAAGAAGGAACAAGCTCGAGAAGCCGGCGATTGATGCGTTCGAGTGTCATCTCTTCCCACCGCCAGAAATACCGTTGCCATGTGCCTTGCATTCTGCAGCCTTCGCAGGCGGGATGAGGCGGGTAAACAGACTGCTTGGCGTGGTACCCCACAATTTCCTCGATTGCCGGCAGCACACGCGCCATCCATGGTGTATGTCACGGCGACCGTTCGGCAAAGACATTCTGCATGGTGTACGCAGAGGTGAACCGTACGTCTAGATAACGGGCCAAAACGCAGGCTGATCGGATTCGTTTACCGGCGTGAAGAACACCGCACCGTTGGTCAGTTTGATTGGATTGCCATTGAACGTGCAAGGCCTATCAAAAAGTATCTGCAGCTTGATCCCGGTTGCGGCTTGAGACGGCGAACTGCAACGGTTCGCGATCATAGCAAAGTCCGCGACGACCGCCGTTCTTTGCGCCGGAACTTGAGGTAAGGCGAAATGGTTAGCATTGTAATTTGGGCGGCAATCTCTCGGTTGCGCCCAGCGCGTTCTGGAGGAGCAGTCCGATGGCAGTCGACGAACTACACGAGGGCGTAAGCCAGAGTTTAACGCCCACGGAGGGGCAGGAAACCACCGCACAGCAAAGGCGGGCGACCGCGATGCGAATCGGCAGCCTGGCAGCCGCCGGTCATCATGCGGCCGGCGACCTCGAAGAGCATTTTCCGCAAATCGCCCGTTACATCCATGACGCTTCGGCCGGGTTCGAGCATCTCGAGCTTTTTACGTGACCCCAATCTCGACGAGGTAGCGAATTTCGTCGGCAATTTGGGTCGCAAGCAGCCGGCCGCGATTGTTGCGGGAGTTTTTCTGGTAGCCGTCGGGCTGTCGTGGTTCCTACGGAACTCCGGCAACCCCTCGGAGGATTTCGGGGTCGACGGCC
>Ga0306920_100007869_pt1 | contig 14086 bp, 12 predicted proteins | sample flu12Cox44000170_FD_204666 | JGI IMG/M metagenome (GOLD analysis project Ga0306920, IMG submission 204666) | Lab enrichment of tropical soil microbial communities from Luquillo Experimental Forest, Puerto Rico - flux4day.12C.oxic.44.000.170 (v2)... | ecosystem: Environmental > Terrestrial >...
CTTCCAGCGCAACCCCTGGATGGCGGCGCTGGCGACGACCGGCATCGTCTTCGCCGCGGTCTACATGCTCTGGATGTACCAGCGCGTCGTGTTCGGCGAGGTCACCAGGGACGCGAACCGCCGGCTCGCCGACCTCACCATGCGCGAGTGGTCGGTGCTGGTCCCGGTGGTGGCGCTCATCGTGTGGATCGGCGTCTACCCGGCGGCGTTCACCGGCAAGACCGAGACCACCATCGAGGCTCTGATCGCCCAGGTCCAGAGCAAGTCCGGCGCGAACCGCTGAGCATGGACGCGATCGTCTTCCCGCCCGTCCTCCTCGGCCCGCTGCTGCCGACCCTCATCGTGCTGATCGCCGCCGCGCTCGTGCTGGCGCTCGACATCATTCCCCGCACGGTCCCCCGCGAGCTCGCTGCGATGGTGACGCTGGCCGGCATGGTCGGCGCGCTCCTGGCGACCCTGGCGCGGTGGAGCACGCCGGCGCGCGCGTTCCGCGACATGATCGTGCTCGACAACTTCGCCCTGTTCTTCAACGTCGTCATCTGTTACGCGGGCGCCCTCATCGTGCTGCTCTCGATGGACTACCTGCGCCGCACCGGCAGCGAGTCGGGCGAGTACTGGGCGCTCGTGCTCTTCGCGACCGCCGGGATGATGCTGATGGCGGCGGCCGGCGATCTGATCGTCGTGTTCCTGGCCCTCGAGCTGATGTCGCTGTCGCTCTACGTGCTCGCGGACCTGTTCAAGCGCGAGCTCGCCTCGGGCGAGGCGGCGATGAAATACTTCCTGCTCGGCGCGTTCGCGTCGTCGTTCATGCTCTACGGCATCGCCTTCATCTACGGTGCCACCGGCACGACGAACCTCGACCGGATCGCCGCGGCGGTGGCCGCGCGGCCCCGCGATCCCCTGTTCGTCATCGGGCTCGGCCTCACGATGGTCGGCTTCGGCTTCAAGATCTCGTCGGTGCCGTTTCACATGTGGGTGCCCGACGTCTATCAGGGCGCGCCGACCAGCGTGACGGCGCTGATCGCGACCGGCTCCAAGGCCGGCGCGTTCGCCGCCCTGATCCGCGTGCTGACGGTGACCCTGCGTGGCGTCCCGCCCGACTGGGCGGCGCTGCTCTGGGCGAGCGCGGCCGTCACGATGACGGTGGGCAACGTGGTCGCGCTGGCGCAGTCGAATCTCAAGCGGATGCTCGCCTACTCGTCGATCGCGCACGTCGGCTACATGCTGGTCGGCCTGGTGGCCGGCGGGGTGGGCGGGGCGGGCGCGGTGCTCTTCTATCTGCTGACCTACACCTTCACGACCGCCGGTGCCTTCGGCGTGATCACGCTCTGCGAGCGCGCGCGCGGCGAGGCCGTCGAGATGTCCGACTACGCCGGGCTCGCGCGGCGGCACCCGGTGCTGGCGGCGACGCTCGGGCTCTTCCTGCTGTCGCTGATCGGGATTCCTCCGCTGGCCGGGTTCGTCGGCAAGTTCTACGTGTTCGGCGCCGCCGTACGCGCCGGCTACGTCTGGCTGGCCGTCATCGGCGTCCTGAACTCCGCGGCGGCCGCGTACTACTACCTCCGGGTCGTCATCTACATGTACATGCGCGAGCCCGAGGGGGCCGCCGCCACCTACGCCTCGTCGTTCGCCGGCAGCCTCGCCCTGGCGATCGCCCTGCTGGCGATCGTGCTCCTCGGCGTGATCCCGGCCCCGTTCGTCGACCTCGCCCAGGCCGCCGTCGCCCCGCTGCTGCGCTAGCGCGGATGGCGCATGGGTGGCGGCGCGCGCGCTGGCTGGCGGGTGGCGGCGGGCGCGGACCCGGGGGAAGGGGTCCCGGCTACCACGCGGCACGCGTGCGGATTCCCCACTCGTCTGGGCTCCATCCCGGCGCATAACGTCCGCCGCCGCATGGAGGGAACGGGTCCCGGGACCCCTCCCCCCGGGCCCGCGCCCGCCGCCACCCGTCTGTCGACGCCGGTCGCTCGCCCATGAACATCGCGCTACCGCAGCGCGGGTGGTTGTTCGACTTGGACGGCACCGTGTATCGCGGCGAGACGTTGATCTCCGGCGCCGACACGACGATCGCCGCGCTGCGCGCGGCCGGCCGCCGCGTGGCCTTTCTTTCCAACAAGCCGCTGCAGACGCGGGCCGACTACGCGCGGAAGCTCACGCGGCTGGGCATCCCGACCGGGGACGACGATGTCATCAACTCCTCGCTCGTGCTGGCGCGCCACCTGGCGCGGCTCGACGCGGGGGCGCCGGTTTTCGTCATCGGCGAGCCGCCGCTGATCGCCGAGCTCCGCGCGCACGGCTTCGAGGTGCGCCCCGATCACCGCGTGCGCTGGGTCGTGATCGCGTTCGACCGCACCTTCGATTACGCGAAGCTGAACACGGCGCTCCAGGCCGTGCGCCAGGGTGCCCGCCTCATCGCGACCAACCCGGACCGGACGTGCCCGACCGAGGACGGCGAGATTCCCGACTGCGCGGGGATGACGGCCGCCGTCGAGGCGGTGACCGGGCGCACGGTCGAGGTCGTCGTCGGCAAGCCGTCGCCGATCATCCTCGAGGTCGCTCTCGAGCGGCTCGGTGTCGAGGCGTGCGAGTGCGTGATCGTCGGCGACCGTCTCGAGACCGACATCGTCATGGGCAAGCGGCTCGGGCTGGCCACGGTGCTGGTGCTCTCGGGCATCACGCCGGCGGGCGACGCGCGGATCGCCGACGCGGCGCCCGATCTCGTCCTGCCGTCGATCCGCGAGCTCGTGCAGGCGTGATCGCCCGCCGAAGTTGACGGCCGTCGTCGCCGGGCAGTACGGTGATGGCTGGCGCCGCCCGGCCGGCGCCCGGGGGCGCCGAGGCCGGCGCCCGGGGGAGCGAGCGAATGATCGAGACGGCGATGTGGCGTCGGAGCGCCTGACCCGGTGCAGGGACGTCCCTGGCCGCTGGAGGACGCCGAGTACGACGTGGTCGTCGTCGGCGGCGGGATGGCCGGCGCCGGCGTGGCGCGCGAGCTGGCGCTCCGCGGCGTGTCGGTCGCGCTGGTCGAGAAGGGCGACTTCGCGTCGGCGACGACGTCGCAATCATCGAAGCTCATCCACGGCGGCCTCCGCTACCTCGAGCTGTTCGATTTCGGCCTCGTGCGCGAATCGCTCCGCGAGCGCGAGACCCTGCGCAGCCTGGCGCCGCATCTGGTGCGGCCGCTGCCGTTCCTGGTGCCCATCTACCGAGACTCGTCGCGCAGCCTGATCAAGGTGCGCATCGGCCTCAAGCTCTACGACTGGCTCACACCCGGTCGGCGGCGCGAGCGCTATCGCGTGCTGCCGGCGGTCGACGCGCTCTCCCTCGAGCCGGCGCTGCGGGCGGGCGATCTGCGCGGCGCCGGCTACTACTTCGACGATCTCCTGCTGTTCCCCGAGCGTCTCTGCCTCGAGAACGTCCTCTCGGCGTGCCGGTTCGGGGCGCGGGCGTTCAACTACACGCAGGTTGCCGAGTTCACGCGCGACCGGCGCGGCACGATCACCGGCGTCCGTGCGCGCGATCTGCTGACCGGCAAGGTCGCGACCCTGGGGGCGCGGATCGTGGTCAACGCGACCGGCCCCTGGGTCGACGAGCTCCGCGCGGCGGCCGGCGTGTCCGAGCGCGGCCCGCAGATCCTCCGGCGGACGAAGGGCATCCACTGTCTGGTGCCGCGGCTGACCGATCGCGCCATCTACCACTCGACGCGCGACGACCGCATGATCTTCGTGATCCCCTGGCGCGACTTCTCGCTGATCGGCGCGACCGATACCGACTTCAACGGCGATCTCGACCGCCTGCACGCGACCGGCGACGAGGTCACCTACCTCCTGGGCGAGGTGCGCAAGGTCCTGCCCGATCCGCGCGTCTCGCTCGACCACGTCGTCTACACGTACGCGGGGGTGCGGCCGCTCTCGTTCGAGAAGGGCAAGCGCGAATCCGACGTCTCGCGCGCGCACAAGGTGGTCGCCGAGGAGCGCGGGCGCTTCCTGTCGATCACCGGCACCAAGCTCACGTGCTTCCGGAGCCTGGCCGAGACCCTGGGCGACCAGGTCATGCGGAGTCTCGGGCGGCGCGGCGAGAGCAGGAGCCAGCGCATCGTGCTCGACGGGACCGACGACGAGGCGTCGACCCGGGCCGAGGCGCGCGCGTGGCTCGACGTCTCGGGCGAGGTGGCGACCACCGGGCTCGGCCGCGACACGCTCGAGACGCTCGTGTCGGTGTACGGCCGCGGCTGGACGCGGGTGCTGGCGCTCGCCGGCAAGGTGGCCGGCGGCGCCGAGCGGCTCTGTCCGTCGAACCCCGACATCGTCGCCGAGCTGCATCACGCGGTGCAGGACGAGATGGCGGTCTCGCTCCAGGACGTGCTCTTGCGGCGTACCGGCATCGGCACCAGCCGTTGCCAGGGTCAGGACTGCGCGGAGTCGATCGGGCAGCGCATGGCGCAGCTCCTCGGCTGGTCGCCGCGCCGGCTCGACGCCGAGCTCGAGGCCTATCACGCCCACGTCGCGCGCTCGCACCGGTTCCGGACGTAGATCAGGCAGCGCGCACGGTCGCGTCATCTGGCCGTCACGCCCGGTGCGACGCGTCTCGCGTCGCACCTCGTGTGCTATAGTGCGGCGCACCTGGCACGGATGATCCTCCGCACGAACTGCGCGAAAACATGGAGGCGCTCATGAAGCGCTCGACCCTGAGCGTGCTCGTCTCGGCGGTGCTCCTGGTGGCGCTGCCGGTGACCGCGATGGCCGCGACCGAGATCCAGTTCTGGCACGCGATGACGGCGGTGCTGGGCGAGCGCGTCAGCGACATCGCCACCAAGTTCAACGCCTCGCAGAGCGAGTACGTGGTGAAGGCGATCAACAAAGGCACGTACGCGGAAGCGCTCAACGCCGCGGTCGCCGCGTATCGGGCCAAGCAGCCGCCCCACATCGTGCAGGTGTACGAGGTCGGCACGCAGACCATGCTGTCGTCCGGCGCGGTCTATCCCGTGTATCAGCTCATGAAGGACAACGGGATCACGATCGACTGGAACGATCTCATCGGACCGGTGAAGAGCTACTACTCGACCGGCGGCAACCTCTACTCGATGGCGTTCAACTCGTCGACGCCGATCCTCTTCTACAACAAGGACCTGTTCAAGAAGGCCGGGCTCCCCGACCGGGCGCCGACGACCTGGGACGAGATCGAAGCGACCGCGAAGAAGCTCCACGCCGCCGGCGTGAAGTGCGCGTACAGCTCGGCGTGGCCGTCGTGGGTGCTGGTCGAGAACATGCACGCCTATCACGACCAGCCCTTCTCCGATCACGCGAACGGCTTCGACGGGCTGGCGACGAGCTTGAAGATCAACGGGCCGTTTGGCGTCAAGATGATGGAGCTGCTCGCGCGCGGCGCCAAGGAGGGCTGGTTCACGTACGGCGGGCGCGCCAACAAGGCCGAGGCGCTCATGACCGCCGGCGAGTGCGGCATCTTCACGACCTCGTCCGCCTACATCGGCAACCTCGCGCGCGCCTCCGAAGGCAAGTTCACCTGGAGCACCGGGTTCCTGCCGCGCCTGGCCGGCTATCCCCAGGGCAACTCGATCATCGGCGGCGCTACGCTCTGGGTGATGAAGGGCGCCAAGCCCGAGGAGTACAAGGGGGTCGCCCAGTTCTTCAAGTACGTCGCGTCGACCGAGAACCAGGCGTGGTGGGCCGGCGTGACGGGCTACCTGCCGCTCACCAATGCGGCGGCGAAGGCGCTCGAGGCCTCGGGCCACTACACGAAGAACCCGAACCAGAAGACCGCCGTGAACCAGATGAACAGCGGCAAGAACACCCCGAACAGCCAGGGGATCCGGCTCGGGAACTTCACCTCGATCCGCGACGCGATCGAGGAGCAGATGGAGCACATCTTCAGCGGCAACAAGACCGCCAAGCAGGGGCTCGACGACGCAGTGGCGAAGAGCAACGAGATCCTGAAGGAGTTCGCGGCGCTCTACAAGTAGTCGGCGGCGGATGAAACGCACGGTCTTCCGTAATCGCTGGCTGCCGTGGGCCCTGGTGGCGCCGCAGCTCGCGGTCACGATCGTGTTCTTCTTCTGGCCGGCGTTCGACTCGGTCCGGCTGTCGCTCTACCGCGCCTCGCCGTTCGGCGACCGCATGATCTTCGTCGGCACCGGCAACTTCGAGCGGCTGCTCGCCGACCCGGCCTACTTCCGGAGCATCGGCACGAGCTTCCTCTTCTCGGCCCTGGTGACCGTGGTGGGGCTGGCGGTGGCGCTCCTGCTGGCCTCGCTCGCCAACGCGAAGATCCGGGGGCTCGCGATCTATCGCACGCTCCTCCTGTGGCCGTACGGCATCGCGCCGGCCATCGCCGGCGTCATCTGGCTCTTCATCTTCCATCCGTCGTTCGGCGTGCTGCCCTACGTCCTGTCGTTCGTGACGGCGTACCAGTTCAACTGGTTCTTGAAGGGCTGGGTGGCGCTGATACTGATCGTCGTCGCGGCGATCTGGAAGCAGTTCGGCTACAACCTGGCCTTCTATCTGGCGGGCCTGCAGGCCATCCCCGGCTCGGTGCTCGAGGCGGCCAGCGTGGACGGCGCCGGACCGATCCGGCGATTCTTCGCGATCACGTTCCCGCTGCTGTCGCCGGTCACCTTCTTCCTGTTCACGCTCAACATGACCTTCTCGTTCTTCGAGACGTTCGGCCTCGTCCACGCGGTGACGCAGGGAGGCCCGGGCGACGCGACGTCGATCCTGGTGTTCCGGGCGTGGAAGGACGGCTTCGAGGGGCTGCAGCTCGGCTACTCCGCCGCGCAGTCGGTGATCCTGATGCTGCTGGTGATCGCGCTCACCGCGGTGCAGTTCCGCTTCGCGGAGAAGAAGGTCACGTACTGATGGCGTCCACGAGCCCGGTCGCGTCCGCCGGCGCCGTCGCCACCGCCGAGCTGGCGAGCCGCCTGCCGGCTGCGCGACGGCGCGACCTGTCTGGCGTGATCGCCCACGCGATCCTGGTCGCCTCGGTGTTCGTGCTGGCCTTTCCGCTCTACTACGCGTTCGTCATCAGCACCCAGACGCTCGACGAGGTGACGAGCCTGCCGCCGAAGCTCGTCCCGTCGACGAACCTGGCGCAGAACTACGCCGACGCCTGGGCGCGCGTGAAGATGGGCCGGCTTCTCCTGAACAGCGCGATCGTCGCCCTCGCGGTCGCCGTCGGAAAGATCGCGATCTCGCTGCTCTCGGCGTTCGCGATCGTCTACTTCAACTTCCGCGGCAAGCAATTCGTCTTCTGGACGATCTTCATCACCCTGATGATGCCGGTGCCGGTGCGGATCGTGTCGACCTATCAGGTGATCAGCGTGCTGGGCTGGATCGACACGTACTGGGGGCTCACGGTGCCGCTGATGGCGTCGGCGACGGGCACCTTCCTGTTCCGGCAGTTCTTCCAGACCATCCCGGACTCGCTCGCCGAGGCCGCGCAGCTCGACGGCGCCGGCCCGCTCCGGTTCCTGTGGTCGTTTCTGCTGCCGCTGTCGAAGGCGAACATCGCCGCGCTGTTCGTCATTCTCTTCGTGTACGGCTGGAACGACTACCTCTGGCCGCTGATCGTGACGAACCGGCCGGAGATGCGGACGGCCGTGATCGGGATCGACTCTCTGATTCCCCGTACCTCGCAGCTGCCGGAGTGGAACGTGGCGATGGCGGCGGCCATGATGGTGCTGCTGCCCCCGGTGGTCGTGATCGTGGTGATGCAGCGGTGGTTCGTGAAAGGCCTGATCGAGACCGAGAAGTGACGCGGATCGCGGCGCATCGCGGCGGCGCGGCCCTCTGGCCCGAGAACAGCCTCCTCGCGTTCCAGAGCGCGATCGCGCTCGGCAGCGACCTGCTCGAGCTCGACGTGCACCTCACGCGCGACCATACCGTCGCGGTGATCCACGACGCGACGCTCGAGCGCACCACCGACGGCGCCGGCCCGATCGGCGACGCGACGGCCGCCGACCTGCGCCGGCTCCGCCTGCGCGGACCGGGCGCGACCCTGACCGACGAGCACGTGCCAACGTTCGATGAGGTGCTCGCCGCGGCCTCGGCATCGACTGCGCCGGTGGGGCTCCTGGTCGAGGTGAAGGGCCCGGCCGTGGGTGTCCGGTACGAGGGGCTGGAGGAGCTGGTGCTCGCCGCGCTCGCGCGAGCCGGCCTCCAGGCACGCGCCACTGTCATGGCGTTCAACCCCGAGGTGATCGAGCGCGTCCGCGCGCTGGCGCCGCGCGCCCGCACGACGTTTCTGGTGTCGCGCGGCGCGATCGAGCGGGCGGGGGCGCGCCCGGAGCAGAGCGTCGACTGGGCGGTCGCCGCCGGCGTCACCGATCTCGGCGTCGAGTACACGCTGGCGGACGAGCGACTGGTCGCCGCGGCGCACGGCGCCGGCCTCGCTCTCGGCGTGTGGACGGTGAACGACGAGGCCGAGATCCGGAGAATGCTGGACCTCGGCGTCGATATCGTGACCAGTGATCGGCCTGATCTGGCCAGGCGTCTGCAGCGAGGCGGCGCGTGAGGCGCTTCGCCGCGATCGTGGGCTCGCTGCTGCTGGTCTGGCTCTGGCTCGCATGCACCGCGGCGCCGATGGCCGGCGGCCCGGCGACGCGCGTGGCGGCACACCGCGGCGGCGCGGCGCTCTGGCCCGAGAACAGTCTGTTCGCGTTCCGCGAGGCGCTCGCGCTCGGCGTCGACGCGCTCGAGTTCGATCTGCACATGAGCGCCGACGGCGAGGTCGTCGTGATCCACGATCCGACGCTCGAGCGCACGACCACGGCCGCCGGCCGCGTGCGTGACCTGAAGCTCGCCGATCTCGCCCGGGCGCGGCTCAAGACGGGCGACGGGGCCATCACCGACGAGCCCATCCCGACCTTCGCCCAGGTGCTGGATCTCGCGTCGAATGGATCGGCCGAGCTCCTGCCCGAGATCAAGGTCGACGCGAACCGGCAGCGCTACGACGGGATCGAGGAGAAGGTGCTGGCGCTCCTCCGCGCGCGCCGGCTCCTGTCACGGGCGACCATCCAGGCGTTCCAGCCCGAGACGATCCGCCGCTTGCGCGAGCTCGAGCCGAGTGTCCGCACGATGGTCCTGGTGGCCCGCGGCGACGTCGAGCGGGAGCGCGCGCGGCCGGCCGAGGCCGTCCGGCGCGCCCACGATCTCGGCGCGAGCGACCTCGGCATGAACCATCGGCTCATCGACGCCGACGTCATGACGGCGGCGCGTGCCACGGGGATCCGCGTGTCCGCCTGGACCGTCAACGACGAGCCGGATCTTCGCCGCATGATAGACCTCGGCGTGGACGTGGTGATGAGCGATCGGCCCGATCTCGCGAAGCGGCTCACCGGGCGATGAGCGCCCGCCGCTACGTCCTCGCCCTCGATCAGGGCACGACTGGATCGACCACCCTGGTCATCGATCTCGAGGGCAGGGTGCTCGCCCGCGGCTATGCCGAGCTGCCGCAGTACTATCCCCAGCCGGGCTGGGTCGAGCACGATCCCGAGCAGATCTGGTCGACCGTCGAGCGGTCGGCACGGGCCGCGATGGCCGACGCGCGCGTGGCCGGCCACGAGATCGCCGCCGTAGGGATCACGAACCAGCGCGAGACGACGATCGTATGGGATCGCGCGACCGGGACCCCGATCCATCGCGCGATCGTCTGGCAGTGCCGCCGGTCGGCCCCGATGTGCGATCGGCTCCGCGCCGACGGCGTCGAGGGCCGCGTGCGCCGGATCACGGGGCTGGTGCTCGACGCCTACTTCTCGGGCACGAAGATCCGCTGGCTGCTCGACGAGGTCCCCGGCGCGCGCCGGCGCGCCGAGCGGGGCGAGCTCGCGTTCGGCACCGTCGACTCGTGGCTCGTCTGGAAGCTCACGGGCGGCCGCGTGCACGCGACGGACGCCACGAACGCGTCGCGCACGCTCTGCCTCGATCTCAGAACGGGCGACTGGAGCGACGAGATGCTGACAATCCTCGGCGTGCCGCGCCCCGTGCTGCCGGCGGTGGCGCCGTCCTCCGGGGTGTTCGGCGAGACGGCCGATCTCGGCTGGCTGCCGCGCGGGGTGCCGATCGCCGGCATCGCGGGCGATCAGCAGGCCGCGCTGTTCGGCCAGGCGTGCCTGACGCCCGGCGCGGCGAAGAACACCTACGGGACCGGATGCTTCGTGCTGCTGAACACGGGGACCGAGCCTGTCGCCTCGTCGCACGGGCTCGTGACGACGATCGCCTGGCGGATCGGCGGGGCCACGACGTATGCGCTGGAGGGCAGCGTGTTCATCGCGGGCGCCGCGATCCAGTGGCTACGCGACGGGCTCGGACTGATCCGGAGCGCCGCCGAAAGCCAGGCGCTGGCCGAGGCGGTGCAAGACACCGGCGGCGTCCATTTCGTCCCGGCCTTCGTCGGGCTCGGCGCGCCCCACTGGGACATGTACGCGCGTGGCACCATCGTCGGCCTGACGCGCGGTACGACCGGCGCCCATCTGGCCCGTGCGGCGCTCGAGTCGATCGCGTTCCAGAGCCGCGACGTGCTCGAGGCGATGGCCGCCGACGCGGGGATCGCAGTCCGCGAGCTTCGCGTGGACGGCGGCGCGGCTGCGAACGACTTCCTGTGCCAGTTCCAGGCCGACGTGCTGAACGTGGCCGTGCTGCGGCCGCGGATCATCGAGACGACGGCGCTCGGTGCCGCGTACCTGGCAGGGCTGGGCGCGGGCGTGTGGCGCTCGCTCAGCGAGGTCGAGCAGCGCTGGGCCCTCGAGCGGCGGTTCGAGCCGCGCTGCGACGAGGCGACGCGAGCGTCGCGCTACGAGGGCTGGCGGCGGGCGGTCGAGAGGGCCAAGGGGTGGGTGATTCCCGAATGAACTAGCGTGCCACTCTCTTCGCCATCGCGGCCCGGAGAGCCCGCTGCCGCCCGAAGAGGTGGGCTTCAGCCTCGCGGACCAGAAGGTGGGACTGGTCGGACAGTTCTTTGCTGCGCTTGATCAAGATCTGCGCCGCCTCTCGCACCTCTTGTGTCCTTTGCCGTACTTCGGAGGGCAGGACGACGCAGGCGGACAGATGCGCGCGAACGCTCTGCGTCAAATTCGTCCGGCACTGAGGGCACAGATTCGTGCGGCCTCCGAGCGGATCGGCAGCAAGCTCCATCATGCGGAAGCCGACGACGCACCACAGGCACTTGGCGACGACGTGATCCGAGCAATAGATGAACAGCAGCGCCCGCTCTTCCGGCGTCAGACCCTGGGCCCGCGCACAGTCCACGTGCGAGAGACGGCCGGCGGACGACTCGATGACGTCGGTGAGCGCGATAGGGCGAGAGCACGTCGCGCATGTGACCTGCATGTAGCGCCTCGCTTCCGGGCGGAGAGTAGCAGGAGGTTTCCCTGGAGTCCAGGGCGGTGATCACGCCGCCCGTCGACGTCGAGCATGGACGTCGATTCCGTAGCAAACGGCTCAGGTTGCGTCGTAAGATCGCGTCGCTACACGCCGTGGCAGATCCCTGAGAGGAGACGAGCGATGACACGATTCGCGATCCTGGCGCTCGCGGCCCTGCTGTCCGCGAGCTGGTCCGGCCCGGCCGCGGCGCAGACGCCGCCGATCGAGGGCGAGCTGGCGCTGATCACGCCGGTCTCGAAGTTCATCCACGACGCGGCGCTGAAGGCGTTCGCCGAGTATGCCAAGGAAAAGTGGAACGTCACCGTGAGAGTCAGCGCGATCCCCGCCGGAACGCCCGTCGCGTACGGGCGCATCGTCGAGTGGAAGGGACGGCCGGAGGTCGACATCTTCTGGGGCGGCGAGTCGGCGCTCTTCGAGAAGCTCGCGGAGCAGAAATTACTCCAGAAGGTCGAGCTCCCGCGCGAGACGTGGGACGCGATCCCGGCCTCGATCGGCGCGCCCAAGCCGATCCCGCTCAAGGATCGGGACGGCCACTGGGTCGGCACGGCGCTCGAGCCGTACGGGCTCGTCTACCATCCGAGGAAGATTCAGCGTCTCGGCATTGCCGAGCCGAAGGACTGGGACGATCTGCTGAACCCGAAGCTCAAGGGCGAGGTCGCCCAGTGCGCGCCCACGCGGTCGTCGTCGTCGAACGCGACGTACGAGGTGATGCTGTCGATGCACGGCGAGGACAAGGGCTGGGAGTGGCTCAAGAAGCTCGCCGGCAACACCGGGCTCTTCACCGCGCGCAGCCGCGACGTGCCGACCGTCGTGGCCAAGGGCGAGTTCGCGGCGGGGTTCGCGGTCCCGTCGTACATGGCCTTCGAGGAGAAGCTGGCCGGCTTCGATCTCAAGTTCGTGGCGCCGAAGAACGCCTTCGTCACGCCCGAGCCCATGGCGATCCTCGCGGGCGCCCGCAACCCGAAGGCCGCTCGCGCGTTCGTCGAGTTCCTCCTGAGCGAGCGCGGCCAGCGCGTGTTCATGGAGCGGGGGCTCTTCCCGATCACGCCGAAGTACAAGGTGCAGGGCGCACCCGACTCCCCCGCCGAGATGGCCGTGGAGTTCACCGGCGGCGTGCGCTCGTACTTCGAGCGCGACGTCTCGAACGTCTACGACGAGGCGGCCGCGCAGAAGCGGTCGGACGCGCTCAAGCAGAAGTTCCGGACGGACATCGAAGCGACCTGGAAGAAACCCTGAAGATCCGGCTTCACGGGGTCAGCAAGCGCTTCGAGCGCGTGGTGGCCGTCGACGGCGCGAGTCTCGAGATCGGCGAAGGCGAGCTGTTCACCCTGCTCGGGCCGTCGGGCTGCGGCAAGACGACCTTGCTCCGGCTGATGGCCGGCTTCTATGCGGCGGACGCCGGCGAGATCTGGTTCGGCGAGCGCCGGGTCGACGCGCTCCGGCCGTACGAGCGCAACATCGGCATGGTGTTCCAGAACTACGCGCTCTGGCCCCACATGACCGTTCGGGCCAACGTCGCCTACGGGCTCAAGCTCAAGAAGCTCGGCGCCGCCGCGATCGCCGAGCGCGTCGCGGCGGGCCTCGAGAAGGTGAACCTGACGGGGCTCGAGCTCCGCTATCCCGGCCAGCTCTCCGGGGGCCAGCAGCAGCGGGTCGCGCTGGCGCGCGCACTCGTGCTGAACCCGGACATCCTCTTGCTCGACGAGCCCCTGTCGAACCTGGACGCGAAGATCCGGGTGCAGGTGCGCGCGGAGATCCGCAAGCTCCAGAAGGACCTGGGGATCACGACGGTGTACGTGACCCACGACCAGGAGGAGGCGCTCTCGCTCTCCGATCGCGTCGCGGTCATGCGCGACGGCCGGATCTTGCAGGTCGCGTCCCCCAAGGAGCTCTACGAGCGGCCCGCCGGGCGGTTCGTCGCGGACTTCGTCGGGACCAACAACTTTCTGGCCGGCACGTGCCGCGAGGTCGCAGCCGACCGGATCTGCGCCGAGACGGCCATCGGCCTCGTGCGCGCCTGGCCCTCGCCGCGGATCGGCCGCGGCGACCGCTGCGTGCTCGCGATCCGCCCGGAGAACATCGCGCTGGGCACCGCGCACGAGAATACGTTCGCGGGCCGGATCGTCCTCGCCTCGTACCTCGGCAGCACGCTCCGCTACGACGTCCAGGTGCGGGGCGGCGTCGTGCTCAAGGTGGACGTGGGCGATCCGTGGCACCACGAGGTGCTCCCGCTGCGCGCGGCGGTGCACGTCACCTTTCCGGCCTCGGCAGCGCTGACCCTGACCGACGAATGAGCACCCCCGCCGCCGCGCCGGCCGTCCGGGGCCACGCGGTCTCGACCATGGGCCGCCTCGCCCCCGCGCTCGGCGTCGGCGTCGTCTGGCTCTTCCTGCTCGTCTTCCTGGTCTACCCACTGCTGCGCATCCTCTACGACGCGTTCAGCGACGAGGCGGGCCGGCTGACCCTCGCGAACTTCGTCGAGTTCGCGCGTGATCCCTACTACCTGCGCTCGCTCGGGCACTCGCTGCTGCTCGGTCTCGGCACCGTCGTGGCGACCTCGCTGGTGGGCTTCGCGGTGGCGTTCCTGCTCGTGCGCTACGACTTCGTCGGCCGGAGCCTCTTCGGCTATCTGACCTTGGTCCCGATCATCTCGCCCCCGCTGGTCGGCGTGCTCGGGTTCACCTTCATCATGGGGC
>Ga0306920_100007870_pt1 | contig 14084 bp, 13 predicted proteins | sample flu12Cox44000170_FD_204666 | JGI IMG/M metagenome (GOLD analysis project Ga0306920, IMG submission 204666) | Lab enrichment of tropical soil microbial communities from Luquillo Experimental Forest, Puerto Rico - flux4day.12C.oxic.44.000.170 (v2)... | ecosystem: Environmental > Terrestrial >...
TCGCGCATGGAGAGCGCCGGATCCGCGCACCTGGTGCCCCCATCGAGTGCCGACTGGTCACGCGGAAGGCTTCCGGCGCCGCTGCCCGCGATGGCGGGGGGCGGTCATGGCGCGACCGGGCTCGGCCAAGCGATGTCGTTCCGCCCGTCCGTCGGGATGGGGGGCACGGGAGGTTTGGGAGGCGCCGTGCAGGCTCACGTCGGTCCCGCTCCGGTTCCCGCGGGGAGCGGCCTCCGGGTCATCGGGAGCCCGACTGGGAGGGGGATCGGGGCGAAGGGTGGGCCGGCGGGCGTCCTGATTCCCGGCGTCGGTGGAGAGACGCGCCTACCCTGAGGCGAGCGGCCGCTGCCCGGTCGTCCGCGCCAGCCTCAACCGACGCGCTTCTGACGGCCGTTCAGGAAGTCGACGAGGACGTACTCCCCCAGCCGCTCGGGAGTGACGAAGAGGGCGCGGCCGCGGTTGATCCGGGCCAGGTCGGCCACGAACCGTATCAGGCCCGGGCTGTCCTCTAGCATGAACGTGTTGATGCGGATCCCCTCGCGCGTGCACCGCACGACCTCGCTCCGTGTCAGCTCCCAGGTCCGCCGGGTCGTCGGGTAGTCGAAGTAGGCCTTCGTCCCCTCCAGGTGTGCCGTCGGCTCGCCGTCGGTGATCATGATGATCTGCTTGTTGGGTCCGCGGTGACGGCCGAGCGTCTGGCGGGCGAGGAGGAGCGCGTGGTGCATGTTGGTCCCGTAGTTCCGCTCGCTGATGCGCAAGGCCGGCAGGACCTCGGCCGCGTAGCGGCGGGCGTAGAGGGAAAAGCCCACAACCTCGAGCTGGTCCCGCGGATACTGGCCTCGGATGAGGGCGTGCAGGGCGAGAGCGACGCGCTTGGCGGCGACCCAGCAGTCGCGGTAGATCATGGACCGGCTCATGTCGACGAGGAGCACCGTCGCGCAGCGGGTCGACAGCTCCGTCCGGTAGACGTCGAAGTCGTCGGGACGGAGTCGGACGGGTAGGCCCGGTCCCCGACGCCGGAGGGCGTTGGCCAGGGTTCCGCTGAGGTCGAGGAGGAACGGGTCGCCGAACTCGTAGGCCTTGGTCGTGTCGCTGCGGTCGCCTCCGGCGCCCCGGCGGTCGGTCGCGTGCTGGCCGACGCGGTCCCGGCGGAGAGCCGCGAAGATCTCCGTGAGCGCGCGCTGGCCGATCTTCCGGATGGCCGCCGGGGTCAGCTCCCACCGGCGCCCCTTGCGCTCGAGGTAACCGGCTTCCTCCAGCTTCTCGGCGAGGCGCTGTAGCTGGGCCAGCTGGGCCGCCGTCTCGTCGCCCAGGCGCTGGCGAAGGGCCTCGGCATCCACCGCGCCCGGGTCGCCGGCCTCCACGGCCTGACGGAGGTCCCCCTCCAGCCGGTCGAGGTCGTGGAGCGTGCCCATCAGCGCGAGGGCCTGCTGGAGAGAAAGCGGGTCGCGGCCCTGCATGCGATACCGGTTGGCCTGACGGTCGGGGGCGAGGCGACGCAGGTTCTCCCCCAGCTCGGCGAGCTCGTCCTTGAGCCCCTCGTCTCGGAGAAGGGCGTCCTGTAGCTCCTCCAGCTCCCGCCGCTCGGCGGGGGCGAGACTCCTGAGGAGCGACTCCATCTCGGCCGCCCGCCGCTCCAGGTCGGCGAGGAGCTGGTCGAGATCGTTCACCCCGGGGAACAGTTGTCCCCACTTCTTCATGAAGCCCTGGAAGTCAGGCTGGGCCCCGGAGGCGCGCGCGCGAAGCATCCGGTTCAGGTCGCCCAGCATGTCCCGGATGGCCTGCATCTCGCCTGGGCTCAGGCTCCGCATCCCCGCCATGAGCCCGCCGATCTGATTCCGCATCATTTCGCTCCGGAGGCGCAGCATCAGCGCCTGGAACTTTTGCCAGGCCTCGACGTCCATGAAGGGGTAGTCTTGCAGACCCCGGATCTGGCCGCCGGGGTCGGCCGGGAGCTGATCGAGACGCTGGAGACGCTCGGCGGCCATCGCCTCCAGCTGACGGAGGCGCTCGGCGGGGTCGGGTCCCGTTTCCGCTCCCGAGGGTTCGCCGGGCTCCGGCGAGCGCGGCGGGTCCGGGCCCGAGGCTGGCCGCGGTCCCGGCGGCAGGGCGGGGCGCTCCCCGGCACCGCCGTCGATCGCCTGTCGCCGCGCCTCGGCCAAGCGTCGCTCGATGCCCTGGCGCTCGGTGCGAAGGACGACCTCGAGGGCCTGCCGCAGCTCGTCGAGGACGCCGTCCAACCGATGGCGGTCGAGGAGGCCTTGGCGCTGGCGGCGAACGCGCTCCAGCAGGTCGCGAAGCCCCGGCACCTCCCGACCCTCACGGGTTCGCAAGCCGCGGCGCCAGAGTCGCTCGAGCGCTCGGCGCGGATCACCGTCGGCGACGAGGTCGTCCGCCATGGCCGCCAGGAGGTCGTCGGCGTCGAAGTCGGGGAGGCTCTGGGAGCCGTCCCAGCGCGAATAGCGGATCAGCACGACGGTCTCCCTCGGCGCCGGCCCCGCCCCCCGGTGAGCCGCGTCGTCACGGTCGGCGCCGCGGCCGCCGGCCGGACCGGCGTGACTGGCACGTCCCGCTCAGATGAGGGCATCCGCCAGGAGCTTCCGCAGATCGGCGCCACCCTTCTTCCCGACGAAATCGGTCACGACCGGCACGGCCTTCTTGACCATCTCCGGCTTGAGGCCGAGCTTCTTGAACGAGCTCGTCACGCCGGCCAGTCCCGCCGCATCGCCGCCACCGACCGCCTGCGCCAACGCTGCGCCGCCGGAGGCTTTGGCGTCGAGGGCCGGCGCCGCCTTGAGCAAGGCGTCCATTCCGGGCACCGCGGCCGACACCTTGCCGAAGTCCTCGGGGCTGAGGCGCGTCTTGGCCAGCCGGAAGATCGAGCCCGCCGCTCCCTCGGCCTGCTTCGTCGAGCTGCGCATCTCCTTGGCGAGGGCGCTCACCAGCTCAGCGCTGCCTCCGGCGGCGGGCGCCTGTCCGAAAGCGCCGCCCGGCATCAGGGACACACCCGCGATCAGGACCATGGAGCTCCAGCAGACGATGCGTGTCATGGCGCGTCCTCCCCCAAAGCAGGCTGATCCTGCTTCCGCGCTCCTGTCAACCACGGTTACCATAGGCGGCGCTGGGCGGTCGTGTTGGCTCCGCCGGATCCTGCCCGCGGGACGAATCGGCCATGCCCCTTCGTGCCGGGGTCTTACGCGTGGCCGTCACGCCATCGCTGGGCCTGCCCCCGGGCGCCTGGCGGCTCCGCACCGGGCCCGCGGTCCGGGCGCCGATGCTCGCTCAGGCCCTCGTGCGCGACGACGGCAAGTGCTGGGTCGCCATCGTCGCCACCCACCTTCTCGGGATCACCCGGGACCGGGCCCAGGAGACTCGGACCCGGGTGCGGGAGCCGACCGGGATTGGGTCCGAGGCGGTACTCAGGGATCACCAACAGCCACGTGGAACGCGGGGAGGTCGATCGGCGGGGACGAGCGGCGGTCAGGGCGCTCGACCGAGTCCGCGCGCTCACGCGCCGGGGTCCCTCGAGTCGCGGGGCTTGAGCGTCGTCCCGGCAATCGTCCGGGCTGGCGGAGCCGCGGGCCAGGGCCGCATTCAGCTGCGGTACCGCGTCCCCCCGGCGGTTCGGTCCTTGTTGAGCTTCCGGTGGAGGTGGAGCCCTTCGAGGATGAACTCGACGGCGGCGGCGATCCGGGCAGGTTCCCCCCGGGCCTCGAGCGCGTCCAGCGCCCGCCGGAGACCGGGAGCGCGGCCTGCTTGGGCGATGTAGGCGGCCGCCGCCACCGCCTCGCCGACGTCCACGGTCAGACCCTTCTCGAAGGCTGCGAGCAGCTCGTCGAAGGCACCGGCCTGGAGCCGGCGGTTCCAGACGTTGAGCACGGCCCGCTGGACGAGCTTGTCGAGTAGCTTGGACTCGTCCGCGTCGCCCGCCGTCTCCAGCTCGATCTTGCCGGCGGTGGAGGCCACCAGGGCGCCGAGGTCGGACACCCGGGGCACGGCCGGCCGCTCGCGCAGCCGGATGGCGCGTCGGAGCGAGTTCCCGGCCAGGGTCTCGAAGTTCGCGATCGAGACCCGTACGCTCACGCCGCTCTTCTGGCTGATCTCAGGACTCCGGCGCGCCAAGTGGGTCAGCTCGGCCACGACCTCGCACATGTAGGCCGGCACCTCGACGGGGTAGCCGTCGGCCGGGAACCGCGTCGCCTCCTGGTCCACGATTCGCATCTCGTGGTCGAGCGTCCGGGGGTAGTGGGTGCGGACCTGGGCGCCGAACCGGTCCTTCAAGGGGGTGATGATCCGCCCGCGATTCGTGTAGTCCTCGGGGTTGGCCGAGGCCACCACGAAGAGATCGAGGGGAAGACGCACCTTGTAGCCGCGGATCTGGACGTCGCGCTCCTCCATGATGTTGAGCAGCCCGACCTGGATGCGCTCGGCCAGGTCCGGCAGCTCGTTCAGCGCGAACACACCGCGGTGAGTGCGGGGGAGGAGACCGTAGTGGATGGTCAGCTCGTCGGCCAGGTAGCGACCCTCGGCCACCTTGATCGGGTCGACCTCGCCGATCAGGTCGGCGATGGTGATGTCGGGGGTCGCCAGCTTCTCGCCGTAGCGGCGCTCGCGGGGGAGCCACTCGACGGGAGCGTCGTCGCCACGCTCGGCCAGGAGGGCGCGCCCCGCCTGGCTGATCGGCTGGAGCGGGTCGTCGTTCACCTCGCTCCTGGCCAGGACCGGCACCTCGAGGTCGAGGAGGCCGACGAGGGCGCGGGCGAGCCGGGTCTTGGCCTGACCCCGCTCCCCGAGGAACATCACGTCCTGGCCGGCCAGGATGGCGTTTTCGAGCTGGGGCAGGACCGTCTCGTCGTAGCCGACGATCCCGGGGAAGCGCGGCTCCCCGCGCTCGAGGCGGGCGATCAGGTTGGCCCGCAGCTCGGCCTTCACGGATCGCGGCGTGTAGCCAGCCTCGCGCAGCTCGCCGACGGTTCGCGCTCGAAATCGCGTCGCCATCAGGAGCCCGCTGCCGGTCGCGGGAAGCAGGCGGTCCCGATGTCGGCCTGGCCTGAGGCCAGGGCCTGGTACTTCTGGAAGAAGGCGCGGTCGACGGCGCGGAGGGCCGCGGGCACGCCGTCGAGCCGGTACCGGCGGTAGCGGGCGGGCCCGCCGTTGTACGCAGAGTAGGACGCGCGCGCGGCGTTCTCCATCCGTTCCTGCCCTTCCTTCAGGCCGAAGCGCACGAGGTGGTGGAAGAGAATCTCGGCGCCGGCGCCGGCGTTGTAGGCGGCGTTCCAGCGCAGCCGGTCGGCGTTGAAGAAGCCACGCCACACGCGCACGTTGATCTGCATCATCCCCACGTCGCCCGTGCGCGAGATGACGAAGGTCACGTTCTGCCCTCGGCGCCAGAACTGGTGCCAGCAGCTCTCCTGCCAGGCGGTCGCCTTCACCAGGTTCTGGAACAGGCGGTCGAAGCGCTCCTCGATGAGGTCGGCGTCGATGGTTCGCTCGGCGGCGACGGTCAGGAGCCGCTGGACCGTCGCCCGGTACTCGTCGCTGTCGACCGGGGTCGGGACCCATCGGTTGAGACGCCGGCCGAGGTCGAGCCACTCGGCCTGCGAGTCGGACGCCTCGTCGGCGAAGGCCGCGCGAGGGGTGAGCCACCACCAGCTTCCCCGGGCCGGGAGCGTGTCGGCCGGCTTGTCCGACGGCTTCGGGCGAGGGCGGCGGGGCGGACTGTCGGGGTCCCGGAACCGGAAGAGCTGGCGAAGCTGGGGATCGAGCTGCTCCGAGTACTGCAGTGGATCGCCGGGCTGGGCGGGATCGAGCGTCTTGGCCAGCCGCCGGAGACCGTCGGCCGAGATCTCGACGCCGGCGGTCGGCGCGGCCGCCTCGATGGCCGCGAGGGCGTCGCCGGCGGAGAGGAAGACGATCAGGCGGAACGCCCGACTCTCGTCTCCTCTCGGCGCCGGGATGCGACGCGCGATCTGGCGGAGGCGAGTCCAGACGGACAGGAACAGCGACTTCACAGGGTCAACGCCGGGCTCCGGCCCGCGGCCGAGGATGGCGACAAGATCGTGGCGGGCGCTCAGGAGCAGATCGAGCAGATCGGCCCGCACGCTCGGGTCGGGGCTGGCGCCGGCCAGGTCCTTGACGACGAACCCGAGGAAGCCATCCCAGCGGTCGAGGGCCGCCTCCCAGCGTCGGATCTGCTCGGGGGTGAGGGCAGCCTCGGGGCCCCGCGGGAGGGCCGGCGGCGCCGCGACGTCCAGCGCCAGGACGACGCGCACCGATTGCGGCTCCACCGCGACCCCGGCCGACCGGAGGGTCTGGAGCGCGGCGAGGAGTGGCCCGCCGCTGCGCGTCTGGCCCGCGAAGAGCGCGAGCAGCGAGCGAATCTCCGTGACCTGGGGGCCGACGTCGAAGGCGAACCGGGAGATCTCGCTCTCCGCAAACCCCCGGGCCACCGCCCACACGCTGGAGGCGATGCCCCCCGACTCCCGGTTGAGGTTCGAGAGGCGAGTGTCGAGGTTCGTGAGCCGGAGCTGCCAGTCGGGGCCGATCTCCGGCTGACCGATGATGTCCAGGTAGCCGTCCCAGGAGACAGAGGCCCAGCAGAGCCCGAGGACACCGAGCCCGGCCTCGGCCGACGCGCGACCCGCGATCTTGAGGCGCCCCGCTGCCGGCTCGATCGTCAGGTCGCGCATCACCAGGGAGCCACACCCGTCCGCGGTCCGCCACAGCTCGAGGGCACCGCTCGACTGCTCGCGCAGGTGCTTCCCGAGGGCATGGCGCAAGACGTCGTAGTCGACGGTGAGCGGGAACCGGACCTCGACGGCGCCTGCGGGGCTCCCCGCGGCCGCGCTGAGCAGGAGGAGGACGGCCACCACGCCGCCAACCGGCGCCAGACCACGCGGCTCCCTCGCCGGCCGACGACTCCCTGGCTCTGGCGTCACGACTTGCCCCCTCGCCAGGATACCTGAGCCGGCGCGGTCGGCGAGAGGTTTCGGGAGGGCCGAACGGGATCGAGCGGAATCAGCCGCCCGGTGCCGACAGTTGCTGGCGTATCAGCTCGTCGAAGGGACCCGAGATGCGCAGGATCTCGTTGACCGGCCATGCGCCGCGCCGGATGGCGACGAGGAACAGGTCGCCCGCGAGGCCGGCCTTCTGGGTCTCGGCCGTGACCGGGGCGAACACGAGGCTCCGCGGCGCGTCGCCGTCCGAGAACCGCGCGAAGTCGATCCGCCGACCCTCCGCGGTGAGAGCGAAGACCAGCCCCCCCTGACGGTCCGCGACGAAGAGATGGCCACCGGGGGAGAGCGCCATGCCCGCGGTCATCGGTCCCTTGAGGAGGAGGACGGGCTGCCCGTCGGGGGGGACCCGCCAGATCTCCCCCGGCCCGTTCTGCCAGGGCGCCTCCGCCTGACCGTCGGCGGCGACCCAGAGCCCGTCCTGGCCGTCGACGGCCAGGACGCGGGGTCGGCTGATGCCGACGTAGCTCGCGTCGAGCACTCGCCCGTCCGGGTCCAGGCGGAGCACGGCGCCCGCCGCCCGATCGGCGACGTAGATCCGACCGGCCGAATCCACGGCGGCTCCCTCGGGCTGGCGGAGGATGGGGGGAGTCCCGCGCGGCGGCGTCCCGCCGGCCAGCAGTGCCGCCCGGCCGTCGACGAGGCGATAGAGGACGCCGAGCTTGCGCTCTCGGTCGAACGTCGTCACCAGCACCTCGCGTCCGCCGCGGACGCCGGCGACGAGAGGGCTCGGAAGGGGCGGGCCGTGGAGGAAGCGCACCTCGGAGTCCGGGGTAAGCCGCCCACCGCCTACCGGGATGCGGTAGATGGGCGCCAGGTCGTCGGTCTCCCCGCCGAAGTAGCGCCGGCCCGTCTTGGCAAGGTAGAGCGCGCCGGTGGCATCGAAGGCCAGCGTGGAGGTGCCGGGTATCCCGGACACGCCGCGGCTGGTGCCGGCCTCGAAGCCCTCCCCGGTCACGTAGACGCGAGCGGTGAAGCCGTGAGGGAGGATCAGCTCCGCCCGTGCCCACTCCCCCCCGAGGAGGTCTCCGAGGAGCGCGAGGGCGGCGAGCACCAGCGCGAGAACAGGCCGCTCACCGGACGCGCGACCGCGGCTCCGCGGCCTCGGGTAGGCCCAGGCGCTCACTCGAGCCGCTTGAGGTACTGGGCGACGAAATCGAAGTCGACGAAGCGGCAGTAGGCCTCTGTCAGCTGCCCGGTCACCGGACCCGGCACGCGCCCGCCACCGATCGCCACGTCGTTCACGCTGCGCACGGGGCAGATGCAGAGGCTGGTGGACGTCAGGAACACCTCATCGGCGGTGTAGGCGTCGAAGAGGTCCAGGTCCTTCTCGACCACCGTCAAGCCCGCCGCGCGGGCGAGATCGATGACCGTCTGCCGGCTGATGCCGGCGAGGACCTGCTGCTCGTGCGGCGTGGCCAGCGCCCCGCCCCGGACCAGGAAGATGTTGCTGCCGATCCCCTCCGCCAGGTTGCCGGCGGTGTCGAGGAGGATCGCCCAAGCCTCGGGGTCACGGGCCTTCACCTCCAGGTCGCCCGCGATGACGTTCAGGTAGTTGTGGGTCTTGGTGCGCGGGGAAAGCGACTCCGGGGGCGTCCGACGTACCGAGGGTACGAGCACCCGGATGCCGTCGCGGTAGAGACGTGCCCGCTCGCGGAGGGGCAGCGGCAGGCACTCGACGATCACGGTCGGCCCGTCCTGACCGAACAGCCGCCGCTCCCCGGGATCGAGGCCCCGCGAGACCCGTTGGGTGACCCAGTAGTCCTCGTCCGGCTCGAGCAGCGGGAGGTTCCGGTGGAGCACCTCCTCGGTGATCTCGATCATCCGAGCCGGCGGCATGCCTGGGTCGATCCGGAGGTACCGGAGCGACCGGTACAGCCGCTCCACGTGCTCCCCCAGCTTGAAGACGCGATGGCCGAACGTCCGTGTGGTGTCGAAGACCGCGTCGCCGTACTTGAACCCCCGGTCGCGGAAGGGCACGCGCACCTGGGACTCGGGAAGGAACTGGCCATTGTGGTATGCGATGCGCTCGCTCGCCGCTCGGGTCATGGAAGCCCTCCGCCGTGAGCCCTTCGTTTACCTGCCGCTGCCTTCGAGACCACCGTACTCCAGGCCACGACGCGGGAGCAAGCCCGGGCGGCCGAGCGCCGCGTCGGGGGTCGGCTGATGCGGGATTCGCCCCCTTCGAGAGACTGTCGACGCGGCCGAGACCTTCAGCCAGGACAGACTACCCGAGGGTGTCGCCTCCGTCGATGACGAGGACCGCGCCGGTCATGTGGCGCGAGGTGTCGCTCGCCGGGTAGACGGCCCGGGGCGCGCGGCCCTCGGGCTCACCGTATTCGCTCATCGGCATCGGGGCCTTGAGCGGCTCGATGATGAACGGATGGATCGACTGCCCCGGAGGTTCGGATCGGTCCTGAAGCCGCCCGGGGCGATGGCACTCACGGTGACCCCGTGGGGCGCCCAGTCGGCGGCCGGGGCGCGTGTGACGGCGATGACTGCGGCCTCGGCCCTCTCGTAGCCCTGTCCGCCGATTCCCCGGTTGGCGATGATGCCGGCGATGGACGCGAGGTTGATGCCACCTCCCCCGTTGCTCCGCCGGACCATCTCGCCGCCGACCAGCTTCGTGCAGATGGACGCGCTGATCAGGTCGAGGTCGATGAGGCGCTGCCAGGTGTCGAGAGGCATGTCCTGGGTCGGGACGTCGACCCGGCGGCCGCCGACGTTGTCGATCCGGATGTCGATGGGGCCGTGGTCGTCCAGGGCTCGCCGACAGGCGCGCGCGGGCTCCGCGGGCTGGCCGACTGTCGGCCTGGAGGGGGAACGCCCGACGGCCGCGGTCCCGGATCTCGGCGGCCGCGCGCTCTCGCTTGGCCTGCTCCCGATCGACCAGGACCACGTCCGCGCCGGCCTTGGCGATTCCCAGGACCGTCTGGCGGCCGAGGCCCCGGCTCCAGCCGGTGATGAAGCGAGGCTTCCCGTCCAGACGGAACCGGTCGAGCACCCGACACTCTTGACCCTCCTGCGCGGGCTAGTGCCCCGACGAGATGGTGGCCTCGACGGGGAGACCCGGGCCGTCCGGGTCCCCGCAGGAGGCGCGCACCACGAGCCGCGCCGCCAGCACCCCGCGAACCGGCGGGCGGTCGCGATCGGCGATGTGTCCGGCCAGTAGCTCGATCGCCGCCCGCCCCATCGCGCCCACGGGCTGGCCGACGGTGGTGAGGGGCGGCGTGGTGTAGGACGCCAGCTCGATGTCGCCGAAGCCGACCACCGCCCGATCATGGGCACCTGGCGGCCGTCCGCGGCGGCGGCTCGCAGGACGCCGATGGCCATGAGGTCGTTGCCGGCGAAGATCGCGGTGGGGGGATCGGCCTCGGCTAGGAGCTCGCGCGTGGCGGTCCAGCCGGACGCCGGGTGATAGTCGCCGGGTGAGCCGGGGGTCGAAGGCCAGCCCCGCCTCGGCCAGCGCGTCCATGTAGCCGGCCAGCCGCTGGCTGCTCGGTGTCGGGTGAGAGGGTCCGACGATGCAGCCCACGCGCCGGTGACCGAGGCCGATCAGGTGCTGGGTCGCGTCCCGGCTTCCCTGACGCGTGTCGACCATCACGGCGTCCGCCTCGACGTCGGGTCGCTCAGGAGTCCCGATCACCACGGGGAGCTTGCGCCGGAGGACGGCTTCGACCGATTCGGGGCGGTCCCCGGTGGCGATGAGGAGGAGCCGTGGACCGGCTTCGTCGCCAGCCCGTCCATGTAGAGGTGCGCCTTGTCCTGGTCGCCCTCCGTGTTGCAGAGGATCACGCTGTAGCAGCCGGAACGCGGCGAACTCGATCTCGCGGCCAAGTTCGGCGAAAAAGGGGTTGGCGCTGTCGGGGAGAACCAGCCCGAGGGTCTTGGTCTCGCCACGGCGGAGCGAGCGAGCCAGGGCGTTGGGCCGGTAGCCCAGCTCGTGCATTGCCTGGAGGACCCGCCCCCGGATCGGGGCCGAGACGAACCGAGTCTGGTTGAGGACGTGCGAGACCGTGGTGGCGGAGACGCCCGGCCGGTCAGCCACCTCACGGATCGTGGACATGGCCCTCCTGGGTCTCGCGCAATGGGTCTCGCAATCGGTTGCCGGTTATAGTCCGCTGCCTGGCGGAGCGTCAAGACCCTCGACAGCACAGGATCACAACGCCCTCGGCGGAGCGGAGAGGTAGCCGGCGGGGCACCGCCCTGTCGCTCCGGTCGAGGTGCGTCGACAGGAGGACGCGGCCTCCTCGGGCGAGACGGGGTAGCTCGACCCTCTGCTCGGCGAGCGTGAGGTTGAGGGCGACGACGTAGTCGGATCCACGAATGTAGGTGAGGACGCCCCCGCGGGCCTCCACGTGACGGCAGGCGCCGGTTCTGAGCGCGACGCTCCTCCGCCGGAGCGCGAGCAGCCGCCGATAGAGGGTCAAGATCGAACGCCGATCCTGGCGCAGGCCCGCCACGTTCCGCCGGTCGGCGTCGGCCCCGAGCGGAAGCCAGGGGTCGCCGGAGGTGAAGCCGGCGCCAGGGCCCGGCTCCCATGGCATCGGTGTCCGCTCGGGGTCCCGCCCCAGCCCCTTGCCGGGCACGTTCATCTCGAAGGGATCCTGGACCCGATCCCGGGGGATGGGGACGTTCGCCATGCCCAGCTCGTCGCCGTAGTAGAGCGTCGGCGTGCCCCGGAGCGTGAGGAGCAGCATGGCCGCGACGCGGGCCTGAGCGGCTCCGATGCGCGTCGCGACGCGCGAGCGGTCGTGGTTCCCTAGGACCCAGTTGGGCCAGGCCTCGGCGGGAAGCGCCGCCTCGTAGGCCCGGATCACCCGGCGGACGGCCTGGGCCCCCCAGGGCGTGTCGAGGAGGTGGAAGTTGAAGGGCAGGTGGAGGCCATCACCGCGGCGGCCGTAGTAGGTCACGAGCCTCCGGATGGGCAGGTACAGCTCGCCGATGAGCACGCGATCGTCGCCGTAGGCGGCGGTGATCGCCCGCATCGCGGCGACCAGGGGATAGACCATCGGCTGGTCGGTGCTGTACCGGGGGAGCAGGGCGCGGTAGGGATCGTCCCCCGGTCGGTAGCGCGGATTCGGCGGGTTGTCGCGCAGCCGTAGGTCCTTCGCGACGTGTCGCAGGGCGTCGATCCGGAACCCGTCGACGCCCCTGTCGAGCCAGAAGCGGAGCACTCCGAGCATGGCCTCGCGCGCGTCGGGATGGCGCCAGTTGACGTCGGGCTGCTCGGGGAGAAACGCGTGGAGGTAGTACTGACCGGTCGCGGCATCGAGTGTCCACGCGCTGCCCCCGAACACGGCGCGCCAGTTGTTGGGCGGCCCGCCGTCGGGCGCTGGGTCGCGCCAGATGTACCAGTCCCGCGTGGGGTTCTGCCGGGAAGCCCGCGATGCGAGGAACCAGGGGTGCTGGTCGGAGGTGTGATTGGCGACGTAGTCGAGGATGACGCGGATTTTTCGCCGGTGGGCCTCGGCCAGCAGGAGGTCGTAATCCGCCATGGTGCCGAAGCGAGGATCCACGTCCTCGTGGTCGCTGACGTCGTAGCCGAAGTCGGCCATCGGGGAAGGGTAGAAGGGCGAGATCCAGATGGCGTCGACCCCGAGCCACCGGAGATAGTCCAGTCGTTGGATGATGCCGGGCAGGTCGCCGACGCCGTCCCCGGTCGAGTCCTGGAAGGACCGGGGGTAGATCTGGTAGATGACCCCGCGTTGCCACCAGCGAGGCCCAGGGCTCCGGACTGGAGCGCGGCCGTGCGTCGCGCGGCGGCTGGCGCCGGCTCGAGCCCTCACCGGAGCTCGAAGCGGCGCGCCCGGGCCTTCACCACCACGGTGTCGCCCTCGAGCCCGAAGCCTCGCTCGGCGCCGTCCAGATCGGCTGGACGGTCGAGCCGCTCGAGGGCCGCGCCGTCGGCGATGACGGCGCGAATCGGCGGGAGATGACGGACCCGGAGGACGAAGACGGGGAGGGTCGTCGGCCCGGCCGGTCCAGCCGCCTCTCCGGTCCCCCGGCCTGCGCGACCTCGACGAGCACCCGGTCCGGCTCGCGTCGACCGCGGAGGGCGAAGACGACCACCGTGAAGTAGCTGCGGGCGGTGCCCTCCTGGTAGAGGCGGGCCGTCTCGATCACCCAGTCCTCCGTGAACTGGACGAAGCACGTCGAGGCCCAGAGGCCCAGGGCCCACTCGGGCGGCACCGCCGGTCGACTGGTCAGCTCCGTGTAGGTCGCAAGGATCTCCTTGGGTGTCCCGGCGATGAGGTAGTAATCGAGCTCGCTCCCGGCCGCCTCGATGGTGTAGGCGCGGTTCAAGCGACTTCCCACGTGGAACGTGACGGCGGTAGGGACGTCGACGAAGGCGGCGACGCACTGGCACTCGAGCCCGGTCGCCGAGCGCTCCCCGCGGACCGCGCGGCTCAGCCCCATGTTGCGGGGCTCCACGGGATCAGGCCTCACGGTCCTGGGCGCTCGACGGTCGCCCCGGACGGCGCCCCGGCGCTGATCCTACTGGAAGCGCGGCGGGCCTTTCTCGCGGATGGCGCGCACGCCCTCCCGCACGTCGGGGCCGGCGAAGCTCAGCATCTCGAGCGCAAGCGAGTTGTCGAAGATGGGCCCCGCGGCGCGCAGCCAGTTGTTGAGGGACCGCTTGGTCCAGCGGAGAGCCCGCTGGCTCCCCGCCGCCAGGCGGTCGGCGATGCCCCAGGCCGTCTCCATGAGGCGGTCGGCGGGGACGCAGAGACTGACGAGACCGATCCGCTCCGCCTCCCGGCCGTCGATGAAGTCGGCGGTGAGGAGGTAGTACTTGGCCTTGGCCATCCCGCACAGGAGCGGCCAGACGATCGCGGCGTGGTCGCCGGCGCCGACGCCAAGCCGGAGATGGCCGTCGGTCAGTCGCGCCGTTTCCGCGATGACGCTGATGTCGGCGAGGAGCGCGACGGCCAGGCCGGCGCCCACCGCCACGCCGTTGATGGCCGAGACGACGGGCTTGTCGAGGTTGATCAGGTTGTAGACCAGGTCGGAGGCCTCCCGGAGGCCACGCGCGACGGCCTCCGGGTCCTCGGCCATCCGCTCGACCAT
>Ga0306920_100007872_pt1 | contig 14083 bp, 13 predicted proteins | sample flu12Cox44000170_FD_204666 | JGI IMG/M metagenome (GOLD analysis project Ga0306920, IMG submission 204666) | Lab enrichment of tropical soil microbial communities from Luquillo Experimental Forest, Puerto Rico - flux4day.12C.oxic.44.000.170 (v2)... | ecosystem: Environmental > Terrestrial >...
GCTTCGCTTAAGTCTCGCGCCGACTGCGCTGGTATCAACTCATATTGGGCGAGCTTGTCCAGGCTGGGCAGCGTCTGCGAGCCCTGCAGGAACGGCTGGCGGCCACCGTGGAGCAACTGCAGAGCCTGGGCTGTGAATTCGACCTCGCGAATTCCACCACGTCCCAGCTTCACGTTGCGCTCCAATTCGTCGGGTCGCACCACTTCATTTTCAATGCGGTCTTTCATTGCGCCGACCTCTTCCAGCACGCTTTCATTAATCAGGCGTGGATAGCGGAACGGTTGGATGGTTTCCAGGAACTCGCCGGCCAACCGCTCGTCGCCGGCCACACAACGCGCTTTAATCAACATCATCCGTTCCCAGGTCTGGCCCCATTGCGCATAGTAGATTTCGTAGCTATCAACAGAGCGTGTCAGCGGGCCGGAATCTCCTTCGGGCCGCAGCCGCAGGTCAATGCGGTACAGCGCCCCCTCCGGCCCCAAACGCGTGACTTCGGCGATAAAAGATTCCGCCAGCCTGTTGAAGAATTGATGATTCGTCAGAGTGGGTTGTCCGCTTGAGGTCCGATTCGCTCTTGTGGCTGCTTTCCGTTTACCAGGTGTGGCACTTTCCTTTGGATTCGTTTGCTTCAGCTCCGAAGGCGGCTCCATATAAACCTCCCCTTCCTCGCTATACACGAAAAGCACGTCCACGTCTGAACTGTAGTTGAGTTCGCGCCCGCCCAGCTTTCCCATTCCAAGCACGCAGGCAGCCGTTCTCTGCCAGTGACCGTGGCTGTCCTTATGGTATGGTTCACCATAACGCGCTGATAACTGACGCATACAAACGTGCCAAACCGTCTCAAGGCAGACATCGGCCAGGTCCGAGATTTCCCCGATGATGTCCCCGGCCTTCCCACGATGCGCCAGGTCTCGCGCGGCGATCCGCAGCATTTCGCGCGACTTGAGTTCACGCACTTGTGCCAATGCTCCCGCAAAGTCCCCTGAGTCCAGCAATTTCTTGAGCCATTGGTCTCGCTCTTGTCGCAATCCTTGCTTGCGACGCCCATATTCGATGGCTTCAGGTCGAACGACTTCCAGCCATTCCGGGCGAACTGCGAGCAAATTGGTTAGCGCATGGGATCCGCTCAAGACTGCTGCGAGTATTTGAGCTTGCTCGGTGGAAGCCTTGGCCAACTCTTCCAACGCAGAGGTTTCGGCCAGCAACCCCAGATGATGCCGTGCCCGCTGCGGGTCGGCGCATTCACTTAATGCTTTCGTCCAGATTGGACTCTTCAAACGCGGCGAAATTTTTTCCATGGGGAGCTAACGGGGAGTCGTCTGGCCGGTCTGGATTTCTTCCATTTCAACAGGAACTGGTGAACGATCGGACGGCGCTTTGAGTTGCGTGAAGAGACCGCGCCAGAAACCAAATCCATATAACAGGTGGGTAAGAATCATAAGCGGCACGGCAGCAAGGCTGCGCGTGACATTGGCTTTAGTTGCCAAAACTGCTGCTTGCCCAAGGACTACCAAACCATACAGCCCCAAAGGCGCGAGCAAAATGCGACCAAACACCGGCGCAAAGACAAAAACACACGCCGTCACAACCACATAAAGCACAAACAATGGCGGCACAAAGTTCAGGGCCGAGCCGAAAGTGGGATGCAACCGGAATTGTTCGGCCCGGCCACGTCCATAGGTCATCAACATGCGCGCAAATGCTTTCAGATTCGGACGTGGACGCCGCTCTACCACCAGGTCTGGGTCATAGAGGAGCTTTCCGCCGCGCTTTTGCAGTTCATCCATCAATGCGTTCTCTTCGTTTGGATATAACGCCTCATTGAATCCGCCCAACTCCAGCAACGCCGCCCGGCGCGCGACGAGGTTGCAAAGAATCAATTCCTTTTCGCTGGTCTCACGCGACCGTCCCAAAGCGGTATAGCGGGCACGGCTCGGGCCAAGCGCCCAACTCGATAGCACAAGGGCAAAAACCTTTTCCAGCCAGGGCGCGTCGTCGGGGCATACATTCGGTCCGCCAACCATTTTGATGGATGCCTGCTGAAAATGCTTTACTGCGAGCTTCAGGTTTTGCGGGCGCGGCACCGAATCGTCATCGAGGAAATAGATCAACTCACCGCGGGCTTGCCGCATGCCGGTATTGCGCTGGGCCGAAGGTTGGCGTCCGCGCGCCAAAAGAATCTGCAGTTTCTCGGACGGATAATCGAGAGCCTGACTGGCCGGCACGGCCTTGACTTGCGCCTGCCCGGGACGGGCGGCGATCAACACCGTTACGGTCGGCAAAGTGTCACTCACCTGCAAAAGCTAAAGTCCCGCTGCTTTAAACGTCAAAATGTTTCGTTTTGACAATTCTTTCTGCTCCCTTAAATTTTTGGTCGCTCCGGATGGGGTCGTAGCTCAGTTGGTAGAGCGCCTGAATGGCATTCAGGAGGTCAGGGGTTCGAACCCCCTCGGCTCCACCATCCTCCCAGAGCGGCTTTCTACGTCCTTAGCGATTTCTAGTTTTTATCATTCACTCACGCCCCAAATGTCCGTGAAAATCACAGGAGGGGCTTTTCTGATTTCATCCGTGGCCGGCCTACCTAGGGGGCGCATTCGCAGTTCTCGCATTCAACGCTGCGGTCCGGGCCGGACACTTCCTGGGCTATGGACTGGGGACTTTGGCTGCTATTCCGCTCTTCACCTGGATACCTTACATAGTTTTGAGGTGCGCAGGCCGACTCAGGCATGCGCAATTTTATTCAGGGCGAATTCTGGCGAACTGCGGTGTGAGAGCTTGATATTACAACCTGTAGGCCAGTTGTGTGTGGGTCTCTTGGTCCCTAACCGGAGTCATCGCCAGCCGGGGGAATACCTCTTCGTCCAGAGCGCCGATACGCCTTGCTTTTACGGGGTTACCCCGAGCGCCGGTCTTTCGAACTTCACGCCCTTGCGCAGCGCATGGTCCACCATTTCACCTACGTATTGGCGGCGCTTCGCCAAGGGCTGAAAATTCACTCGCGCCAACTCCTCGCCGAACGTGCGCACATGGAAATCATAAACCGCCCGCCGCAATTTCCTTCGCACGGCCGGCGGCCAGCTCTTTCTGCGATATCCAACGGTCTTCATTCTGCTGCTACATTAAAATGCTCGCGAACATCTGGCAACCACGCCAACGCGGTTGGATTTACCAACTCCGCTACTGCTGTACGAGCGTCCTCAATCAGGCGCATCACGCCATAATCAACCAGCGGGCTCCAAGGCAGATGCTTTTCCGCGCAGCGCACTCGTGCTTCATGCTGCACCACGAGGCCCACTTCTGGTGGCAGGCGCGCTCGTGTGACCGCGCGCATGTAGAGTCTCACCGCTCTTTGATAAATGCCCAGACGCACACGATCGAGTTCGTGCCAGAATTGGACTTCGGCGTGGAGGACGGAGCGCAGTCGAGAATCTCCGCTTACAGCCAACCCGAGGACCGGACGGCGCCTGCTGAGGCTGGCCGGAGGACGAGCGACCCGGGTTAGCGCAAGAAGCAGGTCCATATCAAAGATGTGCAGCCACCCGCGCGCGTCCCCCGCCTCAATCATCTGAGCGCCCAAGGCAGTGGCGTATGGCCAATCCCTTTCACGATTGGTGCGCTTCATCTCAGCCACCGTATGGCGGCAGGCATAGAACCCCTCCAATTCCCTTTCCCAGGGCGCACTGCTCCTCGGGGCGACGCCAAACACGTCGAGATACGCTTCGGCGCCTCTGGCGTTCCAAACGAAATGGCTGGTCCACCCGCCGCGAAGCCACCTCTCATCCAGTGGTGCGGTAAGATGGCCTCTATAAGAGGGAAGTTGGCCATGCAGCGACGCGTCGCTCAACAGATCCAAGAGTTTCTTGGAGCTCTCGGGGGTGCAAAGAAGGTCGCAATCTTTAGTTGTCTCAGCTACTCCGAACTCTACGCATGCCATCCCGCTTGTGATGGCACAAGTAATCCCCCGACCACGCGCCTTCGTCACCAAACCCCGGTAAAACCGTTCGAGTTCGGCAAAGTTCAAACGCATGACGGTTCCCTTGTAGACGATCAATCTGCAACACGCGAGTTTTCTCAGCGGATGAATTTCCACTGGCGCTGTCATACAAGACCCAAGCTGACGGCAGCGGGAGGCAAATGGGTTTCGGGCAGGGGAGCACGCCCAAAGCCCACCTTTTGATTCAGCGCGAAAAGTGGCGAATGCGGATTTTAACCGGAGTTGGAACAACCTGTAGGCCAGTTGCCCCTGAATGGCATTCAGGAGGTCAGGGGTTCGAACCCCCTCGGCTCCACCATCCAAAAGCCCCTGGTAAAACAACGGTTTTGTGAAGGCTTGCCAGAAAAATACCACCCTCGGCGGAAGGCTTCACTTTCTCAGTTCTTGTTCACTTTTTCGGTCAGAGACTACAGCACCGCAGTTTTGAGAAAAGAGAGCTTCCCGCGGCTCATGCTGCTTTTTCTAATAAAGTCATCCTCCTCATAGTGGATGCCGCGAACCTAAGGCGACAAAGGAGCGAGTTGAGCAAAAAACTGCGCGTTCAGATCGCCCACGCCAGGGCACTGCGTGACATGCTTCGGTCGATGCCACCTGTGTGAGTGTTTCTTCCCTACTGTGCGCTTCATATCGACGGGATCCTTACCCGCTAAACGGTGCGTCCTTTTGTGGCAAACCCCTCCGGTCATGAACCGTGCGCGGGCTCTGGCTTTTTTGTTGGCGCTAAGAAGGCCATAGTGATTAACTATTGGGCCGTACTCCAGCCTTGTTCAATTCGGATCATAAGTTTTATGCCATCTACAAAGAGACCGGCACCCGAACCACCCCCGGATCCTAAAAGGCAACGAGTTAACCGCAGGCCACCTATGGGGCGTTGTATAGATCTGCTTCCTGTTTATTACGAAGGACCCGCGTATTTGAAGCAGAAGCCGCCCGCAGGTGGCGGTAGAAACTTGATTGTGGTCCTTGGGCCAAATGCTTACGAGCAACGCGCTAATGATGCTAACGCCAACAGGCCCGCTGCCATGAAACGGGCCCGAAAGCAGTATCCCGAAGCGCGTTTCAAAGCTGGTCACATTCTGAATTGCGACCTCGGCGGTATAGGCACGGTGGATCACAACCTCACCATCCTGACTGCAAGTGCTAACACAGCTATGACCAAATACGACAATGCGTTGAAGCGCGCTGCGCAGATTTTAAAAAAGGTGTACGAGGAGATATACAAGCAATACCCCGATGCCAATGAAGCTTTGCTTCAATCCATCAAATATGGAATAAAGCTCAACATTGTAATAAGCCAACCTTGGGGTTCGAGCTTACCGGACAACTGCATTTTCAAAAAAATCAAATACTACGTTAAAGAATGGGACGGCATACCTACTGGTCGACAGGGTGGCAATGTCCAACGCCTTATTGCTTATATCAGAAAGTGCATAAACGCTTGCAACGGCCAAGAGGTTAAAAACGAACTGTAAAGAGCCCGTCCATTTATTCTGCCCTGTGGAACTTTAGAGTCAGTGGCTGTACTATGGCCAGCGCAAGCGCGTCGCCTGCTTCGAATTTACCGGCAGCCATGAGGCGATCATGCTCTTCGACTCCAACGACCATGACCATAAACTCGCGTTCGACACGCCGGGGTTTTCCGGTTGAACTCGACACGAAAACGATAAAAAATTCATTTGTGGCATGACCAACAACTCAAATGGGAAATGCCGGGTGAGAATGAAAGCATCGGCGCTCCTGCTCTTGCTCGTCTGCCCGACAGCATTCGCGGGAACGACACCTGAGCAGCCGACGCCGTGGCAGGTGAACGCAGCACGATACCTCGATGACCGGATGGACGTCTGGTTTGCAAAATCGAAAAAGCTCCGCACGGGCGACGTGCAGACATCCTGCGTTTCTTGTCACACGGTTGTTCCTTATGCGCTCGCTCGGCCGGCGTTGCGCAAGGCGGCGGGAGTGAAGGCCCCGGCACCGCAAGAAGAGCGGTTGCTGCGCGAAACGCTCCTTCGCGTCGCCACCTATGATAGCCATGAGCCACTCTACAAGAGTAAAAAGGACGAATCGCGCGGCTCGGAAGCAGTCTTGAACCTCCTGGTGCTGGTCGGCGAGCTCGCGCCTGACAACCAAGAATCGTTAGCGGAACCCTTACGCAAGGCGTTCGAGGAGTTATGGGCGGCACAACGCGTGGATGGCGCGTGGGATTGGCTCGACTTTGGAAATGAGCCGTATGAATCGGCGGACAGTGTTTATTACGGCGCGGCGCTAGCGGCCATCGCCGTCGGCGCCGGCGACGGTTATCATAGCATTAATGAAAGCGACTCGATCGGCATCGCGAAATTGAAATCCTATTTGCGGGACAACTACGAGCGCCAAAACCTGTATAACAAAACATGGCTGCTGCTGGCTTCGGCGCGGCTTGTGGATTTGTTGAATCAGGAACAGGCATCCGCGCTGGCCGCAGAGTTGCACCGCCAGCAAAGTGCAGATGGCGGTTGGTCGCTTTACAAACTTGGTCCCTGGACGTGGTCCAAAGAGTCGGCCTCTAACGGTCCGCCGGGAAAACCGGACGTCGTGCTGCTGTCTCAGTCGGATGCCTTCGCCACAGCCTTGGTGACCTATGCCATGCGCGAAGCGGGCGTGCCTGGCGTTAAGACCGTTGCTCAGCAAGCGCGCGCGTGGCTGCAATCAAATCATCGCCGCTGGGACATCGACCAATATCGATGGGAATGCTGGCGCACGTTTTCGCTCAATCAAGATCGTGAAAAAGGCGGTGACGAAGGTGACTCCTGGCCACGCATGTTTATGTCTGATGCTGCCACGGCCTTCGCTGCGCTTGCGCTGTTGCCTTCAGATCGTGATCCGAAAGCAAAATAATTTCCGCCCTTCAAACTCGGAACGGGTTGCGCCGTCGCCGCCACTAACACAAAGCGCCCTCGCAACACGCCTTCGCACATCAACGTTGACCACGCATTTACTTCGCGACCAGTATAGCCGCCGGAGTGAACATGGTTTATATTGGGCTTCTCGACCAAACTTGACCAAATTCAATCTTCTTTTGACCCAGTCATGACCCGCACGAGCTCATCCGATCTGACACGCACCACACTCGCAGTGATATTCATCTGCGTCCTTATCGCCGCTTGCTTCTGGGTAGTGCGCCCGTTTCTCACCGCGACGCTTTGGGCCACCATGATAGTCATTGCCACCTGGCCTTTCTTTCTCAAGCTGCAATCGCGACTCTGGGGTAAACGGTGGCTGGCCGTGCTCGTGACAACCCTCCTGATGTTGCTGGTCTTAATTGTCCCAATCTGTTGCGCTGTTATGACTATTCTGAATCAGTCCGACGAGATCATCGGATGGTTCAAGTCCCTGGCTTCGGTCAAGATTCCACCGCCTCCCGGCTGGATCGCAAAGATTCCGCTTGTCGGCACGTCCGCCGCGCAACGCTGGCAGGAGATCGCTGCCGTGAGCCCGGAGGAACTTTCTAAATTGATATCCCCGTATGCCAGCAAACTAGTCGCCTGGTTCGTTGGCCAGGCAGGCAATTTTACTACGCTTGTTCTGCAATGTCTTTTGAGTATCGCTATTGCGGCTGTGCTTTATACCAACGGGGAAACTGCGGCGGGTGGCGTTCGAAAATTTGCCCGGCGACTAGCCACAAAGACAGGGGACGAGGTCGCGGTACTGTCCGCAAAGGCCATACGCGCCGTTGCCCTGGGAATCGTTGTTACCGCACTCGTGCAGTCCTCGCTTGCCGGCCTGGGCCTCTTTGCAGCCGGCGTGCCGGGGGCAGCTTTGCTCACAGCGCTGGCGCTAATGCTCTGCATCGCGCAGATCGGGCCAGTGTTGGTGATGGTTCCCGCCGCGATCTGGCTCTTTTACAAGGATCATAATTTGGCCGGCTCTTTGTTCTCAATTTGGGCGATTTTCGTCTGCGCCCTCGACAATTTCCTGCGCCCGGTGATGATCCGAAAAGGCGCTGATCTGCCTATGCTCCTGATTATCACGGGTGTTATCGGCGGGTTAATCGGTTTTGGCGTCATCGGCCTGTTCATCGGCCCGGTGATTCTCGCAGTTACCTACACGCTTCTGAGTGCGTGGATTGCACGAGAGCCAAATCCAACGCCAGAGGACGTATTAATCGAAGAACCTCTAGAGCTACCCGAACAGCCCAGCGGTCCTTCCAATCGCAATCTGTGACGGCTTGTGCTGTCTTTGTTTCAAGCCCGCAAAATAAGCGTGCAACGGGTCAGTCTGCGAGGACAGAACTGCGAGCTGATGAGAAGGGGCCCTCGATCGCACCATGAATGCCGTCGATAAAGGCTGCGGCAATGGATCGATCACATTGATTAGGTAACCCTGTGCATTATAATAGGTTTGCATCAGTTGGGGAGTTCCGTCTGAGAGCATTCTCAGGACCTTTTCGGGGCTTCCGCCAAGGCCGGGATAATAGGGGTAGGAGGCGTAGGTTTGCCCCCTACGTGCCCCGGGTAATTAACCAAACCCGATTCTCTAACGGCTCCTTCACCGCCTCTAGAATTGGGGCGGACCCACCTAAAGGCCGAATGCCCGCTGAAAAACCTGCTTCAACGGCATTCGTCGGCATGCATGGTCAAATCAAACAGCTAAAAGGGAAATATGCGAAAAAGCTTACAACAGAATCATTTCGCTCAAAGGGTTTATTTCTGTGGTGACGTAAGTACACGGTGTGATGGAAAGCAAGATCGCGCTGAAGCGCATCCCTCGCGCGATGACTCCCAGCCAAGCTTCACGTGGAAAGGAAATGCTCCTCTAGGGCTTTTCTGCTTTGATTCTTTTTTCGATCGCACTTAGCAGCTTTTCGTTCTCTTCCGAAGGGAAGAGACGAAAGGACTCGGAATAGTGCTCCCTTGCTTTCTCGAGGTTGCCGGCGGCCAGGTAGGCTCCGGCCAGTCGTTGGTGCGCTTGAGGATACTGAGGGGTTTTCACGATTAATTCTTCGCCAACCGCGATCGCCTTTTCGAAATCGCCCAGTCGAACACTCCGCTCCACATCGTACCAATCGAACTGATGAGGCGACGGGCTGGACTCGAGGTTTGCCTGAGAAGGCCGATCCATCAGCACAAACACGCCAACAACGACCAGAACAAAACCCGCCAAAACAATGAGGGACCATTTGGCGATTTTACGCTGCTGGTCAGCCCAAGCTGAAATTTTGCGCAATTCAGCCAGAACTTCGTCGCTGGTTGTCTGCAACATAGTTCCATCAACAGCAGCTTCAGGAGCGGTCTCGGTCGATGCGGCGGGTTTGGGCAAGGTTGCTTGTGGTTCCGCAATTTTTTGGGTTGCCGGAGCCGATGCAGTTGATTGCAGCATTAGTCCTGGAATTGGCAATTTTGATGCGCTTGCTCCCGCGGCAGCCGCCCTGCGCAGGCGCGCTTCCTGGTTGCTGCGCTCCGCTGGATCGACCGGGTAATCTGCGGCTGAGGGCTTCGCTGGCTTCTCTCCGTTCTTCGACATGTTTTATTCAGTAAAATTGATTTTGCCTGAGACCGAATTCTATCGCACGCGTCGCGTAATGGGAGTTTTTTCACATTTAACAGATTGAATGCCGCCCCGCCTTTGACCTCGACGCACACCTCGACTGTGGGAATAGTTTTCGAATGAGCGATGCCTTGCTGTCACGGTTTCTGCGCTACGTGCAAATCGATACGCAATCTGATGAGACGAGCACCACATTTCCCAGCACCGCGGGACAACTCGTGCTCCTGGAGATGCTAAAAAATGAATTGGTCGTGCTCGGTGCCGCGGACGTGCAGATGACTCGGCACGGCTATGTACTGGCGAGCATCCCCGCCAACACCAGCAAGCGGCGCGTCCCGGCCATAGCATTCGTCGCCCACGTCGACACCGCCCCTGACTGCTCGGGCCAATGGGTGAAGCCAAGAGTTCATCGCCACTACAATGGCAAGCCCATCCGATTCCCTGATAATCCCCGTCTCGTGCTGGAGCCATCAGGCTCGCCGGAACTAGCCACCGCCATCGGCAAAGACATCGTGACGGCCAGTGGTAAAACATTGCTGGGTTCAGACGACAAGTCGGGAGTGGCCGCGATCATGACTTTGGTCGAGATGCTGCTCAAAAAGAAGCACCTGAAGCACGGCTTGATCAGGATCTGTTTCACGCCCGACGAAGAAATTGGCCGGGGTGTTGATAAACTTGACCTGAAAACATTGGGAGCCGATGTAGCCTACACGTTGGACGGAGGCGCTCCGGGAGAAATATCCTGGGAAACGTTTTCCGCCGATGCTGCCGAAGTTACAATAGAAGGGATCACCACTCACCCGATGGAGGCGCGAGCCAAAGGCATGGTCAATGCAGCTTATCTGGCGGGAAAACTGTTGGCCGCCTTACCGCGCGAGCGTTGCGCCCCTGAAACGACAGCTGGGCGCGACGGTTTCATCCACCCAACATCGATCGAGGGCCGGGTAGAGAGGGCAGTCGTGAAATTCATTCTGCGCGACTTTGAATTGGGTGGGCTGGCCAAAAAGCGCAGGATCATTCAACGTCTTTGCGCGGGATTGCAAGCAGCTGAACCGCGCGCTCGCATTCAATGCAAGTTCCGCAAGCAATACCGCAACATGGCCTATTGGTTGCGCAAAGACATGCGCTCGGTGGAACTCGCCCGGCAAGCGTTCGAGGCCGTAGGGCTCAACCCGTACGACTGGGTCGTGCGCGGAGGAACCGACGGCTCACGTCTCACAGAGATGGGACTTCCCACGCCAAACCTGTTTTGCGGTGAGCACAATGCTCATGGGCCGCTTGAATGGGTAGCCGTGCAGGACATGGAATCGGCCGTGGCCGCTTGCGCCAAATTGGCTGAGCTTTGGGCAGAACAATGACTCAGCTGTGTTTCTGGACAACTGCCAGATAAACCTGGCGTCTGGCATCGGAAAGTGTGAGGTACACATGGTTGAGGTCCTGGCCGACAAATGAACACACGAAGCCGCCGATATAGAGGCGCATCTCCTCACTCACCTCGAACTTCCCGCCTCGCCCCCGAGCCAACCACAAGAGACCTTCGGGCGTCGCGCAGAGGATGCGTCCAGGCTCCGCCTCAGAGAGAATCATTAACGGACGCGAGCAACCCACGGCGATGTCCGACAGTTGGACGCCGGAAACAAGGCGATACCCAGCATAGCCAGCTCCTTGCCCAATCCAGTCGCCATTGCGCAACGCCAACACCGGCTCACCGACGTGGTCGAGCACCTTCAATTCCTTTGGTCCCGAGATCGCCCAGCAACAATCGACCACCTGCGACAGGTAGAACGTGTTCCTGGCACGGTTGAACAGCGGGGTGTCCCAACCGCTTTTGGTTGTCACATTGTCCACACCGAGCAGTTCGCCGGAACGGAAGCGGCGCTCCACACGAGCGAAGCGCGTGCGGTTGATGAAGAGCCCTCGGAAATAGCCGGCGCGAAAATCAACATCCGCTGGTCGCCGATTGAATTTGTCACTGGCCCGAACAAGCAGAGTTTCCTGGATGGGATGGTCAATTTCATCTGGTACCCGGTGGGCTTGCCATCCTGATAGACTTCCACTTTGTCGTGGTCGTTGATCCAGAGGCGATCTCCCACAAGGCATAGCGAGGGGCAATAATCGGTTAGATGGATGACATGACTAAGGAAGACAAAGCCCGGCGGGTCGCTTTGGCGTGGCGCGACATTGGTCATCAGTGCGAAAGACTTTGTAGCCAGCTCGTGCAGGTCACCGGCGACGGTCGCCGATTCGGGGTCCTGCACGACGAACGCGCCGCGGTCCAAGCGATCCTGAGTGGTTCCAATGACCCCGCCGGCCTCGCTGGCCAGCAAAACGGTGCCGAGCGGCAGGTTGGTGAGGCAGTGGGATACCCTGCCCTGTTCGTAGCAGAAGAGGTCAAGGTGCGCGCTGATTTCGGCGGCGCCAAAGATGCGCGGGGCGGGCCTGGATGAAACGGTGACGTTCGTAAGTCCTTGCGTAGCGGCGGCCAACTCGGCGCGGCCAAGCTGCGCAGGACGGCTGCTCATCAGAGTTCCGGCCGCCGAAGGCACCGCGAATTCCGGCGCAATGGTGGGACAGAACCAGATGCGATTGGAACTGTCCATAACGGGCGTGTGCTCCACAGGAAACAGACGGACAATGGGGCAATTCGCCGGTTTCGCTGCCGGGCGATAAACCCAGAAATCGGGACTGCCTCGTCGGGGGGTTGACCAGATGTCGTAGCCCGAAGGAGCTCTGTGAACCGACTCGACCTGGCTGACCGAGATTTTGGAGGATACCGAGCCAAAATAAATGCGCCCTTCGCCATCACACCCGACAACACGTTCGAGCGATTTCATTTCGTCGGACTGATCCAACCATTCAAACGTTCCGGCCCTGTACCTGGCCAAGCCCTCGAAGGGGAAGAACATCAGCTGGTCTCCGGACGGCGTCCGGAAGAACTGGCACGGCGGCGTGAACGAGTCGCGTTCATGTTGGAACAGCAGTTCCAGTCGGCCAGCAGGGTCAAGTCGGAACACACCCCGAGTCGCTTTCCGCGCAGCATTCAGGAACTCCAATTCCAGCAGGATGGCCACGGCTCCGTCCTGTTGAATCAATTGTGGACGCTGGACCCAGCGACCGTCGAAAAATTGCCAACCGTTCCGCATCAATTGGACAGCCCGCACCAGAGTGATACCCAGTGGCCCGTTTCGTTCCTGCTCTATGCGTTGCAAGAATTCCGTGGCGGTTTGCCGATAACTGTTAAATGTGGTGACCAGCTGTTCCCGGTTGGTGGCCGCTTTGATCTGCGTCTGAGTGCGGTCCATGGATTCGAGTAAATAACGTGTGGCGCGTTCAACCGACTGAAAAGGTTCGAGGGGATCTTTAGAAGCCGCCAACAAACGATCCAACACTCCCAGTTGCTCTCGCGGGTATATGCTGATGGCCCGGAGCGCCTCATTGAATTGGTCGTGGTCCTGCTTTTCAGATGCCTTCAGCAGGCTGGCCATTTCCGCATCAGTGGGCTCGGTTGGCTCATCCTCGCGCAACACAACCAACTTTTCTGATACAACCAGGAACCTCCCATCGTTGAGTGGCAGCAATCCTTGAAGCTGGCTTCCGACTCGCTGATATCCTTTAAACAACGACTGCTTTAGCCCGCGCTGGTCCTTCACCGTAATGCTAAGGTGAGAGTTCGGGTCATAGCCGGTTGATTCATCCGGTCGTGTGACCAGGATGGCCCCTGTCCGGGTCTCCGCCACCCATGGCGCAAAGGCGCGGTTCGAGACTACGGTTTGAAAATTGGTCGAGCTATCGAGTTTGATACTGGTGCGATAGCCGTCGCTGAAAACGAAACCCCAATCCGAGCCGGCGTGGAAGACTCGGTTAATGCTTATGGGCGCGGGAAAATCCAGCCCTCGCACAGCCGAAGGACCACAAATGACAATTGGATTGTGCTGCAGTCCGTTGACTTGCCCCTGCAAAACCACCTGATCTTCGTAGGAGGCGACAACAGCCCCGAAGCGTGAAATCAGGAACGTTCCCTGATCCTTCAAATAAGCTTCCTTTCGCTGCAGGGCGTTGAAGTCTTCCGACTTCGATCCGATGAGAATGGTAAAAATCGGTTTACGATCCGGCGCAACTGAAAGGTCGGCAATATTGTGAGGCAGCCGCGTAAGCCGATCCGGCTTGGAAAGCTGTTCGGAAACGGCGCGAACGATCTCGTCATAAGCCTCGCGTTCGCTCAGCAGTTGTGCGCGACCAGGAGGTGTCGCTGAGGCCAGAAGAGCCGCGACTAAAATGAGTCTGACAGCTCCCTGCCAAAACCGGAAAATGGGTCCCACGCGATATATGAGGAAACCCGAGTTCATGGTGAGTTGGTCGACATCATGGAAGCGGCGAATCGCCACTGGTTACCTCCGAAGGACTTGCCGGTTTTGAGTTCGTAAGCACGAAGCGCCGTCAAGCGTAGCCCGCCAACCGCGAATGGAGCACGCAGAATTGTGTTCAAAGCGGTGTCCGAGGCGTACTGCAACACTCTCGCAATGTGCTCCTCGTAGAGCATTGGCTCCAGTTCGCCTTGTTCGGCAC
>Ga0306920_100007874_pt1 | contig 14081 bp, 11 predicted proteins | sample flu12Cox44000170_FD_204666 | JGI IMG/M metagenome (GOLD analysis project Ga0306920, IMG submission 204666) | Lab enrichment of tropical soil microbial communities from Luquillo Experimental Forest, Puerto Rico - flux4day.12C.oxic.44.000.170 (v2)... | ecosystem: Environmental > Terrestrial >...
CGCCTGTCCCCCACGGTTGGCGGAGTTGTGTGGGGAATTGAGGTTGAAGCCGCCAGATCGGTTGGGCATTTTAGGCGCCGGGCACCCACCCTTTGCCTGGACGCTAGAGGGAAACATCCCGGCGCTGGTTCACCCACTCCTAGAAGTACGGCCGAGCAGTGTAGAGGGGCGTCCCGAGCTCGACGTTTCCCGCTACCTGGTGATCGAGTTGGACCGAGTTTGCCTTCAGAAGCAGGTTTTCGCCGAGCTGGCTCAGCGATACTTTGGTAGTGCTTCTGGCCTGCTTTACCAAGTCGCGGTATTAAGCGGCAATCAGACCACTCCAGTTTACGTCTCCGATCCGGTGCCACCCAACCAGATCCTTACTGGCCACGATGCCATGATCCAACTCTTTGGCCCTCGTCATGAGGAGCAACTCGACAGGGGGGAGGCGAAAGAGCATGGAGTGCGCGGAGGGCTTGGCATCGGCCTGCCTCAACACCTTTCGCTCTTTCGTCAAAATGGCCAGCTTGTGCAGAGGTTCCGATCACCTGTGGTCGTCGAGCGGCCGGAGCACGGACGTTGGCAACTCCTCGTCAAGCACCGCTCGGGATCCGTCGAGGACGCCGTGGCTGCCGGGCGGCGCAGAAATCTGGCGGTCAGCTTTGGAATTCTTTTGGTGCTGGCGGTGGGTATGGGGATGCTGGTCGTCTGGACGGGGCGAGCGCAACGACTGGCAGCACTCCAGGTGGAGTTTGTCGCCGGAGTTTCGCATGAACTGCGCACTCCGCTGGCGGTGATCTCATCGGCAGCCGACAACCTGGCCGCCGGAGTCGTGGAGGCCAAGGAGCATGTAAAGCAATACGGATCGCTTATCGGAAGTGAAGTCCACCGACTCTCCGGCATGGTAGAGCAAATTTTGCTTTTCGCCTCAGGTGAGGCCAGGCAGCGCCCCTACGAAATTCGTCCCGTCGATGTCGAGGCAATCCTCGACCAAGTGCTGTCAGGAGCTGACTGCATGATCGATGCAGTCGACTTCACGGTTGACAAGCAGATTGAGCCCGGCCTGCCTCCGGCGCTAGCCGACGCCGGCGCGCTCACTCAGTGCCTCCAGAATCTGATAAGCAATGCACTAAAATATGGGCGTGACAGGCGCTGGCTGGGAATTCGTGGGCGATTGGTTGCGACCGATCGGGGTCCTGAGATCGAGGTTCGCGTCGAGGACAAGGGGATGGGGATCGAGCGTGAGGACCTACCTCACATTTTTGAGCCCTTCTATCGAGGTCGGGCGGTAAAATCCGCCCAAATCCGTGGCACCGGCTTGGGCCTCAGCTTGGCCAAGCGTATCACGGAGGCGATGGGCGGCAGACTAAGTGTGACCAGTGTGCCGGGAAGAGGCAGCGCTTTCACCCTGCGCGTTCCAGCCTGGGTGGGCGGAAGCGTAGCGCTGGATGGTATGACCTAACGTGGTACCACGGCAAAAAGCTGAGGGTCAACTGAATCGCAATCGGCACAGCTCCGGCTCGACAGGTAGAGAGGATCCAGTGGCAAATGTCCTGCCTCCAGAGGCCGTTCAGAGGGCGGCTCTGAACGGGAAAATACTGCTGGTAGAGGACGAAGCGGGCTTAGTGGTCACCCTCAGTGACCGCTTGCGTAACGAGGGTTATTGGGTGGAGTCCGCTCGGGATGGACGCCAGGGACTAGACCGAGCACTGAACGATCCCTTTGACCTCATCATTCTCGACGTAATGCTTCCCCAGAAAAGTGGAATCGACGTGTGTCGTGATCTTCGGCAAAACGGTTTGGCGGTGCCAATTCTGATGCTCACCGCGCGCAGCCAGACCGTGGATAAGGTGCTTGGCTTGAAGATTGGCGCGGATGACTATGTCACCAAACCTTTTGACATGCTCGAGCTCTTGGCTCGCGTTGAAGCATTGCTCCGGCGAGCGCCGAGCACGCCGACATCACTCGGGACTGTTCATCAGATTGGTCCGATACGAGTTGACCTGCGACGCACCCAGGTATGGCGCGATCGGCAACCTGTCGCGCTGTCGGCTCGCGAATTCCAGTTGCTACGCTACTTCATCGAGCACCGCGGCGCTACGCTCTCCCGCAGCGAACTGCTTGAGCACGTGTGGGGGTACGGCTCCACGACAGGCACGCGCACGGTCGATGTTCACGTAGCAGGATTGCGCCAGAAGCTTGAGAGTGACCCCAAGCAGCCTCGGTTGATCCTGACCGTTTTGGGTCTCGGTTACAAATTTGCAGGCTGAGCCACCGAGTTTCAACGCCGCCCGGATGTTAGGGCCGTGTAAGGGAAATTTTTGCGTCGGCTTAACGCGTTCCGAGCAAACCCGCGCGGTTCCCTTCGGCTTCCAACTAGGTAAAATGATGCGCGCTTCTACCTTCATACTGATTCTCTCCGCGGTCCTCCAGGCCCGATCGGTCCCGGGGAGTCTGCGTGGAAGAGTGACGGATGGTTCCGGCGCCGCCGTTTCCGGGGTGGTGGTGGCAGCAATCACAGAACAAGGGCGAGTCAAGGTTGGCATCACCGACCCTCAGGGGGACTATGCTATCGGGGACTTATCTCCAGGCAGGTATACGATATGGGCAGGAGGCAACGGGTTTTCTCTTTACGAAAACACCAGTCTGGGCGTCACAGCGGGCCCAGCTCAGACATTGGACATCTGCCTGCGACCGAGCCTGCGGGGTCCGATTGCGCCGCCGCTTGAGATCGCTCAGGCCTGGGTCTGTCCCGACCGAGCACCGGCTTCGATCCGCGCCGGGACGGCGCGGCAACCGGACGCGTTCGCAACTCTTGTAACTCTAACTCCTTGGCTCTTGTCACTCGTCGGCCTCCTGACATAGAATTCCAGTGTGGCCAGCGACCACCAGAAGGCACCGGCAAGCGCCACAACTGACCAACTCGAACCGCCAGGCCCGTCCGGCGCCGAGCCCGCGGCACCGACCGCAGATCAACTGAAACCGAGGTCCCAGAAACCTTTCACTACCCTCTCGGGCGTGCCGATCCAGCAACTCTACACGCCCGCCGACCTTGCAACCTTCGGCTACGCCCGCGACCTGAACGATCCGGGCGAGTATCCTTTCACGCGCGGTATTCACCGCACGATGTACCGAGGCAGGCTCTGGACGATGCGGCAGTTTTCAGGCTTCGGCACCCCCGAGGACACCAACCAGCGGCTCCACTATCTGCTCGCTCAGGGTCAGACCGGCCTCTCCATCGCTTTCGATCTACCTACATTGATGGGCTACGACAGTGACCACCGGCTGGCCGAGGGTGAAGTGGGCAAGTGTGGGGTGGCCATCTCCTCTCTGGCGGACATGGAAGTGCTGCTGCGCGGCCTGCCGCTTGAGCAGGTCACGACCTCGATGACGATCAATTCGCCCGCTGCCATTATTTGGGCGATGTACCTGGTAGTGGCGGAGAAGAATGGCGCTGACTGGAAGAAGATTTCCGGCACAACTCAAAACGATATTCTGAAGGAATATATCGCCCAGAAGGAGTACATTTTCCCGCCCGAGCCCTCGATGCGCTTGGTGGTGGATACGATCATTTTCGCCGCGCGCGAGGTGCCACGCTGGAATCCCGTCTCCATAAGCGGCTACCACATCCGCGAAGCCGGCTCGACGGCGGTGCAGGAGTTGGCGTTTACTCTGCGCGACGGCATCGAGTACGTGGAATGGGTGATGCGAAGGGGTTGCGACGTGGACGAGTTTGCGCCCCGGCTCAGCTTCTTCTTCAACGCGCACAGCGACCTCTTTGAGGAAGTCGCCAAGTACCGTGCGGCGCGCAAGGTCTGGGCCCATGTCTGCCGCGAGCGCTTCGGCGCGAAGAACCCTCGCTCCTGGCTGTGCCGCTTCCATACCCAGACGGCGGGTTGTTCGCTGACTGCGCAGCAGCCTTACAACAACCTTGTCCGAACCACCCTCCAGGCGTTGGCGGGCGTGCTGGGAGGAACGCAGTCGCTACACACCAACTCGCTCGATGAAGCCTGGGCCCTGCCTACCGAGTCGGCGGCGACGCTGGCTCTGCGCACCCAACAGGTGATCGCGCACGAGAGCGGCGTGCTCAACACCGTCGATCCGCTCGGCGGGTCTTACTTCGTGGAGAAGCTGACCCTGGAGACGGAGCGCGCCTGCTATGAATACTTCGAGAAGATCGACGCCCTGGGGGGCATGGTGCCTGCCATTGAGAAAGGCTTCCCGCAAAGGGAGATCCACGAAGCAGCCTATGCTTATCAAAGGCAACTCGAGCGCAAAGAGAAGTTGATCGTGGGTGTGAACGAGTTCGTTACGGAGGAGAAGCGGCCTATCGATATCCTGGTGATCGACGAGGGTGTGGCCGAGGCGCAGCGCCGCAGGCTGGCCGAACTGCGGAAGCAGCGCGACAACGCTCGCGTACAGTCGAGTCTGGAGGCGCTGGGATCGGCAGCAGGCACGGATAGGAACCTGATGCCTTTCATCCTCGAGTGTGTGCGAACGTACGCCACGCTGGGCGAAATGTGCGACGTACTGCGGCGGGTGTTCGGGACATATGAGGAGCCGGCGTTCAGGTAGAAGTCAGGGCAAGGAGCGAGAAGTCAGCTCCTTTGTTCCGGCGAAGCGCATGCGCGAGATCGACCCCGATCGGCGGATCCAAGGGGCGCCAGCGCTGGCGGTAGAGGTGGTCTCACCCACCGACCCAGCCGAGGACCTCCACCACAGAGTTGAGCAGTACCTCGCCGCCGGAGCGGGAGCCGTGTGGGTTTTCTATCCCGGGGCGCGAGAGGTTCACATTTTTCGCGCCAGCGGTGTCACGGTGCTGCGCGCGGCGGACGCAGTGCTGGAAGATCGGAGATCATTCTCCCTGTCGCTGACCGCGCTGTTTGAATAGCTTCTCGGCCACCGCTCAATGAATTTATGGATAAACGCATCCGGGTTCTGGTTGCGAAGCCCGGCCTTGATGGTCACGATCGTGGGGCCAAAATCGTTGCCCGCGCACTGCGCGACGCCGGCATGGAAGTTATTTACACCGGCCTGCGCCAGACGCCGGAGCAAATCGTCAGCGCCGCTGTGCAGGAAGACGTCGACGCCATTGGTATCTCCATACTTTCCGGCGCCCACAACACCATCATGCCGAGGATCTGCGAGCTGCTGCGCGCACAGGGGATGAACGACGTCGCAGTGTTGGTGGGCGGCATTATCCCAGACGAAGACATTCCTGGCCTGAAGCAGGCCGGCGTGGCCGAAGTCTTCCAGCCCGGTGCCTCCACCGAGGACATCATCGAATTCATCCGCAGCCATCTGCAGGAGAAGGCGCCGCATAAATCGTAAAGTCCTGGCCAGATGAATGTGTCCGTCGCTCACATGGTTCCCCATAACGCGGGAGATGGCTGTTCCACTGCTACGCGCACGAGCGCCCACGGGTGGAATGCAGCCTTCACCGTGGTTCCATGAAGGCTCGCTCTCTCATTGCCTTGCGGCAGTTGTGGCCAGCGCATCCTTGAAGTCTTCGACGTTCCTGGCATTGATGACTGCTGTGCCCGTGTCGATCACCCGCGGCAGCGGCGAAGTAGGCGCGGTTCGCCAGTCCTGGAACTGATGGACGACGTTGTGGTGGAGGTCATCCAGCATCCGCAGACCGTAGAAGGCCATGCTATAGGGCTTCTGGGCGACGGTGGCTGCAATAACCCCTTTCGAGATCCAGTCCAGGGTCTCAGGATTCGCGTCCATGGCCACTAAGGGGATCTTCCCGGCCATGCCCACGTTATCGAGCGCTTTGGCGGCACCGGGCCCACCCGAAGCCTCCAAGCAGAGAATGCCGTCCATCGGCGCTTTGTTTTGGAGCAGGGTGGAGAGGTTGTCAGCGGCAAGCTGGGAAACGCCGCTGTCGTTGACGATGTTAGTGATGTGGATGGAAGGATACTTCTTCAAGGCTTCTTGCACACCGCGCGCCCGCTCGTCGAGGTTGAACTGGCCGGGGATGGTAATCAGAACCAGCGAGCCGTGTCCGTGCATGAGTGCGGCCATTTGTTCAGCGCTTTCCATGCCAGCCCGGAAATTGTTGGTGCCAATGAACAGCAGGCGCTGGGAGGAAGGCGAGTCCGAGTCCACACAGATCACCGGGATGCCGGCCTGGACAGCCGTATTGATGGCGTCCTTGAAAATCTCTGGGCGGGCAGGTGAAACCAGGATCCCAGAAGGGTGTGACGCCGCCGAATCCTGGAAAGCCTTCAGTTCCGCGTCCGGATCGTAGCGATCTGGACCAGTAAACTCCGCCTTAACCTTCAGCACCTTGGCAGAGTCCATGAAGCCTTCTTTCGTCCTTTCCCAATAGGGAAGTTTGACGTTAGCCGCCACGAAGATGTAGCGTTCCGTATCCTCATGGTAAGACTTCTGACAGGAACCCAGGGTTGCTACCGCAACAAGAACCGCGAGGTAAAGCGTACTTGAGCGTTTCATCGTGGGCCTCCCTTCGTTGGCTCGTCTTCCCAGAGGGATCACGCGCCACCCAAGAGAAACCGGCGTGAGCCCGGTGGGTTAGCGTGCAAAGTTTATCACAAAAGAACGGCCTCCAAGAGACGATTTCAGCGCGTGATTTAGTACCTCTGAGGTACATATATAGAATTATATAAAGCTCGCTTATTTAAAGCCGATCGCCTTAACATTCTCGTCCCGGTGGGGCGCTAACAGCAACGACAGCGCCGAAGCTGTCAGAAATCCGGCGCTCAGCGCTCCGAACGCGAACAAAAAGTTTCCGCTGCGCTGGTTGAGATACCCGACGGCCAGCGGCCCGAGATACCCGCCCAGATTGCCCAGCGCGTTGATGAGTCCCATAGCGGAACCAGCAACGGAGCGGGGAAGCGTTTCCGTAGGTATGGCCCAGAAGGGGCCGAGCACGCCGTATGACCCTGCTCCGACCAGGGCGATCAGGCTAAACGACAAGGTTGGAGCATGCCCGCTCGCCAGCACGCTTGCGAGCAGAAGTACACCGCCCCAGGCGAGGGCAAAGGCAACGTGCGCGCGTCGCTCGCGGGTCCTATCCGAGTGCCTGGAAATCAAGACCATGCCGATTGCCGTCACGATGTACGGAACGGCGAAGAGGAATCCGACCTGCACTTTGCTCATCTTCTTGGCGTTCTCCAGAGCACTGGGTAACCAAAAGAGGTAACCGTAATTCCCGCTGGTATCCAGAAAGTAAATACCCACCAGGAGGAGGACGTGAGGACGCAACAAAGCGCGCAGATATGACTCGGAAGAGACAGGCTGGAGTTCGGTCGATTCCCGGCGCAGCGTACTTTCAAGGTCATCGAGTTCCTCGGCGGAGATCCATCGCGCCTGATGCGGGTGATCGCTGATGCAGTACCACCAAACTACCAACCAGAGGAAGGGTAGCGCGCCTTCGGAGATCAGCAGGATCCGCCAGTTCCACCGTCCCAGCATCCAGCCGGAAAGCGGTGAAGAGAAAACCACGGCGACGGGCAAGCACAACATCCAGTAGGCGTTGGCCCGCGCCCGCTCGGCTCGAGGGAACCAACTGGAAAGCAGGACCAGGGTCGCCGGCCAAACCCCGCCTTCGGCCACCCCCAGCAGAAGTCGCATAACCCAGAATTGACGCCACGTACCGACCAGTCCAGTAGCAGCAGAGCAGAGTCCCCAGATCACGAGCAAGACGCTCACGAAGCGCTTGGCGCTCCAGCGATGCGCCAGATAGCCGCCGGGAATCTGCAACAGCAGGTATCCCCAAAAGAAGACGCCTGCAGCAGCGCCCGCCTGGGTGGGGCTCATACGGAGATCGGCGCTCATGGACGGCAGTGCGAGCGAAATGTTCGTCCGGTCGATGAAAGCTATAGTGTACATAACGAAGGCGACAGGGATGATGCGCAGCCAGCGTTGTTGGAGCATAGACCAAAGCTTCCAGCGCCGGTCTCCAGGTAGCTGGACGATGGGCACGGGATATCGGGAGTTGAATCAAGGGCCCAGCCGGGGACCCCAACAAACCTAACGCCTCGAACCCGGCACTTCTTCCGGCGGCGAGATTATACCGCCGACCAATAGGGAAATGGTGAGGATTGACAACTCCGACGGCCCGTGCTAGTTACATTCTTGGATTGTGAGGGGAACCGATGAATGTCGAAAAACTGCAGTCGGCGTGGGACCTGTTGAAAGAGGCCTACCAGTACCAGGCAGGCGGAGAGTACGACATGGCCGTAGAACTGTACAAACGTTCTCTCGATCTTCACCCGACAGCCGAGGCTTACACCTTCCTGGGTTGGACTTATCACTTCCAAGGCCGGCTGATGGAGGCCATAGAGGAGTGCAAGAAGGCCATCCAGATCGACCCAGAGTTCGGCAACCCCTACAACGATATCGGTGCTTACCTGATTGAGAAGGGCCAGTACGACGAGGCCGCGCCCTGGCTGGAACGGGCGCTCCAAGCGCGACGCTACGAGTCCTATCACTTTCCCCACTACAACCTGGGGCGTGTGTATGCGGCAAAGGAAATGTACGCCAGGGCCCGGCAGCACTTCGAGCAGGCCCTGCGGATGTGCCCGGACTACACGCTGGCCCAGACGGCGCTGGAGGGCATCCGGCGAAAACTCCAATAAGGCCCAGCTTTAGGGTAAGAGACCGACGCGCCGGAGCAGGTTTTCCAAGCGAGGGTCGGAGCGCAGTACATCAAATCGCGGCTCACGCTTGAGCCACACCAGCCACACGTCCCGCGCCACGTATTCCCTTTCCAGCCATTCAAACGCCGCTTCCTTCTCGCCCAGGCCGGTGTGGAGGAGCGCGAACCAGTAAGGGGAAACGTAGGCCTCCCTGGCGAGTTGCCGTAGTTCGTTGAGTATCTCGGTCGCTTCACGGCGGCGCCCCGCTCGCGCGTAAGCGTGCGCCATGGCGGCGAGAGGGACGGGATTCCTTCCCGAGCCGCTCACCGCCTTTTCAAATGCGGCGATGGATTCCTCATATTTGCCCATCTGTTCGTAGGCTAGGCCTAGAGTATGCTGGGCAGGGGTGAACAGCGGCTCCATCTCCAGCGTCTTGAGGGACTGCTCCAAGGCCCGATCGTATTCCCGGGCCATAAACCAGTTCCAGGCCACTTCCATGCTGTAGACCAGCGACAGGGTATCGAGCTCCTGGGCCTTAAGGATCTCGACGATGGCTTCTTCGGTCCGGCCCATGGCGGCGAGGTGGTCGGCGTAGCCATGATGCGCGGCAGGATAGCTAGGGCTCAGTTCGAGCGCCCGCTGGTATTCCCGTTCCCCGGCCAGCCAGTTCCAATCGTAGATGTCCCTGATGCTGCCCAAAGTGACGTGCGCCTCGGCCAGGGTCTCGTCCAGCTCGAGAGCCTTCAGGGCTGCCTCTTTGGCCAGCGGCATGACTTCCTTGGTAGGACGAAGGCCGAAGAAGGCGAACAAATTGTAGGCATCGGCTAACCCCGCGTAGGCCAGCGCGTAGTGAGGATCTTTTGCGATGGCGTGCTCGAAGCACCCCACGCTCTTGCGCAACGCTTCCGGGTTCATCTTGTTGCAGTAATAGCGCCCCTTCAGATAATCACGATAGGCCTCGACGTTCCCAGTGTAGCGCTTGACGATTACCTTCTTTTCTTCGCCCGTCAGCCGGACGCTCAGGTTGGAGGCGATTTCCTTGGCGATGTCCTCTTGCACCGCGAAGATGTCAGAGAGGCTGCGCGTATAGACCTCGCCCCACAGCCGCCAACCATTCTGTACTTCCACCAACTCCGCGCCGATGGTCAGGGTGTTGCCGTGTGGTACAACTCTCCCCGTCAGTACCGCATGCAGCCGGAGGTCGCGTCCGACCGCCTGCGGATCGATTCCTTGTCCCTTGTATCGAAACACCGCGCTCCGAGCCATGACCCGCACGTAGGGCAGTTGTGATAGACTGCTGATAATACTCTCGGTGATGCCGTCGCTCAGATACTCCAACTCTGGGTCCGCACCCACATTCTCGAAGGGCAAAATGGCGACCGAGCGAAGAGGCTGAGTCATGGCCGGCACTGGCATTTCAGCCGCTTCGATCGGGGCGATGAAGCGATAGCCTCGGCGAGAGTGGGTCTCCAGGAAGCGTGGATTGTCTGGGGAATCGCCCAGAGCGCGTCGCAGAGTGTTGATCGCTGTGTTCAGGCTGCGGTCGAAGCCGACGTGGATGTCCGGCCAGAGTCGCTTGCGCAAGTCCTCCCGCGTCACCACCTGACCGGGTCTTTCCAGGAGCATTTCCAGGACTTGAAAAGGCTTTTCCTGCAGTTTCAGCCGAAGCCCACGCTTGCGAAGCTCCCGGGCTTGCAGATCGACTTCAAAAGCCCCGAAGCGGACGGCGCCGAGCGTCCGTGTCGCTAAACTCATGGCTTGCATTCCGGTCCAAAAGAGGAGTGGGTTCCTTCTGAACCGGCCACTCCCATCACTAACCACTGATTATGCAACAGAACTCTTTGACTGCCAAGTAGCTAGGAGATGACAAAATCTTGACATAAATTTCAGAATTTCTCCCCCCAGGGCGACGTCCAAAACCTGTAAGGAACAGAGCGTGCGCAGGATCAAGGGCGCTTACTGGCCTTAAGACGATCGCCGAGGGAGAGCCAATGGCAACCCCGGGACTTCAGGTTTCATCGCTCGCGGCCGCCGACCTCGCGGAGCGCCATCTGCTCGGGCGCGCCCAACAGGGTGACGAAGCAGCCTTTGCGGAGATCTTCGAGAGGTACAAACGGCGCGTTTATTCACTCTGTTTGCGTTTGACTCGCGTCCCCGCCGACGCCGAGGATCTGACGCAGGACGTGTTTTTGTTGCTTTTCCGCAAGATCTCAACTTTCCGTGGCGAGTCGGCATTCTCCACCTGGCTGCATCGCATGGTGGCGAATGTCGCCTTCATGCACCTTCGCAAGAAGACTCGACCGCCGGTTTCCCTCGATGACCTGGGCCCGTCGCCGGATGAGCCGGCACGGCGCGAGGTTGCCGACCACGATTTGCGCCTCAAGGGTTGCATCGATCGTATCACCTTGGAGCGAGCGATTGCTGAACTCCCTCCTGGTTATCGAGCCGTTTACGCGCTGTATGAATTGCAGGGCTACGGGCACCATGAAATCGCAGAAATCATGAATTGGTCGGTTGGGAACTCTAAGTCCCAGCTCCACAAGGCGCGGCGCAAACTCCGAGCGTGGATCTTGCCAATCCGCCCCTTGCGCGCCCACACCAGCAAAGCGTCGAAGGAGCGCAAGCCCGCTGTCCGAAAGCGACGCCAGGCGATCCTTCCACCGTCGGTGACGCCTGCTGGATCACTGGCGGATGCTCTGGACATCGCCGTTACAACCCCAAACTAACTAGCCATCGCCGGTGGTAGCGATACGGCTTGCAGCAAGGGAGCTGCTGCTCTGGAGTTTCTGGTTTTTCTCAGGGTATGTGCCACATAGTGGCCAGCGAAAGATATGGGACATGCTCAGCCCAAGGGCAGAGCGCCGTTCACTGTCGCTTTTTTGCTGCTCCTGAGATATAGGGAAATAGGGAATTAATCGGACGATGTACTAGCCGGTCATCATAGTTTTGTATCAGGACACGGCTTCAGCCGTGCCCTGATACACGGCTGCCGCTGATGCGCATTACTTAAGTCCCCATGTTTAGAGCACGGTGTCGGACGGCCGAAGTTTCTATCGTTTTGTAAAGGCTCGCCTTCAACCGAATATCACATCAGCCTTCGGCTCCCCAGTGGAAGTCTCCCGACCTGTCGTTCCGATCCTGCCGTGGCGGGAGAGAAATCTGCTTCTTCTGTTCTTCGCCGCAAAAGCAGATTCCTCGTAGGTCACCGACCTCCTCGGAATGACAGGATTGGTTTACGCGGCAGAGCAGGAAGAACGCTGCGATCTCGGGATTCATCGGGTGAACACGGCCGGAGAAAAGAGAGAGCCGCAGACCTCAAAGACGGAGGTCTGCGCTACCAGGCTACTGCGCTAGCTTAGCTAGCCCGCCAGATGGCCGCAAAGCCAAACAATTCATACCAAACAACTCTCACTGTGCCTACCAGCTTGGCGTCAGTTCTTTCCGAATGTCTCAAGGGCTCAGATCCCTGCCGCACTTTTCTCTGTTATCGTAAGCTCCCATTCGGCTCCGGGATTGGGTAGGTATTGGGTGATTTCGTCACGGGTATTAAGCATAAGACACCATCTCTTTGCCATAGGTGCCTATAACGGCAAGGCGCGGGTGCGATGGATCTTCGTGCCATATGCAGACCGGCAGCCACGACGGCTGCCGGCGGCGGCAGCGTTCGAGTAGTTCGACAGATAGCAGCTGGTTTTCCATCAGCGCGCGCAGCAGCCATACTGGTGGTTCTGCCATGCCGCGCCCCTTCAGGTCACCAATCATTCGAAGAGTCTCGGAGGTAATACTGCGATAGCTGGATCGTATTTGCTCCCAAACCTTAGGGTCGAGTACCTGAAAAACCGGGTTAGCGGGATTCCATAAATACTGGAAACCGTTGCGAGTTCCAGGACCGCTGAACTGGACCGCCGCCAGCCTCTCCCACATGGGCGGAAAGCCGCAGGTCACGCCGTAAAGTCCAGGGAAAAATCCCGGTTCGTCGTAATCAGGCAACTGGCGCCACTCGCCAAAAACGGCGGCGAGACCAAAAACAGGGTGCGGATATAGGCTTACCGGTGTCGGGGCAAATATCTCAAAATTCGGATTCACGCTCGTAATATCGCTTTGGCTCGTGAGCTGAATTTCGAGCTGCGGCAAAACCGTCACCGGCTCCCCGTGCCAAGCCAACCTCCCGGCGTTTTCGGAGCACCACCTCAAATCGAGATTTGTCGCAGCCGGAAAGACGACCTCCTGAATTCCAGCGCGCTGCCCCAGCTTCCAATAGATGGCTTGGGGCTCGCCCGCGCGGACAATCCATTCCTCCGGATAGGCAAGGTGACAGTTGATAAGATGATACCGGGATTTGGCGTGGCGGCTGAGAAACTCTGTGACCCGGTTCTTCACCTCGTCCCGAAGACACAACGAAGCGTAAGAGCCTTGTTCTGATAGCTTGAATTCGTCCCGGTTGACAGTGATTTTCCCCGCCGCGTCGCTCAGCCAATCTACCTGCCCATGAACGAGCCGCCAGATATCCGGGCCCTTGTTGTTCTCGCCGAAAGAATCTACGGTCATGCCGCGCCAGCCAAACTGGAACCCCGGCAGATCGGATCCCATTGTGAAATCAGGCTGAATCCCGATTGCGCCGGAGGGGTGAGCACGATCCCGTGGCTCTCTGCTATCGAAATAAGCCAGTGACACTCCGTCAGGAAGATCAAAGTATGGGAGAATCGATCGAGCGCGCGCTAGTAGAGTTCGCGTCGCAACCGGAAGGTGACCTCTGTCCCTCGTTTAGCTCCAGGGTCGGGTCGCAGTTCCCCAAAAGACCCGATCCCTTCTGTCTCGAAGCGCCAACCACGGCCTCCGCGCCTTCACCCTCGTTGTGCCAAGTGCGCAGAACAACCTGATCCGCGAGCATGAAGTAGCTCAACACGCCGATGCCGAACTGCCCGCTCCGCTCGAGCGAGAATCCCTTCTCCCTGCAGCGGCGCGCCAACGCGCTAACTTCCGGCCGGCGCCTGCGGCCACTCACCAGCAAGTAGTCGCGGATCACCGATTTGTTCATGCCAACGCCATTATCAGCGCAGACGAGGTACACTCGGTTGTCGCGCTCCTCAATCTTGATTGTCACTCTGTGTGTTGCGCGTAGAGCTTCTAGGGCATCCGGGTCGAGGGGATGGGGTAAGTCGAGCCTCTCTCGCGCGATGCGCTCGTTCACGGCGTCAAAGGCATTCTGCAGGAGCTCGCGAACTGCGGCGAGCGGCGAGCCGTACAGTTCCGTGCGGCCCAGCAACGCGAGCAGTTTGCCTGTGTCGGGTCGAAACGCCCCATCGATGTAATCGTAGGCAGGCCGTCCGTTCTCGTCTTTGGGCTGAATGGTTCTGAGGGCCAGCGGTTCCAAGTCCCAGCGATGCGGCAGCTCGAGTTTCGGATCGGCGCGGTTATAGTTGAACGGCACTCGGCGTCCAGATTGCGGCAAACCTGAAGCTCGTGATCGATGTCGTTGATCATCACCTCGAC
>Ga0306920_100007875_pt1 | contig 14081 bp, 16 predicted proteins | sample flu12Cox44000170_FD_204666 | JGI IMG/M metagenome (GOLD analysis project Ga0306920, IMG submission 204666) | Lab enrichment of tropical soil microbial communities from Luquillo Experimental Forest, Puerto Rico - flux4day.12C.oxic.44.000.170 (v2)... | ecosystem: Environmental > Terrestrial >...
CGGAACGCGTATGAGGCCACAGCCGTAGCTGACTGCGTCGAAAAGGGGCGGCATGAAGACTCGGAGGGAGACAATGGCCAGTAGGGTTACTCCTGAGCGCGCTGCAACGTGGGCATCGACTGTGGTCAGGTGCTCTCGGCGTACGAACCGCTGTGCGAACGGACGGCCGCACACACGCGCAAGACCGAAGCACGAGCTTGCCCCGAGAAGAAGCCCCACCCAACCGATGACGAACCCGATCCAGGGACCGTATACAAAACCCGCCGCCATCAAGACGGGGGGCGACGGTAGCGGAGCGATCACCGCCTGAACGATGAGAAGGGCAATCAAGGCGAGCGGCCCGACGGCGCCTGAAGCACGCACGCGATGTGCGAGCGTATCGGCATTAAAATGCGCGAGGTCGTAGCGGTAGAGAAGGAAAGTGACCGCCAGGACGACGGCCACGCCTAACGCCGCGATCAGCCCCCTCTGCTTCGGTCGTCCCCCATGAGAGCGTCCCTGTCCATACTTGCTATTAGTCATCCGTGTCTCATCGGACACTCAACGCATGTGATTCTTAGTCAACAACGTTGACTCCTCCGCAAAAAAATTATGCGGATGGCTCTCCTAGCACACCTGCGACGAGGTGCTGGACCAACGTTTCCCAGCTTATCCAGCGCCGACCCGGACGCACCAAGCGCAAGGCGACCACGCCATGCAGTGCACAACGGAGCGCCTGCACCGCGACCGCCACATCCAGCCGTGGGGGGACACGACCCGACTCATGCAGGATACGCGTGAGCAGGTTGTCTAAGCGGCGCCCCTGCACATGTTGCTTCAGCGTCAGAGCCTCCCGGGTCAGGGGATGGGGCCGCATCATAAAGATCACCTCATAGGCATGGGGATTGTCGAGCCCAAAGGCGACGTAGGCCAAGGCGATGGCGTCCAGGCGCCGGGCTGGGTCAGCCTGGTCCCTGGCAGCACGCTCCAGGTGGTCGACGAGGCGCCCCATGTCCGCTTCGATCAGCTCGGAGAGAAGGTCATCTTTGTCCGCAAAATAGAGGTAGAGCGTTTTAGGCGTATAGCCGACGCTGTGTGCCAGACGGCGCATGGAGAGACCGCTATAGCCCTCTGCGGTCACCAACTCGCGGGCCGCCTCTAGCATGGCCTGACGCACGTTGGCGCGGGCTTGCTCACGCAGCAGCTCCTTGGTCGGCATCGGTATGTGCTCTCGGACATTGATGGTCATGATAGCGCCAGTGATGCTTGCTCAGCAGAAGCTTCTTGGTCGGCATGACTCTGTCGCATCAGAGTCAACGTTGTTATACTAAACAAGACACCGTTGACATATATTGTCAAGCGCGTTGTTCTCCCGACGAGACGGCCACGCTTTTTGTTGTGGCCAAGGCACAGGCGATGGCACCGCGCTGTCCCGAGCAGTCGTCATTTGCCGACGGCGAGATGCCGCCTTACTACTATGTTTACCCATGCACCCATGCACATGGACGCGCGGCTGTGGCGGGAGATCAGCAGGCGTTCAAAGAATGAATCACGTCCGAGTCAGCCAATCTCACGCAACAGACTTCGCAGGCAGCAACGCCGTGATCGCGAGTCTCAGAGCGATTGATCTTTGCTGGTACTCGGCTCGGGTTGTCGAACGGGCGCATTCAGTGGATGACGAGCGCACTTGAAGCGGTCGGCTCTTTCGCTGGGCGTCGTCGTACTTGTTTTGGGCTTTCCATTCAGCGTCTGCGCAGGACCGCCCTACATCAGCGATGATCCAGAACCGGTGAAGTACCAACACTGGGAGATCTATCTGGCCTCGATCTTTAGAATTTCGCGGTCACTGTTCATCTCGTCACGATGTCTTGAGATTCGATCGTAGCTTGTTGCTGCGCTTGGTCCGTATCCGGTTTGACGGTGATGACCGTGCTTTGTTCCGCAGCTCGCTCGCGAATTCAGTCTGGGAGTGGCTGCTCGTAAGACCCACAAAATTCGGAATCAAGCATGTTGAGCGCCTCGTGGGTCTCAATACCATCAGCGTTAGACTATGCCAGTTCATGCAAATGTTCGGCTGCGCGCGGGTCGGCTGCCACGGCTATCATGAGTGCGAGCGCACAGTCGAGCAGTTCCCGGGCCCGAAGCAGATACGTTCTGCCACCACCCACGTACCCGCCTTGGTTCTTTGATTGGATGAGAAGGCAATCCACAATTTTCGCAAAAAAACGGTCAGGCCAGTTCGGATGAACGCCATCGCCTGCGGTGTTAAATTCCTCGACATCTTCCCATACGCGCTGGCCGTTTTTTTCAACGGGCACCTTGTAGTGGACGACGCGCTTCCCAGGAAGGTCCGCAACATGCTCCGCGTAATGCAGGAAAGTTACTGTGTCGTGATCGCAGCCTAACAGCAGGATTTTGCCGTCAAGCTTCAAGAACCTGTCGAGCGGGGAGTTGAGGCCGTAAGCGTAATTCCAAGGTTGGTTCGAGACCAGATAACCAGCGTGTTTGCCCCACACCGCAAAGCGCGCGACATGATTGTTGACAAGGGTTCGCGGATAGGTGCGCAGAAATTCAACAAGAGCACCATTGTCACGCGCCGACCTCGCGGTCACGGGGTCAAAGCTCGGAAGCTTTTCGAGGATTTCACGTTCCTGCTCTGGCGTAAGGCTGCCGCGACTGACCTCATCATAGTACCGCGGACAACTCGCATACATCATTAATGTACCAGAGGTTCCGAGTGCGTCTTTCAGCGCCAGGTGGATTTGATCGGGCCCACCAGCCACCTCGCCAACGGAACGCACGGAGGCATGGACCATGATGATATCGCCCGCTCGAATACCAAGTTTGTCGAAATCCTCAACGAGCTGTTTCCGTGAGAACAAGGGTCACCTTTTCGTTAAAGAAATGTAGAGCAGAGTTTCAATTTGCTGATCGGGCAGCTTTGAGATGGCGACACTTCATTGCGTCTGGGGCACGAATTGCGGATCGGTTGGCAGTCGATGCGGCGGCGGCCACTTCTTCGTGTCCTCGCCATATAGGAGACGCAGCATCGGCTTCCGCCAATTGGCCTCGGCATTGAGGATCGCAAGTACCGAATTGAGTCCCCATTGGAGCCGGTTCACGAAAACGAAATCTCTGGAGACGTTGGTTCGGAACAAGTTCGGATTTTCGAATCCGAGAACTCGAAAGGATTCGAGTACGTAGTCATGGGTATACCTAAAGGGCCCATCGTAAATCCAGGGCCGGTACAGATATAGCGACAATCTGTATTGGTACTCGAAATCAAAACCTTCTCTCCGGGGTGCCAGGCGGAGATCGAGCAGGCGCTGCTCGAACTGCGGGCGATCCTGCTGGAGCACTGCGCAGAGCAAGTCCCTCCATTGGCCGATGAATTCAGGCCGAAAGCGCTTCACACAGCCAAAATCTATAAAAGCGACGCGACCGTCCTTCAGAAATAGGTAGTTGCCCGGATGGGGGTCGCAATTGAAGAGGTGATGCTGAAAGATAGAGGCGTAGGCCATGCGATAAATGATCTGTCCGGCACGATTGCGCTCCTTTTGGACGGAGTGAGCTACATAGTCGTTGAATCGCCGGCCCTCCACCAGATGGGTTGTGAGAACTCGCTCGCTTGACAGATCGCGACAAACTTTCGGAATCAGGATGTCGCAATCGCCGTGATAGAGAGAAGCGAAGTACTCCTGGTTCTCAGCCTCAAGCTTGTAATCGCATTCCTCCAATAGACGATCCTTGATTTCCTGGATCATCGCGCCGCTATCGTTCCCCCGAAATAAAGCCGAACTTAACGAGCCCACGATCGACGCATTGGCAAGATCTGACTTCAGCGCTCGTACGATGCCGGGATACTGCACTTTCACAGCTACCAGAGTGCCGTCCTTGAGCATCGCCCGGTGAACCTGGCCGATACTCGCGGCGGCGATCGGAACGTCTGACCATTGCTTGAACAGTTGCCGTGGAGCCTTGCCCAAGTCTTCCTCTACCACGCGCTCGATCTGCTCCGCATCTATTGCTAGTACGTTGTCTTGCAAATCCGCGAGAATCTTTCGGATGTTTTCCGGGAGACCGACGTTCATGTAGCTGGCCATCTGGCCGAGCTTCATAACCGCTCCTTTGAGGTGACCGAGCGTACCGAGAAGTCTGTGAGCGATTGCGTCCTGACTGCTCTCGGACAATTGCCTTGCTCGCTCAGCGCTGGCCAGAAGTCCCCGAAACCGACCTGCAGCCACACGCGCCGCAATTTCCGCGGTCAGGGCCGCGGTAAGTATGCTACGTCCAAGCCAAGAAGATGCGAGGCTCGATTCCTTGGATTCGTGGTACCTACCCATACTGATGCGGCGCTTCAATCCACTAGTGCGGTGTAGTGTAGTGTCTGGAGATGCAGCGTTGAGCAGTTAAATTCAATTCGACCGACCTTGGCCTCCGTCGACGAACACGGTCGCGCAATTGATCCAGCGCGCCTGCTGCGAGGCGAGCAGCACGATCGCGTCCGCAATATCTTCGGGCTGGCCGATTCGACCCGCCGGTACATTGGGGAGAATGATCTTCTCGAGAGCGGGCGTAATCCATCCGGTTTGCGTGGCGCCCGGCGCGATGAGATTCGCGGTTACGCCGAATCGCGCGAGTTCCTTGCCCGCCGGACGCGTGTAGCTCTCGAGCGCGTTCTGGCTCGCACCATACGAAACCTCGCCGGGGAAGCATTCGGCCCCTCCTGTCGTGAGGCTGACGATTCGTCCCCACTTCGCGCCGCGCGCCAGGTGACACCGCGCAAATTCGGCGATCAGAAGCGCGGCAGCGCGGACGTTCACCGCGAAGTGGCGGTCGATCGACGACGCATCCGTGAACATCGTCGGGCGGCCGCCCCAATCGCGCGAGTTCTGGGACGGAATGAATATATCGCCGATGCCGTGTGCGGCATTATTGATCAAGATATCCACGCCGCCGAATCTCCCCTCGGCGCGATCGAACACACGCGCCGGCACCGAAGGGTCCGCCAGATCGCATTGGAATGCGGAGAGCTCGGCGAAGCGTTCGATTTGCAGGACAAGCCCAGCGACCGGCGGCTCGCCGAGGTAGGCGATGAAGATCTTGGTGCGTTGGGCCGAGAGCGCGAGCGCCGTCGCGGCGCCGATCCCGCGATTTGCCCGGGTGATGCCAACTACCTTGTCCTTAAGTCCGGTGTCGATCATATTGCTCGCCCTCGCTCTTACCCAGGGCTGCGGGCTACCCGGTGATGTGGGCGAACCGCCACGCACGTTCGATCATGGGCTTGGCGCCGCTTTCGATGAGCGTGCCGTGCGCGAGAATCGCCCGGTCAAAATTCCACGACAGTAGCCGATCGAGGAATGCGACACACTCGACGCGCCTGCGGCGCAGCAGCAGCCTGAATGAGCGCGGTATCGCGGGACCGTGGAACGCTCCATCGAGCCGCAGCAGAAATCGTGCATACGCGGACTCATGTCGCGCGATATTGAAAAGCAGATCGGTGAAAATCACCGTGCGCGACTTGCGATGGAAGAACACGATCTCGTTAAGAGGCGGCAGTGCGCGCATGAATGCCTGATCTATTTCGTCGGCCCACGCGGACGGCGGCTCATCACCGAGGATTGCGGTGAACTTCAGGTCGGCGCGCTTGGTGTCGAGGCCCGGGGCGCAAAACGTTTGCGCGTCGGGATATGCTTTCTGCCAATCGGCGACGAACAGATGATGGAATCGGTTCGGCGCCACGATGAAGCCCACACGGCCGGCACTCTCCGCAGCGGATCCGAGTTCATCTGTGAGATGGATCGGCGAATGGACCAGCAAGGCGCCGCTCGCGAGGCGGACGATCGTCATGCGCGTGGCAAGCGCGACTCCGAGGTAGCGCAGCGGCTGCTCTGCTACCCAAAGATCGTCGGCGATCGAATGTAGCATTTGACCCACTTCGTCCTAGTGTCGGGTGCACACAAAAGCCAACTCGAAGCCGAGCACTTCACGCTGGTCTTCAAATGCGGCTCAAAGCGGCGATGCATTCCTCTCGAATCCGCCAAAGCTGGTCGGCATCAGAGTCGAGCAGATTTCTTTGGTGCAGCCATTGCCGCATAAATGCTTGATGCCAGCGTCGCTTGTACTCGCCGATCTGCTCCGTTGTAATTTCTTCTTCAACGAGAAAAGCTGAGATCGGCTCTGGCTCCTGATCATCGAGATTCCGGGTGACATCGATTCGCCTACCTCGGTGGACTAGATAGCAGTGCGCTTCCGGGATGCAGGGCAGTTTGTGTTCTTCAAGTACCTGCCTAATACCAGGCGTGTTACGTGCATCCATCTCGTAAATTCCGAGCATCAGCCGAATCGGCAGACCCTGCTCGCCAGCGAGCGCTTTCAGCAGCGCATGTTTCGTGCTGCAGGTTCCTTTGCCCTCATTCAGCACGGCGAGCATGTCACTCGTAGCCGCGTTCCTCCCATATGATAGATCGCGTATGTATTGCCCAGCGCTTCGGAAATCATGGATTCTCAGCCGGAGAAACGCAGCGCTTACCGGTCCTCGATCCTTTATGAGAGCTATGGGCAATGCGTCATACGCGTACACGACCGTTTTGGTCATCGAGCTCAGCCTATCAGGATATTAGTGCAGCCCATCGACTAAACCTTCAGAGCGCTGGTTCCGCTCATACGAACGGTCTGTCTGGTCCGAACGTGGCGCTCCGCTGTGCGGAAACACCACGTAGCAGCGCCGGGTAAACGATCAGTTTTCGGAACGGATCGATCGCGGCCATATAGAGCGGAGTAAACGGGCTGACCTCGCGCACGTAGACGGCAAAGTAGAAGCGGTAGCCGACATCAGCCTCGACGAGCGCGCTGAGCGCTCCGGCGTGCACGGTGCGATTGACGACCTCGTCCAGTTGCTCGTTCTCAAAGCGGTACACGATGCGAAAGAGTCCGTCCGGCATTCCCGCCGGCGCAAGCGAACGCGCGCGGTCCTCGTCGGTGAGACGCTGCGCGAAGCTTTCGGAGACAGAGCCTGGCGTAGCCCGGTCCCAGCCGAATACGCCGCCCACAAAAAAGCGTACAGACAGCAGCGCTTTGACCGCAGCCGAGGGCCGCTGAAAAAGGTTCCCGGTGCGCCTGAGAAACTCGGCGAGTGTGATTCCGCCACGTGTGCGCGGCAGATCCACTGCCCACGCGTCGTGTAGTGGAACGCCTGCGAGAAACGCGTGGACGCGCAGCGGAAGCCGTTCGAACTCCTCGCGAGCGATCTGCTGCATGCGATGCACATCCTCCCAGGAGACAGAACCCTCATCACCACCCTATAGGCAGTGTCTGGCCGCCCATTGCTTCAGGCCAACGTGTGGACGAGAAGCGGTCTGCTACGAATCCACAGATAGAACAGGATCCCAAACACAATCGGTGTCTCGATGGCAGTAATCTTCACGTGAACGGCCTGCGATGGCACATTGAAACTGGTCGCAAAGAAAATTATGTGACTCAGCACGACCTCCGCATAGTAAAGTAGCGCCAGGATCAATCCCCATCGCCGGTGCGACAGAATGCCCATACCAAACGCGGCAAAGGCTATAGCCTGTATCGTCATCGTGAGGTGTGCCGCGCGGCCATAGAACTTGACACCCAGGAAAACGTCTTGGAAGGGAAAACCCTGCGAGCTCATAGGATCGCGAATCACCAAGCGAAATATCAGAAACGCGGACCAGAGGGTGCAGAGCGCTGCGAAAACCAGGAGGTCGCGATGCCATCGCCGTCTTGTGTTTGTCGCATCGGTCAACGGCTTCCCTCCTCAAAGCCGGCTAGAGTTGGGTTCCCACAACGCCGATTGCGTCCAGCACCTCCGAAGGGGGGAGCACCCGCGCGTATTGATTATTCACCGAGATGCTGGCGCCAGCGCCTTTCGCCACGCAGGTAGTTCCATTAGCGACGCATGCCAGCGTTTGATTTCCTCAAACGGCGCCAGCGGAAACAGCGCCGCTTGGGCCATGTTCAGCCACGCGCCCAGCGAGAAATCGGCCAGCGTCAGCGTGTCGCCGATCACAAACTTCCGCCCCTTGAGCTTGTCATTGAGGATCTGCGCGTAACGATGGAAGTTCTGCTCACCTTCCTGAACCTTAGCCGGATCCGGCTCTCCCATGCCCAGCATCTTCTTTACCAGCCGTTCGAATACGATGGTCGCACATGCCGGATCCCAACTCGACATATCCCAGAATTGCCACTGATTCACTTGTGCGCGCGCTCGCCCATCCGACGGCAGCAGTCCGGCCTCCGGCTTCTTCGAGGCGAGATACTGCGTGATGGCGTTCGACTCCCACAGGATGAACCCGTCATCTTCCATCGTCGGTATCCGTTTGTTCGGATTCACCGCCGCGTATGCCGCACTCAGATGCTCGCGCTTGGTCGGGTCTAGTTGTTGAAGTTCGTAGTCGAGCCCGAGCTGGTTGGCCACTGCCATTACTTTGAACGCGCGTGGCGAGCCCATGAATATGTAGAACTTCATCGGCGAATCTCCTTCTCTTCTTTTGGTTTAGCGAATTCCTTACGAGCCGCGATTCAGCTTTGCGGCTGCAGGTGCAGATGGCGCAGCTTGTCGGGGTTGATTACGAGGTAAATGTTTGCAATCCGGCCGTCGCGGAAATCGAAAGACAAGGTAAAGATATCGCCGGATTCACGCTCGATTATGAAGCCCGGCGAGCCGTTGATTTGGGCGGCACGTACAGCGCGGATTCCCGGCATCCCCTTCTTCGTGAGGCCGCTTATCAGACGTACCACCTTGTCGCGTCCAATCACTGGCCGCAGGGCGCCGGGCACCCTCCCGCCGGCGTCGGAGTACAGGGTAACTTCCCCGGCCAGGAGCTCCGCCAACGCTTGGGTGTCGCCGCTTTGCGCCGCCATGGCGAACGCCGCCGCCAGCCGCTCGCATTCCTGCTGCGCCGGACGAAAGCGCGGGCGCGAGGCACGCACGTGGGTGCGTGCCCGCTTCGCGAGTTGGCGGCATGAGGCGGGACTGCGGCCGAGCGCATCGGCCACTTCCTCGAAGTTCATATCGAACACGTCATGCAGCAGGAAGGAGGCGCGTTCCAACGGCGAGAGGCGCTCCAGCGCTAGCATCAACGCCATCGACAGGTCATCGGCATAATCGTCGGCCGCAAGCGCGGCGTGGTCCAGCACCGGTTCGGGAAGCCAGGGCCCGATGTAATGCTCGTGGCGAGCCCTGCCCGACTTCAGATAATCCAGGCACAGCCGCGCGACGGTCTGTGACAAGTAAGCGTGTGGATTGGCGACCTGGTCACGATCAGCCTGGTGCCAGCGCAGATAGGCCTCTTGCACCACATCCTGGGCCTCGTCGAGCGAACCAAGCATCCGGTAGGCAAGCCCGGTCAGTTGGCGGCGCTGCGCCTCGAAGACGACGGCCTCTCCCTCCTGCCGGGGTTCCATCAGGCAGCCTCGCGCGAAACCTCAGTCTGCGCGCCGCCGACCATGATCAGCGAGCAGGATTTGCCGTATCCAAGAGCGTACTTCAGGGTTGGGAACATGCGGGCAGCGGTGATTCCGCAAACCAGTGAGACCAGCGCGCGATGGCCCCATCGCGCAACTATTTCATCACGCAGCGCATCGGCAGCACGAGCATGCTGGAGCGTAGCCTGGGTGAAGCGATAGCCGAGCGCTGCTTCCGGCGTCATCGCACTCTCATCGCCTGCCAGGATTGCCTTGATCGTGGCCGGCGTGACGCCTTCGCGCTCGCCCATTGTGACCACAAGCTGGCTGCACGGACCGCAATCCTCGGCCAGCGTGGTGGTCAGCGCGGCCGCGAAACTGGCGTCGAGCGGAACGTTGTGTCGATAATTGGCCAGTCCCTTTATCCGGCCCAACTTCAATGCCGCAGCCACGCTGACATCCAGGATGTAACGCATGTGGCTCGCGTCATAATCATATTCTTTTTCGAAGGCGTCGATTCGCCGCTTTAACAACCACTTGAGCATCTCTTTCCTCCTCCTTTGCCAAACTTGAAATCGGCCACGCGATCCAAAGCGCTAGCAGTGCACCCAGATAGACCGTCGGAAGGTCGTGCACGGCCTGATAGATGGATTCGCGCCCAGTTATCGCGTCGCTCAGATGCACGAGGGCATGTAGGGTGAAGAAAGCCGCGGATCCGAGGGCGGCCGGACGCGCCCGTGCGTCACGGGCGCACCATACCAGCGCCCCGCCCGCGACCAGGAAGGCGGCCGCGATATCGCGGATGAAATGGGTGTTAAACGGTCCAGTGTCCGGCACGCCGGGTACGATGGCATACCATGCCGCGGGCGCCACTAGCATGAACACCCCGTTGGCGGCCGCCAAAAGACCTAGCACCCAAGTAAGCTTCGTGCGCATGGTGCGTTTACTCGCTATAACCAGACGAGACAGGCTTCGGATCTGTGACAACGAAGTTGCGACGCGAGGATCGCATCACTAACCCTACTAGGTGACCGAGGTTGACCGCCGAAGCTTTGCCGGCGGAGCTCAGGGCGGTCGGTTGGCGGGCCATTTAGAAGCGAAATCACATCCAATCCTCCAGGGCGACACCGACCACCGATCCGCGCAGTAGCTTAAGATGACCACAAGCGGGGCAGTGGTGAAACGCCAAAAGCCCAACGATGTCCGTACAAAGCGGCCAGAAACAGGAGTATAGCCACGGCCAAACGCCACCATCCGATCTCAGCCATCACGAGCCGTTGGCGCCCTTGCGCGATCGCGAGAAACGGCACACTGGAAGTAGTCTCGGCAAATGCTTTCCAGCGCGAACCATACTGAGCGGCCTTTTTCGCGTCCAGCAGCGGTGCACCGATGAGTCCTAAGGTCGTGATTGTTCCGAACATCAGGACGCCGTCGAGCTCGCCGCATACGACCACGTGCGCCAGCCCCCACAATCCCACGCCCCAGAAGAACGAGTTGCGACTAACCCTAAGAATTCCGCGCACGACCACGCCGCGGTCTAGCTCAAACAGATGTGCTGAGCCGACGATCACCGGATTGGGCGTCGTGACGCCCGCCACCACCAGCATGAAGGCCAGTAGTACGAATGGTAGAATCGCGAGCTTCAGTGCCAGCGGCGCGGTCCAAATGATATGCCCTTGGGTCTTCCGGTAGGCGGCAATCAGCCAGGCAAACGCGACCAAGGTAATCACTTGGTAGAGCGCAAGAAATGCGCGCTCACCAAGCTGTTCGACAATCAGAGGGCGCAAGCGCGAACTCGACAAGCCAAAGTGGCTCAGCGGTAAGAACAAGGAGGCCAGCATGAGGTTAATCACGGAAACGTACCTCCCTTAGCCACGCGGTCTAGACCGCGTGCGCAATCAGCTCCTTCCTCTCCGAACGCAACCGCGCACTGCCGCCTCAAGCAGATCCGGCAGGACACCGGGGAGATCTTTGCCGGCAATCAGGTGGCGCCGAATTGCTCCCATTGGAATGTCAATGACGGCAAAGACCGTCTGTCCGACGGTATCGGCATTTGCCTTGCCAAAGAGTCGGCGTGCGAGCTCCCTTACAGCCGCCTCCAGTGGCCTGTTGAGCTGCTTCAACTCGCACGCCAGTCGAGGCGAGGGCGCGGCGCGGATGAGGTCCTGCCGGCGGAAGGACACGAGCAGCCGGGCGTCGGGCACATCTAGAGGTGGCGGCAGCATCCGTGCGGAAAATGAACGGGAGCGTGTTTCACGCAATGTCATCCTCCGGCGGACCGGAGAAATGAATAGATTGCATTGAGGATGGTCTTCTCGCATAGCCGTAGCGTCCTGACAGGGTTGTCTATCCCTCAGGCGCCATTAACGCGCGCCACATAGGCTCGGTCGGTAGACTGAATAAGTGTTTCTAGGCCTCGCCGAAAAGACGCCTTCTAACTAGCTCATCGCACGGCAAGTCAGGACCGCTGAGAAGATGGTCTGGAACTCTGGTCGGATCAGCTACTATTAAGGGAAGTGCTCTTGCCCGTGTAGCGTCCGCGTCCTCGCCCGTTTGAACAAACAAGTCGGTACTCCAGCTGTCCACATTGTGAATCGTCCCAAAGTAGTTTTGATGCTCTCTTGCGTATGCTTGGCACGCCGCATCCCAGTGATCCGATGACAACAAGTGATGGCTGAGCACTCGCGCGTCGCGCAAGGTGAGGCTCAGACCCTGACCCCATACCGGGTCACTTGTGCCCGCGGCATCGCCAACGAGAACGATGCCCTCACGGTACGGGAGATCAGCCCAATTTGCTGTACTTTCAAAAGTTGCCAGCGGTCCAATCGCTTTTGCGTCCGCGTAGGCCGCGGCCGGTGCTCCGCTGCGGACGCATTCGCTTATGAAATCGCCGACGTCAGAGGAGCCCTGCAAACGACGACCCGACGCAAGTGGAAGCGCACAGTATGCACGGACGCGTGTTCCCTCCTGGGGAAAGAAATAGGCGATTTGACCGATTGCAGGGTTGACCAGCATCATACTCGTATCTTCCGCAACTGCGACTCCCTCAAACAGTACCCCTGCCAGGAACATACCCCGGGTATCACGAATCGACTCCAATCCGGCCGCGGCCCGGCACATCGAACTTCGTCCGTCCGCGCCGACGACTACTTTCGCTGTTAACGTCAGGATACTGCCGTCCTTATCAACGATCACACCGGGCGGATCGCCGGGCTTGATCTCTCGAATGGTTGCCCCGCGCCAGATCGTGGCCCCGGCCAATCGCGCGGCGTTGATAACGGCCTCCTGCATCGCGGGATGATACAGGTTAAGCGGCCCGAGTCGCGGAAAGGTTGTATGCTTCAGGTCGCGGGCGGGGAATCCACTGAATTGAAAATACGGCTTCTCAAAAGCGCAGTGTTCGAGCAGGAGATTATAGATTCCAAGCTTCACCGCTTCCGCCGCGCCCCACGGCGCCATCCACTCACCGCGAACGCGATCCTTGAATTGTCCCTCGCGCTCGACAACGAGGACCCGCGCTCCGTGCTCGGCCAGCACCTTGGCCAGCGCCGAACCACCGAGTCCACCGCCTACCGTGATCACGTCATAGTCGGTGCTCATGTCACGCTCCTCCTTGTGCAGAAGTTCGCAGGGACATTCAGCTGGTGAACAATGTTTCCGACCCGAGTAGCAATAGGAATCCGTGCGAAGTGTACAGTAGTGGGTTTCACCCTGTCTCATCCCCCGGCTTCAGCCGACTGCGCCACCAGAAATATGGAACCCCGCGAAATCTGAGGCTCTGCCCCACCCTCTCGAACCGTGTATTTTCACATGGTGGTCGCCAACCCGAGACGTCGCAATTCAGGCTCCTCCGGACCCAAGCTTATCCGCGGTTCTGAAGTAGCGCATCGGATCCGGAGTCGGCCACTCGTCGAATTGCTCCGCATCGTCCTTGATCTCGAACCAGTCAGCCTTTGAGCCCGTAAAGATATGCGCAATTGGCCGGGCTCCCTCGGTGTTCTCGAGAGTGCCTAGTCGAACCCGCATAATAGTCGGGTAAGCATCGCTGCGGCCGTACAGCGGCGAGCCGCATCGTGAGCAGAACGCCCGATATGTGCCCGGCACCCGGCTGAATTCGTGTACCAGCTCCTGGCCGGACGTTATCCGAAAGCGCTCCGCGGGCACCGATGCATTAGGGTTGAATGCCGACCCGGTCGAGCGCCGGCATTGCGAACAGTGGCACGCGATCACTGGACCCAGCGGCGCATCGATTTCAATCCTGACGCCTTCACACAAGCATTTTCCTTGGAGCATAAGGCCTCACTTAGTTCACGCATTGCGGAAACTCGACAAATTCATGGCGCGGCACTCTTGCCATAGCTCGCGATGAACCGACCAGAGGACCCAAATCCTTTCTTGCCGCGTTCTTAGACCCCCCGCTAGCTCGCCCTGAGATCAAACTGCTTCCTGAGCTCCTCCAGCTTCTCTTTAAAACCGACTCGGCTTTGGAAGCCGAGTCGCCGGAGCGCACGGGACGAGTCGTAAACGCGGTCAATGGTTTGAAACATCGTCCAGCCCACTCGCGCATAAAGCTCCGGAAACTCCGGGAAATAGCGCGCGACGACTGAAGGCGCATCGGCGATCAAATGTCCACAGTCGTCTCGCGAAAAAGGAGTCCTCGCAGAGAT
>Ga0306920_100007876_pt1 | contig 14081 bp, 12 predicted proteins | sample flu12Cox44000170_FD_204666 | JGI IMG/M metagenome (GOLD analysis project Ga0306920, IMG submission 204666) | Lab enrichment of tropical soil microbial communities from Luquillo Experimental Forest, Puerto Rico - flux4day.12C.oxic.44.000.170 (v2)... | ecosystem: Environmental > Terrestrial >...
CCTTCGATGCACTAGCGCGGTTCATCCATCACTTCGGAACCTCGAATCAGCGTTTTTCGGTTGATCCATCTTCAGTCGGAGACATAATTCGCAGCAGGGGATGCCCGTCGATGTTTTCCAGCGGAAAATATACGAGGTGCGTCTTGGGATCGACGCAAACGGTGTGGGCATGCGGCATGGAGAAATTGCCTACCGCTACCAGCTTCTTACCGTTCTCGCGATAAACCCAGACATCGCCCGATTCAGCCGACACGTAGAGTTGCTGCAAACCGGGATCGAAGGCCAGAACGTCGGGATCATCTCCTACAGGGTAGGTGCCTAACGTTTTCATGCTGGTCAGGTCAACCAGCGCAAGCATGTGATTGCCTGCGCCCGCGACAAACGCCAGCCGATTGGCGACGTCGATTGCAACGCCATGGGGCTCCGTCACGCCGGGAACAGGATAACGACCAACGACCTCTAACTTGACCGGATCTATGGCAGCCAACTCGTTTTTCTCGTGAACCGCAACCAAGATGCGATCGGAAGTGAGATCGTAAACCGTGTTGCCGGCACCGCCTCCGAGCGGGATCTTCTTTATGAGATTGTAGCTTTGCGCATCGATCACGGCGTCGGTATTGCCATGCTCATCGGAAACGAAAACTCGTTTGGGGCTGGGAGCGTAGGCGAGGCCATCGGGATAGGTTATTGGTCCGACTTTCGCGACTGTTCGGAGGGTCTGTGTGTCAACAACCGCCACTTCGCGGTCGCCGGTGGCGGAGGCAAAGACGCGCTGAAGTTCAGGCACGGCCCACACCCCATGCACACGCGCAAAACCACCGATGTTTGCCAGCACATTCCGTGTCGCTGTATCGAACACAACCAAGTGATCGGCGTTCATATGGGCTATGTACAGCCGCCCGGTCGTTGCATCGAAGCTCTGATAGTCAAAGCGAACTGCCGGAACCGGCAAAGCAATGTCCGCAACGGTGTGCAGCGGGCTTTTTGTTGGTTTTGTTTGTGCTGGGACTCTTGGCTGATGCAGCACAACAATTGCAATCGATAGTGCAGCCAACCAGTATTTATGCTGCGACATTATTCCTCCTGAAGGTTCTCCAAGAAATTCGCCCGTACGAACGTTCATGTTCGTTAAAGGGTGTCCTTCACCACGAGGAGTCGGCCATGGTTCGGGTCGGTGACCCAAACTTGCCCGCGGTCGTCCGCCGCCGCCGCGTGCGAGCCCTTGGCCGTTTCAACCGTGCCAAGCAAGCGCGGCTCCCCGTTCGGGGAGACTCCGATGATGGCCAGCGTTCCCTCCTTCGGGTCGGGCACGTAGACATGCTTGAGGCTCGGGTTGTACCCGATCAGGTCCGTGCTCTTTCCAACCTTGAGGGTGCCAAGGATCCGTCCGTTATGGGCTACATCAAGCACCGCGATCCCTCCGGTGCCGGAGCCGACGAGAAGCCACGCTTGGGTTTCGTCCAGCGCTAGACCGCTCGACGAAACTTCGGTGCCGTTGTTCCACTCCGCCACGATTCGGTGCGAGGCGACATCGATCGCAACGGTGACCTTCTGATCTTCGCGGTTCGTGTAGACCCGCGACCGGACTGGGTCCACCGCGAGCGACTCCGGCCCTCCCCCGCCGGCCACCTTCACGACAGCAGCCCGGGAGAGCCGGACGTTGCCGCCGGCTGAAAAGGCCAGGATTTCGACCTGACCCTTTTGGGGGTCCTCCTCGGTTACCCATACCTCGTGGGTGGCGGGAACGTATCTCACAATGTCCGGCTCCATTTCGAGGGTCGCCGTAGCGACGACCTTGTGCAGCTTGGGGTCGATCACCTTCACGGCAGAGTGGCTGCGGTCAGCCGCGAACACATAGCCATCGCCGGCGTCCGCGGAGGTGGTCCTGCCCTGCCAAACGGCGCATGATTCGTGAGACCAAGTCGCGGGATCGATCAAGTACACGCGACCCGTTTGCGCCGCAGGAACTATGACTTGGTGCAAGGCCGGTGCGTACACGATGTCGTCGAAACCGATGCCTTGCTCCCCTCCTGGGAGAGAAACCGCCTCGGCTTTGACCGGTTTTTCCGTTTGTCCAGGGGCCTGCGGCTTTCCATCGTCGCTTCCAGCGCTCCCCGCCATACCCAGTAAAAATGCCAGCGAAACCAGAGCAGCCAAGCTCTTCTTCATCTTACGGCTCCTTTCCAAACAATAGTTCCTAGGAAACGGGACTCCCCTTTGTCGGCCACTTCCGCATCAAAACGATGGACAACCACAAGCAAACCAATACCCCGAAAACCATGGACATTATTGTTCATCGTCCAACGTTGTGGGTCGATTGAAATTCAATTGTCTTTGCAATGCGTTCCTCCGGTGGCTTCAGGTGACGAAAATTACGGTACAGAACCACGTCATAAACGATCTTCAGTGTGCCGCCTATCACCAAAGGCGCTGAGAATGCCACTCGCTGCATAATGAAACCTGAAAGTGAAGACGCCGCTGCCCAAGCGCCGGTTCTCGTTATGTTCGTGATACCGCTGGCGTAGGGGCGCTCGATCGGTTCCCCCAGCGCTGCGACATACGACTGGCGTGTCGGCACGTCCATTTCAACGAAGGTCTCGCGTAGAAGAAAGAGGGCAATCGCCCAGCTGGAACTGGAGGCGAATGGCACAGCAATCAGGAACAGGCTCGACGGGAGATGCGTAAACACCATCGTGTTCACTAGCCCTATACGTTGCGCGATCCAGGCCGCACCGAGATGCGAACAAGCGTTCAGCACGTGCACAACGAAAAACAACCAGCCCAGTGTCTGCTCAGTTAGACCGAAGCGATGAAAGAACCAGTACGACACCAGCGCGTCTGTCAGGAAGCCACCTCCAAAGGCATCAACAGCGAACAATGCAGAAATTCGATGAACAATGCTTCGATCCTGCGCAGAAGGAGCGCGCTCCGAGAGTGAGGGCGGAACAGGCTGTGAGAGCCCTACATCCGCTGGTAGCAGGAGATATAGGATTGCGTTAGCAACCTGCAGCAAAGCATAAGCAATGAATAGGTAGCCGTACGACCCGATCAAGCTGATGTGAGCAAAGCGGCTCGTGGCCAGCGGCAAGCCAGCTCCAAGCGCACCAATGGCTCCTCCGCTGTCAAGAAGTGCGTTGTACCAGGATAGGCCCCAAGTTCGGCTGCGGTCAGGAACCAGCCCCGGAATGATCGCCTGCTCTAGCGCAAATGCCGCGCTTCGATCAGTTCCCATTCCGTTGACCATTCCAACGAAAGCAAGCAGGAGCAGAAGCGGGAATGATGGCAGTGAGGCGAGTGCCAATCCACCAAGAGCGGCAAGCAACGAAAGCGTTACCAGCGATGCCCGATGGCCGATACGCAGGCTGCCGAATGCTACTACGGCAGTTGCGATACAGGCTCCGAGCAATCCCGCTCCAATGACCAAACCGATGCCCGTTGCACTGACTCCGACTCGCGATAGATACACCGCCAGAACGACCCCGAGCAGGCCGACGCCAAGTGACCGCAAGAATCCCGCCGCATAGAGCAACGACAAGCTGCGAGGCAGTCGCACATTAGCCTCCGATACAGCAGCAGTAATCGTACAGTGCATCGTAGATCGGGAAGCCGCGCGCCAACCGCTCCTCATCGCTTAATTCCATCGCCGCGAAACCCTCCGCGATGGCGCGGAGTCCCATCCCCTCCGCCGCAACTGACTCCTGTTCTTTGATGTCGGCGGCTCGAGCGATCAGTGCCAGACGTGCCAAGCCAGGAGCAGTCAGATCGTAGTCAGCGATGATGGCCTCAAAGCTGCACTGGTTTCCGCGGTGATTCAACTTGACCTCAGGGACTCTCGGCGCGTCGAACGGGATCGCGTTTTCAGCTTGAGCACTTCGTAAAAGTTCATCTTCGTTAGCGAAGAGAAATTCTGCCTCAGGATCGACAAATCGCCGGATCAGCCAAGGACAGGCGACTCGATCGACCTTAATGTTCTTTCGCGTAATCCACTTCACAGTTCACCCGGTGATTTACCGCAGGGGAGATCCAACACGCAGCAACGTTGAGGCTCCCGTGCGGAGTTGCCCCACTGTCCTCCGACTTTCTGACGTTATCTCAGCACCCTGAAGATATGCTGAATAAGTGCAATAAGCCCTGATCCCACCACGATTCGACGCGCCACAGCGACGATGGGGAATTCAGGATATGTTCAGTTTTCTTTGTTAGCCTGATACGTTGGAGAATTAGGTAGCTCGCAAAGGTAATTCTGGCCGAAAAGCGCCATTTCATGTCTGACAAGATGCCTTTATGCAGACGGGCGCGCGGAAAGGTTGGGTTTGAGACTCATTAGGTGCAATTGGATATGGATTCTTGCAGCCGTCGTGGGTATTGGCGCATTCACCGCATTCCGTCTCAACCAGAAGCCTGAGGCTGAGTATTTCACCGCCAAAGTCGAGCAAGGCGACATCCGCCAGGTCATCGAGGCCACCGGGACAATCAATCCTGTAACCCTCGTACAGGTGGGCTCGCAAGTCTCGGGAATGATCTCCAAGCTGTATGTGGACTTTAACTCTAAGGTCACGCAGGGGCAGGTGATCGCCGAGATCGACCCCAAGCTGTTCCAGGGCGCGGTGCTGCAAGCGCAAGGCGACCTGCAAAATGCCCAGGCCAGCTTAACCGCAGCCAAGGCGAACCTTGCGAAGGACGAAGCGACGCGAAAGCAAAACAAGCTGGATTACGACCGCGCTGCCACGCTGGTGCCCCAGGGCGTGATGAGCCAGCAGCAACTCGACCAAGCGAAAGCGACCTACGACGCGATCACCGCACAAGTCGGATCGGACCGCGCAGCCATCCAGCAGGCCGAAGCACAAGTAGCGCAGAAGGCTGCCAGCCTGAAGGTGGCGCAGACCAACCTCGACTACACAATCATCCATGCTCCAACCAACGGCACGGTCGTGAACCGCAACATCGCCATCGGCCAAACCGTCGCCGCGTCCCTACAGGCGCCCACTCTCTTCACGATCGCAAAAGATCTCACCAAGATGTACGTGTACGCCAAGACTGACGAAGGCGATGTGGGGCAGATTCGCCCCGGGCACACGGCGGATTTTCAGGTGGACGCATTTCCTAAAGAGGTGTTTCACGGTGTCGTTAGCCAGGTACGGATGAACGCAACCACGGTGCAGAATGTCGTCACGTACGACACGATTGTGGAGTTCAACAATCCCGACATGAAGCTGTTTCCGGGCATGACAGCGTATGTGTCAATACCGGTGGCTTCGGTTAGCAATGTGGTGAAGATTCCAAACGCCGCGCTGAGGTACAAGCCGGATCTACCTGCCGAAGCCGTGCGCGAGCTCTACAGCAAGTACGGTATTACGGCTCCGCAAAGCCAGCAGCCTTCCCGTGCAGAGCCACCGGGCCAAACACCGGGGGGTGGAACGCGTGAGCATGCAGCACCAGGCGGCAGCGGAGCATCGGAGACAGCAGTTGTGTGGAAGCTGCTGCCCAACAAGTCGCTATAGCCGATTCAGGTTCACATTGGACTCACGGACCATACGTCTACGGTGCTGACGGGCGGCGACCTCAAACCGGGGACGAGCTGGTGACTGGGGCGACGACGGCGAAGGCGGCAGCGGCTCCGAGCATGGGCGGCGGGCAACGGCGCTAGAAGGCGATGGCGACCACGAATGCCATAACGGATGGGATGCCTGCAGAGAGTCGTTCCATTGTGCCCGTCGTGAGCGTGCGCGAGGTGCGCAAGACGTATTCGCTGGGCGAAACGGAAGTCCATGCACTGGGCGGAATCATCACGGTGAACATTGGCGCGGGAGAGTTTGCGGCCATCATGGGGGCCAGCGGCACTCGACAGCTTTTGCAGCAAGTCGTTGTTCCTGCGGGTGATCTCGAGCGCCTTGTCGTAGAAGAAGTACTCGTAATAGGCGGCCTTCCCGTCAGCCGTTCATGTCCGGCATCAGCGGCTGTTGCTCGAACATGTAGGCAATCGCGAAGTCGGGACGGTATTCTTTGCCGGCAAGATCGGTCGAGAGGTTCTCAGCGCCGAGCGCGGCCGGGACAGTCGCGCAAACGACTTGCAATTCGAGCTGAAACAGCAATACCTGGCCAAGATAGCCAGCAGGCACGGTGACGATCTCGCCTGAAAAGCAGCAGTTGATCGGCGTCCGCATTGCCAAAATTGAACGCCAGCCGCTCTCGCGGACCGCCCGCACGACCGCGCAACTCGCTGCCGACGAAACGAAGATCGCTCACGTTCACGTGACTTGCTGGCCACCTTGGGATTGAGTTGTCACCGTTTGCTGGGGAGTCGTCTTCAGGTTCCCGGCGGCCTGCGCCTGTGCTCGCAATTGCTGGAGCAGCCATCCCATCGGATTGCTGGTTGTGATAAGCCTCTCCTAGCTGAGAAGTCCACGCCAGGTTCTGAGCCATATTGCTCAAGACCGAGGGAAACTGTGTTAGCGCTTTCACACTGGGGTCCCAGGACTGCTGATTCACTGCCTGCCCGAGTGCGTTGCCGCTGAGGTTCTTGTTCTGCTGCAACCAAGTATTGGCAACAGCGACCTGATCAGAGAATGTTGCTGCGCTCAGAATCTGAGCAACCAGAGCATCCGGATACAACGCTATGGGTGACACCAGCGAGTCCAATTCTTGCTGGCTCATTGGCGCTCCCTGCCCTGTGTAGCTCGATGAGCCGCCTGCCGGCTGGTTCTGCGCTTTCAATCCTGGTGTCGTCACTATCACCAGTAGCAGACTGAGGGCCGATGCCATAAGTTGCCGATTGAATTTGGCGGTCCTTGCGCCTCCCGGTAATCCAATTTCAATTGTTCGTCGCGTTTTGTACTGCTCTTGCGTTCAGGGTGGCGACCACCGCGTGGGCCCTCTCTGATCTCGTTCTTGGCGGCCTAATCGCCACGCAACGACGTAGAAGATCGCCCGAACTCCCCTCCGACTCCACGTTCCCTTTGGCTAATTACTTCACTACAAGTGCGGGGCTGGTGGGAACTGTCATTTTTGACAGGTAGCGCCTCGGCTTCAGCTTGGCGCGCCCCGGAGTGTCTTCCGCGGAGAAAGAATCCATGCGCAGATGAGCACCGCCCCCGCGGAAACACCATAGCCAGTCAACGCAGTGGCACTCAGTCTCCCAGTCAATGCCGATCGTTATCTACGTGGGGCTTCTGCGGATGAGGTGCTGTGCCGACTCTTCATGGGAGCGACCGCCTCCAAACGGAAGACCTGCTCAATCCATTTCTGGCGCTTCCTAGGCGCCGACAACCCGAGCACGTGGATTCTACATCATTCGTGCGACTTAGGTGCGTTGCCTAGCAGGCGATACACCGTCGCCGTCTTGGTGCAGTTCAGGGCGATGTACTCCTCGGCCGAATACTGCAATGAGATGAAAAACGACTCGGCGCGGCGCAGCGCATCCTTGCTCAGCTTGTCGCGATCCTGAAACCGGAACTGGTAGGCGAATTCGCCGATGAGCGGGCGATGCTCACCGCGCGTGCGCCAGATGGCAACGTTGGCCTTACAGGTCAGACCATCGCCAAAGTCGAGCACGCCAATGTCCTGCAAAACCTCTTCGACGATGGTGTTGCTGACCAGGTGAATCTTCTCCCCGGGCGTCTTGCGGACCCTGGCGAGGACCGGCAACAAGTCGATCAACTGGTCCATGTTCTCCACATTTTCCTTACCCATGCCGATTGCGGAACGGTTGAACTGGACATTGTGCGAGAACAGCATGCGTACGCCGCCCAGCCGTTCCTTCAGTGGCATGGCCTGGACCTTGAACTTCACACGGTGGTCGCCGAGGATGTGCGGCCGGACGTCGGTTTCCGCGCACAACTGCAGGTCGGTATGGCGGAACTTGAAGACGACCTCGGGTTCGCCGATGGGGAAGCCGTCCTTGTAGGCGATGCGGCGCCGCAGAATGAAAGCGTTGTTGTAGAGGCGGAAGTCATCGGTGTCGACGAAGATGACTTCGCGAAGTTTCACCGGCTGGGAATCGAAACCGGCGACATTGTACTTCACGCCATGCTGCTTGGCCGGCTCCCTGAACACCTTGCCAAAATCGAAGAAACTCTCGCGCGAGTGGAACTTGTTGGGCCGCAGAATGAGCTTGCAGCAGACGTACTCGGGCGCATGGATGGGCATGCCATCAGCGTAGTTGCCCGGCTTGAGCTGGGGCACGCGACCCACCCAACTTTCGGTGACGGGCTGACGGGCCCTATTTAGGGCCGCGGCGTCTGTCACAACTGCAGCAGAGCTTTTCTTAGGTTTACTGGGTGCCAATGCTGTGGCGGTCGGCATATTTGCTCCTTCGCTCTAAGTCTCTTTCTTAAGTAACGGCAGTCTCTTTAGCAGATGCAGTTACGCGAGTGGGAAAAATCAACAGGTCCGCCCTGACCAAAGATCAACGAGGCGTGCTCCATTGAGCAACGGCACGTCCCCTCACTTGGGCATGAAGACGATTCCGCCCACGATGGCTCCCCCCAGCACGAGTAGTGCGGGATTTATTTTACGCCACAACATAATGAGCAGCACGCTCAATGCGATGCCACCGGTCGTCCAGCCGGTGACGGCTCCTTTGCCCATGCTGAGGGTTCCGGCCAACAACAAACCCACCGAAACGGAGGCTAGTCCATCCTGGATCGATTGGCGCCAAGGCCATTTCTCCAACTTTGCCCACAGTCGACCGATGATGAGCGCCAGCAGCGCGGTCGGTCCGAAGAAGGCAATCAGCACGACCACTGCGCCCAGGATTCCGCCTGCCCAGTCACCGATGGCAACAATCATCATCATGTTCGGCCCAGGTGCCAACTGTCCGACGCTATACAGATGGATGAGCTGGTGAAATTCGAGCCAGTGGTGCACTTTGACGGTGAGCTCTTCCATCTCCGGAAAAGCCGCCATGCCCCCGCCCACGGTCAGAATTGAGAGATAGGCGAACACCCGAATCAGTGCAGGAATCTGGTTCATTTCGTCGCACCCTCCTTCGCAGTCTGGCGCGGGTAATGGAAGAGGATTGCCGCCAGCCCGACGAAAACCAGGGTCTTAGGTACTCCCAGGTGAAGTCGATTCACGGCAAGTACGGTCACGAGCACAAAGACCAGATCAAAGCGATGCGCCAGCGACTTCTTGCCAAGCTGGATAACGGTTGCCAGAAGCAGCCCTGCAGCGGCGGCCGCTACTCCTTTCAGCAAGGCGGTCACGATGGCGTGATCGCCATGTATGCGATAGAAGATTCCTACCGCGAACATGATGGCGGCGCCGGGCAGGCAAACGCCGACGATTCCCGCTACCGCCCCCAGCCAGCCCTTCAACCGATCGCCCAGCAGGACCGCCATGTTGGTCGCGTTCAGGCCCGGCAGACTCTGACTGATGGAGAGCAGCTCGACAAATTCCTTATCATCTACCCAGTGGTTCTTGGTGATCAGGCCTTCGCGCAAGTAAGGTACAACTCCTCCGAAGCTGGTCGCTCCGATGATGAGGAACTGGAGGAAGATGTCGAAGACTGTAACCTTCGAACGCGCCGCCCTCACCACTTCCTTCTCACTACCGATTGTCGCCGGTGCGTCATTCATGGCATTGAACCCTGGCCTGTTACTTCACTACAAGTGAGGGCTGGTGGGAAACTGTCATTTTTGACAGGTAGCGATCTCTTGCTTTAGCTCGGCAGCTGGGAGTGGCTGCCCCGGACGAGAATCCAAACGCTGATAATCATCACCCACAGCGGAAACCCCATTGCCAGCAATCTGATATGAACCGCACTCAACAAGAGGACCAGCGCCAGCCCATAGCCGAGAATCGCTATCCAGCGGGGCACCACCCGGGTCTGGGTAAAGATCGTGGAGGTCGAGATCATGAATACTCCGGCCATCTTGGTCGCATAGACTGACGTGATACGAAACACCTCTTCCCGTGCCAAGTCGAATGAACCCGAACTCAGCAGGGCATCTGATCTTGTCGCTAAGAGCGTCAGCACAGCCTCCGCTACCGCACCGCTAACAAACATCATGGCAACGTAGAGCAGAGCGCTGCCCAGAAAGACCGTGGCAAAGAACCGGTCTTCCAAACTGCCTAAGCGATTACGGACGACACCCACGAACCACAGAAAGGCGATCCCGGAGAAGGGCCGTAGGCTCATGGCGAGTGTAAGCTCTTTGGAATGCCGGGAAATTATTCCCGCCTGTGCGCTGGCGACAGACGGTATATAGAACCAGACCAGAACTTCGCTCGTGATTAACAACACCGCAAAGACAATGCCCGCGACCGCAGCAGATCGCGGCGTTCGCATGGTTTGACGAATCAATTCCTGTTCGTCGGCCACCAGTCCCTCCGTGCACATTCCCAGTTAGCCAGCGCTCCCTCGGCTACGTCAATCCACAAGACCTTTATTAGGTGCGTTAGGTGCCGGTTCGGGCTTCGGCGGACAATCGCGCCGAATCGGCGACGTGAAGGTCTTCCTCGCGGCGCGCCATCGCCGCCGACCTATCGCCCCCATCGTTCGATACATACGTCAAGCGCGTGGGGGCCGCCAACCGTGTGCCGGATGCTTCGATGATCTCCACGATCTTCAAGATGACATCCTGGCGAATTCCGGTGAACTGTGCCCAATCACCGATTTTGATGTAGGCCCACAATTCCATGTTAAAAGCAGCACTCGAGACATCGGCCACACGAATCCTGGACCCGGATTCTACCCAGGGATGTTCGTCGAGCATGCGTTGCACGCCTACCAGCACAGCTCGTAACTGTTCTACTCGGGTTTCGATGCGCAGCGAGAAATTTTGACTGATCAGCAATTTGCTGCGCGCCTTCATGTTTTGGAACTGCATTTGTGCCAGCAGTGAGTTGGGAACGACGAGCAGGTTTTGGTCCAGTGTGCGCAGTCGGATTGACCGCAGCCCTATGTCTTCCACCGTTCCGAGTTTGCCGCCGATCTCACAGAAGTCGCCCGCGTGCACAACCTTATCCATCAGCAACGACACGCCGCCGATAATGTTCTCCAGCGTTTTTTGTGCACCCAGCGCAATCGCCAGGCCACCGATGCCAAGGCCCGCAAGAGTCGTCTTCACATTCACCCCTAACAGGGCCAACGCGGCGACAAAGGCCATGATCAGCAGCACGATGCGGTTGACGCGCTGCACCAGAACGAGGATGGACTCCCCGCCCCGGCCTGTGGTTCGTCTCCGGTTCACCGCATGTTCGAAGCCACGGTCCGCGAGCCTGCTTACCAGCCACGCCAGGCATCCCACCAGCAGGGCAGCCAGAAATCGGTAGTAATAGGTTCTGTACAAGAGAGGCAGATCCAACCGATAGACCAGGATGCCGTGAATCACGATCGCAAGAATGCACTTGAGCGGCAGTCCAAGATTCGTCTCCCAGATGGTCTTGATGGGGACCTTCCGCACAGTGCGCCAGATTCGCCTGGGCACACTCAGCAAAAAAGCCAGCAGCCAAGCAAAGGCTACTGAGATTGGTATGGAAAGGAGCCATCCCAACCATTGTGCCAGCGACATCCCAAGGAAATCTCGATTGGCCAGAGCCGCCGGCGTTATCCGTCCAACCAGGGTGGGCTTTTCGTTCTGAAGCTCCGCGTAGAGCTTCGGAATTTGGGCAACTGTTTCGCCCGATACCAGCCAGATTTTTCCGTACTTCGGGTCGTCAACCCGAGCCAGGATGATTTCCGTGGTCGTGCCGCTCAGCTTCACTGCTCCAGCACGTTCCTGCCCGGGCGGAAGACCCTCTTCAACCCTGCCTTCCGGTTCATCGCTCAGGGTCGCGATGCTGCCTTTGTACCTTGAATGCAACGCTTGAAATTCTCTGGCCAATTCCCGCGGCTCTACATCGAGGCCGGGAACTGGTTCCAGATAGCGAGAGATGCATGCGAAATCTTTCCGTTCTCCGCATATCAGCAAGCCCTCTACCGTGCTTCGCGGAGTCTCCCGCCGGAGCGGATCGACGGCTGCCGCAGGCTCAGCTTTGGGAGGCGCAGCCTTCGGAATCTGCGCAAGCGAGTACACAGGTAAGGCAGCAGATACAATGAGAGCCAGAGCGGTGACAAAGACGAAGTTCCCACTCGGCCACTTCCTTGGCGAGTGACCGTTCTCTGTTCGCAGAAGCATCTGATCCATCCCGCTGGCAGCTCGTCAACCTAATTACAAAATCCCATGCCAGTTTCTCGTTTTGCTTGCCCCTCGAAGAAGCAGGCAATACCCAAAGCAAGAATCAACGCCACAATCCCGAAGAGGTCAGGCTGGGACGGTATTGGGCTCTCTCAATGATTACCTTCCGCACCATGGCACAACCAAGTGCACCGTAGAAGGATCATGACCACCATCAGCATCACAGCCAACGCCAATACGGTGTATTTCTGGATCTTCGTGATGAGCCTTTCCTTTGGAAATGTCCGCTCGCTGCCTGCATCTACCGACCTAAGCGGTCTTCCCTGCAACTTGCTCGCGTGTCAATTCCGCCATGTACTTGTGCGCGCCTAGTAGTGTCATCTCCGGAGTGATTCGTGCGAACACATCGAGAAGACGCGCGATGGTTCCAGTCCACCCCGTCTGATGACTTGCTCCCAAGCCTGCGCCGTTGTCGCCGTGGAAGTACTCATAGAACAGGATGTAGTCCTTCCAGTACGGATCCTCCTGAAACTTCTTCGTGCCTCCATATACAGGCCGTTTCCCGTTCGCGTCGCGCAGAAACATGCTCGACAGCCGCCGGGCAATCTCTTTCGCCACTTCAAAAAGCGTCATGTATTTTCCCGAGCCGGTGGGACATTCGACTTTGAAGTCTGGGCCATAGAACGGATACATCTGCAGCAGCCCGCGAATGATCAGCCCGTTGACTGGCATCCAGACGGGTCCCCTCCAGTTCGAGTTGCCTCCGAACATTCCGGTGTTCGATTCCGCCGGCAGATAATCGACCCGGTACTCGCGTCCCTCAAGATAGAACACAAAGGGATGGTCACGGTGATACTTCGATAGCGACCGTATGCCGTAAGGACTGAAAAACTCGTTCTCATCGAGCATATATCCCAGAATGCGACGCAGCTTCTCCTTATCGACCACCGACGCCAGCCTCCGTCCCTGGTACCCTCCGATCGCGAAGTCATCCGCCCTGATGAGTTTCTGAAACACCTCCGGGTGGCGCTTCCGGAACAACTCGAAAGATGCGGACATCTTGGGATACTTTTTGAAAATGCCCGCCTCGAATACCGTAGACGCACAAAGGGGCAGCAATCCTACCATCGAGCGGATCTTCAAACGCATCGAGTCCCCGTTCGGGAAATGCAGCAGATCGTAGAAGAATCCATCGCCGTCGTCCCACATCTCGTCCTCACCCCCGCCGATGTGGTCCATGGCATAGGTAATCCAGGCAAAATGCTCGAGAAAGCGAACGGCGAATTCCTCATACACAGAATCGTATTCCGTCAGTACGATCGCGATCTCTAGCATGCACAGGCAGTAGAACGCCATCCAGGCAGTGCCGTCGGCCTGATCCAGATGTCCGCCCGTGGGCAGCGGTGCGCTGCGGTCGAACACTCCGATGTTGTCGAGCCCCAAGAATCCGCCCGCGAACACATTCTTTCCTTCCGGATCCTTACGGTTGATCCACCAGTTGAAGTTCTGCATCAGCCCCTGGAATGAGCGCTCTAGGAACCGCAGGTCAGCGCGCCCCAACTCTGTCTCGATCCTGAACAGGAACAAGGTCGCCCAGGCGTGTACTGGCGGATTTACGTCGCTGAAGTTCCACTCGTACGCTGGAATCTGTCCGTTCGGATGGGCATATAAGCCCCGCAGCATCAGCAGAAGCTGGTCCTTCGCGAAATCGAAGTCCACCAGTGACAGCGCAATCGTATGGAATCCCAGGTCCCACGCCGCATACCACGGATACTCCCACTTGTCCGGCATGGAGATCACATCACTGTTCAGCATGTGGAACCACTCCGCGTTGCGTGATCTCCCCTTCTTCGAGCCAAGAATCGGATGTGAATCGTGTTCCAGCAGCCACTTGTCGAGGTCGAAATAGTAATACTGTTTGGACCACAGCATTCCGGCCAGCGCCTGCCGGTGCACACGCTT
>Ga0306920_100007878_pt1 | contig 14077 bp, 11 predicted proteins | sample flu12Cox44000170_FD_204666 | JGI IMG/M metagenome (GOLD analysis project Ga0306920, IMG submission 204666) | Lab enrichment of tropical soil microbial communities from Luquillo Experimental Forest, Puerto Rico - flux4day.12C.oxic.44.000.170 (v2)... | ecosystem: Environmental > Terrestrial >...
TGTGGATTGTACAGGAGCAGACCGGCGGCTGGTTGCCGCGAGCGGCGATGGAACATGTCGCCAGGATCCTCGAGATGGCGCCGATCCGTGTCTACGAGGTCGGGACCTTTTATACTATGTACAATTTGCGGCCCGTCGGGCGTTATCTGCTGCAGGCCTGCACGACGACGCCGTGCTGGCTGCGGGGATCGGACGGCGTGCTTGAGGCGTGCGAGCGGAAGCTCGGAATCGGCATTGGCGCGACCACCCCTGACTGGCTGTTCACCTTGGTAGAAGTCGAGTGCCTCGGGGCGTGCGTGAATGCGCCGATCCTGCAGGTTAATGACGATTTCTACGAGGATATGGATGGCCCGGCGACGGAGGCGCTACTCGACTCGTTGCGGGACGGCAAGGCGCCCCCACCCGGCTCGGTGATCGAACGGCAGGGTTCGGAGCCGGTGACCGGCCGCACCACCCTGATCGAGTCAGAGGCGGCGCCTGGTCAAGAATAAGAGGAAGCAATGCTCGCTGATCGGGATCGGATCTTTACCAACCTTTACGGCCGGGACGATTGGCGGCTGGCGGGGGCTCAGCGCCGCGGCGATTGGGACGGCACCAAGGAACTGATTCTTAAAGGCCGCGATTGGATCGTTGAGGAGGTCAAGGAATCGGGTTTGCGTGGCCGTGGCGGCGCCGGGTTCCCGACTGGCTTGAAGTGGTCCTTCATGCCGAAGCAGAGCAACCGTCCAACCTACCTTTGTGTCAATGCCGACGAAAGCGAGCCGGGCACTTGCAAGGACCGCGATATTATCCGCAACGACCCGCACAAGCTTGTGGAGGGCTGCCTGCTTGCCTCGGTCGGGATGGGTGTGCATCACTGCTACATCTATATCCGCGGCGAGTTTTACAACGAGGCCAAGCGCCTGCAAGCCGCGATTGACGAGGCCTACGACGCCGGTTTCATAGGCGAAGACGCCTCCGGCTCCGGCTGGGATTTCGAACTTTATCTACATCGCGGTGCCGGGGCTTACATCTGCGGCGAAGAGACAGGGCTCCTCGAGAGTCTGGAAGGACGCAAGGGTCAGCCTAGGTTGAAGCCGCCGTTCCCCGCGCAAGTCGGACTCTATGGTTGCCCGACGACGGTTAACAATGTCGAGACAATTGCCGTCGTGCCGGCGATCCTGCGTCGCGGCGGCGCTTGGTTTGCCGGAATCGGCCGGCCTCGGAATACGGGTACCAAGATCTTCTGCATTTCGGGCCACGTGAATGCGCCGTGCAATGTGGAGGAGGCGATGAGCATCCCGCTGCGCGAGCTGATCGAGCGCCATGCCGGCGGGGTGCGCGGCGGCTGGGACAATCTCTTGGCGATCATTCCCGGCGGCTCGTCGGTGCCGGTAATCCCTAAGGCGGTTTGCGATACCGTGCTTATGGATTTCGACAGCCTCGTTGCCGTCAAGAGCGCGCTCGGCACCGCCGCGGTCATCGTCATGGACAAATCGACGGATATCGTGAAGGCGATTGCGAGGCTTTCGAAATTCTATAAGCACGAGAGCTGTGGGCAATGCACACCCTGTCGCGAGGGGCTGGGATGGGTATGGCGCGTGATGGAGCGCATGGTTGAAGGCAACGCCTCAGTAGCGGAAATCGACACGCTGCTCGACGTCTCTTACGAAATCGAGGGTCACACGATCTGTGCGCTAGCCGACGGGGCTGCGTGGCCGGTGCAAGGGTTGATCCGCCATTTCCGCCCGGAGATGGAGCGCCGTATCGCGGAGTGCCGCGAGGCCGCGGCACGGCAAAGGTGGGCTGCCTGAATGGTAAAGCTGACAATTGATGGGCGCGAAGTGGAGGTGCCGAGCGGCACCACCATTCTCCAGGCCTGTCAGCACGCCGGAGTCGAGGTCGCGCATTTCTGCTACCACGAGCGCCTTGCGATCGCCGGCAATTGCCGCATGTGTTTGGTCGAAGTCGAAAAATCGCCAAAGCCGATCGCCTCCTGCGCGATGCCGGCGACCGACGGGATGGTGGTTCTCACGAACTCGCCAAAGGCGCTCAAGGCGCAGAAAGGGGTTATGGAATTCCTACTGATCAATCACCCGCTCGACTGCCCGATTTGTGACCAGGGCGGCGAGTGCGATCTGCAGGACCAAGCGATGGCTTACGGTTTCGACCGTGGCCGGTTCGAGGAGAACAAGCGGGCTGTTCGCGACAAGGATTTCGGCCCGCTGGTCGAAACCCATATGACCCGCTGCATTCATTGCACGCGCTGCATTCGTTTCATGACCGAGATCGCCGGCGTCCAGGAGCTTGGGGCCACCGGTCGTGGCGAGGATATGGAGATCACGACCTATATCGAACTCGCTCTCGATTCGGAGCTGTCCGCCAACATCATCGATCTTTGTCCGGTCGGAGCGTTGACATCGAAGCCCTATGCCTTCGTCGCTCGCCCTTGGGAGCTGGAGAAGACCGAGTCGATCGACGTAATGGACGCCGTGGGCAGCAACGTCCGGATTGACTCGCGGGGGCCGCAAGTGCTGCGTGTGCTGCCGCGAGTCCACGAGGCAATAAACGAGGAGTGGATTTCCGACAAGACCCGCTATGCCGTCGACGGGCTTGTCCGCAAGCGGCTCGACCGGCCGTATGTCGGCCGCGATCGCAAGCGAGCGGTGGATTGGGAGGAGGCCCTCGAATTTGCTGCGGAGCGGCTCAAAACGGTTCCGGGCGAGCGCATCGCAGCGATTGCCGGCGACCTGTGCGACGCCGAAGCGATGTTTGCGCTGAAGGAGCTGTTGATCAATCTGGGCGCGGCGAGCTTCGATTGTCGGCAGGACGGCGCCAAGCTCGACCCGAGTCACCGCGCCGGCTATCTCTCCAATACGACGATTGCCGGGATCGAGAACGCTGATGCCTGCCTTTTGATCGGGACCAACCCGCGCTGGGAGGCGCCGCTCGTAAACGCCCGGATGCGCAAGCGCTATCTACGCGGCGGCTTTCGAGGGGCCGCGATCGGGGCCGCTCTCGATCTTAACTTCCCAGTCGAGATGCTTGGCAACGATGGCGATGTTCTCAATGCGCTCGCTGCCGGCACGCATCCCTGGACCGGCGTGCTGCACGACGCCGAAAAACCGATGATCATGGTCGGGCAGGGGGCGCTCGCGCGGCCGGACGGCGCTCGTGTTCTCGGTGCGGCAAGACGCATCGCTGAAAGCTGCGGGCTGGTCCGCGACGACTGGAACGGGTTCAATGTGCTGCACTGCGCTGCCGCGCGGGTCGGCGGCCTGGATCTCGGCTTCGTGCCTGGACCGGGCGGCCGCGACGCTAGCGGCATCCTGGCCGGCTGCAGATCGGGCGACATCGAAATCCTTTACCTCCTCGGTGCCGACGAGATCGATCCGAACAGTTTTGGCTCGGCCTTCGTGATCTACCAGGGGCATCATGGCGATCGCGGCGCCCGGCGCGCCGATGTCGTCCTGCCGGGCGCCGCCTACACCGAGAAGGACGGTACTTACGTCAATACCGAGGGTCGGGTGCAGCAGGCGCGCCGCGCTGTGTTCCCACCAGGCGACGCACGGGAAGACTGGACGATCCTACGCGCGCTGTCGGGCGTCATGGGCCGTGCGCTTCCGTTCGACACCTTGACTGAGTTGCGTCGCCATATGCGGGAATCCCACCCCGTCCTGGCCACGCCTGATGTCGTGGTGCGGGCGCCATGGGGCGGCTTCGGTGAAGGGGCGCCGGTCGAGCCGGGCCCGTTTGTCTATCCGATCAAGGATTTCTATCAGACCGACCCGATCAGTCGTGCCAGCCAGACGATGGCGCAATGCAGCGAGTTCTTTGTCGAGCGGCGTTACGAAGGCTCGGCGCGGACGGCCACCTATGGCTAGCTTCTGGGCCGGTTATGCGTTGCCGACGGTAATCACTGTTATTGAAGTCATCGTCGTGGTGGTGCCGCTGCTGCTTGCGATCGCCATGCTCACCTACGCCGAACGCAAGGTGCTGGCGTTTTCGCAGCTCCGCAAGGGGCCGAATGTAGTCGGACCGTTCGGACTGCTGCAGCCTTTCGCTGACGGCCTCAAACTGCTCCACAAGGAGACCATCGTTCCGAGCGGGGCTAATCGGGTAGTGTTCATCATCGCACCGCTCGTGACCTTTACACTGGCCTTGATCGCCTGGGCGGTTATCCCGTTCGATCCCGGGGTCGTTATCGCCAATATCAATGTCGGGGTCCTTTATCTCTTTGCGATCAGTTCGCTCGGCGTCTACGGGATCATGCTGGCCGGATGGGCCTCGAACTCCCGGTACGCCTTTCTCGGAGCGCTGCGTTCGGCAGCCCAGATGGTCTCCTACGAGGTCGCCATCGGCTTTGTCCTCGTCACCGTGTTGCTGTGTGCTGGCTCGCTCAACTTGACCGAAATCGTCGAGGCGCAACGTCATATTTGGTTCGCGGTCCCGCTTTTGCCGATGTTTGTGATCTTCTTCATATCGGCATTGGCGGAGACCGGACGTGCCCCATTTGACCTGCCGGAAGGGGAGACCGAGATCGTCGCCGGCTACTTCGTCGAATATTCGTCGATGGTGTTCGCGCTCTTCTATCTCGGCGAATACGGCAACATGATCCTGATGAGCGCGATGACGAGCGTGCTCTTCCTTGGCGGCTGGCTCGCGCCGTTCGGGGTTGCGCCCTTCACTTGGTTGCCCGGGTGGCTGTGGTTCATGCTCAAAATCGCGTTCGTGCTGTTTTGCTTCTTGTGGGTGCGCACGACTTTTCCGCGTTTCCGCTACGATCAGTTGATGCGGCTCGGCTGGAAGGTGTTTCTGCCTTTTTCCTTATTTTGGCTGGTGGTGACTGCCGGGGTCTTGGCCGCGGCGGGGTGGCTGCCCGCACGCTGAGGGCGATAGATGGCACTTCTTCAACGCGCTGCCCGTAGTCTGCTGCTCACCGAGCTGCTGTCGGGGCTGGGACTGACCTTCCGGTATATGCTCAGGCGGCCAGTGACCGTCAACTACCCGTACGAAAAGGGCCCCTTGAGCCCGCGCTTTCGCGGCGAGCACGCCCTGCGCCGTTACCCTAACGGCGAGGAGCGCTGTATTGCCTGCAAGCTGTGCGAGGCGATCTGCCCGGCGCTCGCCATCACGATCGAGGCCGAGCCGCGGGAGGACGGCAGCCGGCGCGCGACGCGCTACGACATCGACATGACTAAATGCATTTATTGTGGTTATTGCCAGGAAGCCTGCCCGGTGGATGCGATCGTCGAAGGGCCGAATTTCGAATTCGCGACCGAGACCCATGAGGAGCTCCTTTATGACAAGGAGAAGCTCCTGGCAAACGGTGATCGGTGGGAGGCCGAAATCGCGAAGAACCTAGTACTTGATGCGCCTTACCGGTGACTGAAATGGTGGCGCGGAGACCCTCATTCTCCCGCCGCGCGGGTCCCGCCCTCTCCGTGGTCGCGGAAGGAGGACCGGGGTGAGGGGCTCACCAAGCAACCGATCATGATCGTTCAGGCCGTTCTCTTCTACATCTTTGCTGCGGTTGCCGTTGCCTCCGGGGCGATGGTAGTTGCCTCGCGCAACCCGGTGCATTCGGTACTGTTTCTGATTGTTACCTTTTTCAACGCCGCCGCTCTGTTTGTACTGATTGGCGCGGAGTTCCTGGCGATGACCTTGATCATCGTCTATGTCGGCGCGGTGGCGGTCTTGTTCCTTTTCGTCGTGATGATGCTGAATATCGATTTCTTGCAGCTGCGCAGCGGGTTTGTCCGCTATTTGCCGGTCGGTGCAGCGATCGGGGTTGTGCTGCTGGCTGAACTGATCTTTCTCGTTTTTGGCTGGTTTGGGGCTCCCGGCGGGCAGCGCGCCGCGATGGCCTCGGCCACCGGTGGGCTCTCCCTGTCCAACACTCGGGCGCTCGGCGGCATTCTCTACACCCGCTACCTGTTTGCATTTCAGGCGGCAGGATTGATTCTGCTCGTAGCGATGATCGGGGCGATCGTGTTGACCTTGCGGCAGCGCGCCGACGTCAGGCGACAATCGATATCCGCCCAGCTGGCGCGCACGCGCACGGAGACGGTCGAAGTCGTCAAAGTGCCGCTGGGGAGCGGGAGCAGCTGATGCTGATCGGCCTCGCGCATTACCTGACGGTGGCCGCGATCCTGTTCACGCTCGGGATCTTCGGCATCTTTCTGAACCGCAAGAACGTCATTATCATGCTGATGTCGATCGAATTGATGTTGCTCGCCGTCACCATCAACTTCGTCGCATTCTCGGTTTTTCTGAACAACCTCATCGGCCAAGCCTTTGCCATGTTCGTGCTGACGGTGGCAGCGGCCGAGGCGGCAATCGGCCTCGCCATCCTCGTCGTTTACTTCCGCAACCGCGGCACAATCCGGGTCGAGGACATCAACATGATGAAGGGCTGACATATTGGCCGTTGCTGTTGTCTTTCTGCCGCTCCTCGGCGCAGTGATCGCCGGCTTCTTCGGCCGGGCGATCGGCGATCGCGGCGCCCAGCTGGTCACCTGCGGCGCGCTGTTACTCTCGGCGGTGCTCGGCTGTTTCCTGTTCCGCGACATCCTCGCGTCCGACGAAGTGCGAGTGATCCCGCTGGCGAATTGGATCATCGCCGGCGGCGTCGATGTCGCGTGGTCGCTGCGGCTCGACACGTTGAGCGGCGTGATGATCGTCGTTGTGACCGTCGTCTCGTCGATGGTTCACGTCTATTCGATCGGCTATATGCACGGGGATCCATCGATCCCGCGCTTTATGTCATTTCTGAGCTTGTTCACCTTTTTCATGCTGGCTTTGGTGACATCCGACAACTTCGTTCAGCTGTTCTTCGGCTGGGAAGGCGTCGGCCTGATGTCCTACCTGCTGGTCGGCTTTTGGTATGACCGACCCTCGGCTAATGCGGCGGCGATCAAGGCCTTTCTCGTCAACCGGGTGGGCGATTTCGGGTTTTCGCTGGGGATATACTCGATCTTTGTGATCTTCGGATCGCTCGACTTCAGCACTGTCTTTGGCGCAGCGCCGAAGGCCGTCGGCACGACGATGGAGTTTCTCGGCTGGCATGTCGATTCGCTGACCCTTGCTTGTATCCTGCTGTTCATAGGGGCGATGGGGAAATCGGCGCAGATCCCGCTTCACACCTGGCTGCCCGATGCGATGGAGGGCCCGACCCCGGTTTCCGCGTTGATCCACGCGGCGACAATGGTTACCGCGGGTGTCTTCATGGTGGCGCGCCTGTCGCCGCTGTTCGAATACGCGCCGACAGCGCTCGGCGTCGTCGGAATCATTGGCGGCACCACGGCGATATTCGCCGCGAGCATCGGCATGGCGCAACCCGACATCAAGAAGGTCGTCGCTTATTCGACCTGCAGCCAGCTCGGTTACATGTTCGCTGCGGCGGGTGTTTCGGCCTATGGCGCGGCGATCTTCCACCTGTTCACTCATGCCTTCTTCAAGGGCCTCTTATTCCTGTGCTGCGGGTCGGTCATCCATGCGATGGGTGGCGAGCAGGACATGCGACGCATGGGCGGTCTCTGGCGCAAGACGCCGATCACCTATGTAACGATGTGGATCGGCGCGCTGTCTCTCAGCGCCATACCATTTTTCTCCGGCTACTACTCAAAGGACACGATTCTCGAAGCGGCGTGGGCATCGGGGAGCGCGGTTGGCCGCTATGCTTGGGTTCTTGGCACCGTCGCCGCATTGATGACAGCCTTCTACATCTCGCGCGTCATGTTCATGACATTCCACGGCGAACCGAGGGCCGGCGAAGAGGCGATGCACCACGCCCATGAGAGTCCCTGGGTGATGTTGATCCCGCTGATCGTTCTCGCGATCGGCGCCACCTTGTTCGGTTTTCTCGGTTACGACTTTTTTGTCGGCAACGAACGAGTCGCATTCTGGAAGAGCTCGATCCTGGTACTGCCTCAGTACGATTCGCTGGCAGTGGCGGAAGGTGTCCCCGCCCTCGTTCGCTTCATGCCGCTGATCTTTGCGCTGATCGGCATTGCCATCGCGTACGTCTTTTACATCGCTGATCCGCAGCTGCCGATTCGTCTGGCGGCGCAGTTCCGCGCGCTCTACCTGTTCCTGCTGAACAAATGGTACTTCGATGAGCTGTATGACTGGCTCTTCGTGCGGACCGCTTTTGTGCTCGGCAACGGTCTGTGGCGATCAGGCGACGGCGCGGTCATCGACGGATTCGGGCCGAACGGCGTCGCCGCCGTTACCCGCGATCTGGCGCGGCAGGCCAGCCGACTGCAGACCGGCTATCTCTACCACTACGCATTCGCGATGATGATCGGCCTCGTCGCGCTGGTGACCTGGTACCTGTTCCCTCGATGAGCAAAGGGAAACGCAAGTGAGCCATTGGCCGCTCCTTTCGCTCGTCACGTTTGTTCCGCTGATTGGTGTCGTATTCATCCTGCTCTTGCATGGAGAGGAGACGATCGTTGCGCGCAATGCGCGCTGGATCGCGTTTTGGGCCTCGCTGATCGATTTTGCGCTGTCTGGGGCGCTGTGGTTCTACTTCGATCCGAATACCGCTGACTTTCAATTTGTCGAGCGTGCGAGTTGGGTCACGCTCGGCGGCTTCAACTTCAACTACCACATGGGCATCGACGGGATCTCGCTGTTCTTCATCCTCCTTTCCACTTTTCTGACATTGCTGTCCATAGTCTCGGCCTGGGAAATCATTCGGTTCCAAGTCAAGGAATTTATGATCGCCTTCCTTGTGCTCGAGACCATGATGGTCGGAATTTTTTGTTCTCTCGATTTTGTGCAATTTTATGTTTTTTTCGAGGGCGTGCTGATCCCGATGTTCTTGATTATCGGGATATGGGGCGGATCGAACCGTATCTACTCTGCTTTTAAATTCTTCTTGTATACGTTGCTCGGCTCGGTGTTAATGCTGCTCGCCATTCTCGCCGTCTATTTTCAGACCGCGACGACGGACATCGAGTACGCGCTCAACCATAGCGATTTGTTTCCTGCGGGTCTGCAGAGATGGCTATGGCTGGCATTTTTTGCGTCGTTTGCCGTCAAGGTGCCGATGTGGCCGGTGCATACCTGGCTGCCCGACGCCCATGTGGAGGCGCCGACCGCGGGCTCGGTAATTCTCGCCGGCATTCTGCTGAAGCTTGGCGGCTACGGTTTCATTCGCTTTTCGTTGCCGATTTTTCCGCTCGCTTCGGCGTATTTCACACCGCTCATCTTTGCGCTCAGCGCCATTGCCGTGATTTACACGTCTTTTGTGGCATTGGCGCAGCTCGACATGAAGAAGCTAATCGCCTATTCGTCGATTGCCCATATGGGGTTTGTCACGATGGGCACCTTTGCCGTGACGAGCGAGGCGGTGCAAGGCGCTGTTATCCAGATGCTGAGCCACGGGCTCGTCTCCGGAGCACTTTTCCTGTGTGTGGGCGTCCTCTATGACCGCATGCACACGCACGAGATTGCCCGCTTTGGCGGCCTAGTGCACCGCATGCCGGCCTATGCGTTTGTTCTAATGGTGTTCACCTTGGCGGCGGTCGGGCTCCCGGGCACCAGCGGCTTTGTCGGCGAGTTCCTGATCCTGCTCGGCACATTCAGGGTCAATACGCTCGAATGCACCCTTGCGGCAACGGCATTGTTTCTCGGCCCGATGTACATGCTCTACATGTATCGGGACGTGATTTTTGGCACGATCACGCGCGCTGATCTTCGCGGCATTCTCGATCTGAGCGTGCGCGAGAAGGTGATGTTCGCCCCATTTCTGGTTCTGGTCGTGTGGATGGGGGTTTATCCCGCCTCGTTTCTGCGGCCGATCCAAGCCTCAGTCGATCATGTAATCCAGCAAGTGAATGCTGCCACCCATGCTGCGGGCATTGGTGCGCGGCGAGCGAGCCTCCGCTAGGAGCAGGGCGGCCGCCGATGCCCGAACTTTCGCTTCCTGTCATCTTGCCGGCACTACCGGAAATAATTCTCGCCGTTGGTGCGATGGCCCTGCTGCTGGTCGGTGCTGTCGCCGGTGAGCAGTCAACTCGGACGGTCTCCTGGGTTGCGATCATTGTGCTGATTGTCGCGCTCGTTGTTTCCCAGTCAGGCGGCGGCGAGCGCCGCCTGGGGTTCTACGGGATGTTCGTCACTGATGCCTTCGCTGTGTTCATGAAAGCATTGGTGCTGATTGGCTCGGCGGCGACGATCCTGATGGGATTGCGCTACAACGAGGACGAAGGGATCGCGCGGTTCGAGTTCCCGGTTCTCGTACTGTTGTCGACGACGGGGATGATGGTGATGATCTCGGCCAGCGATCTCATCACCCTTTATGTCGGCCTCGAACTGCAGAACTTGGCGCTCTACGTCGTCGCCGGATTCAATCGCGAATCGGCGCGTTCAAGTGAAGCCGGACTCAAGTATTTCGTGCTCGGCGCCCTGTCCTCCGGGATGCTGCTGTACGGCATCTCGCTGATATACGGATTCACCAGCACCACCGCATTTGCCGATCTCGGCAAGCTGATGGCTGCAGGCGCAGCACCCTCGACGGGTATCATCGTTGGGCTCGTTTTCGTTGTTGTGGGGCTCGCCTTCAAAGTTTCGGCGGTACCGTTTCACATGTGGACGCCCGATGTCTACGAGGGGGCGCCGACCCCGGTCTCCGCGTTTTTCGCCGTAGCCCCGAAAATCGCGGCGGTGGCGCTGTTTATTCGCTTCATGATCGAGCCGTTTGGGCCATTGCTCGGCGAATGGCGCCAACTCATCATCTTTCTCTCGATCGCCTCGATGGTGCTCGGGGCCGTTGCCGCCATCGCCCAGGAGAACATCAAGCGGCTGATGGCCTACAGCTCGATCGGCCACATCGGCTATGCGCTGATCGGGCTAGCCAGCGGCACCGCGAACGGGATTCGCGGCGTGCTCGTCTACATGGCGATCTACTTATTCATGACGCTCGGCACTTGGGCGGTGATCTTATGCATGCGCCGAAACGGTCGGATGTTGGAAGGGATCTCCGACCTCTCGGGGTTGTCGCGCTCGCAGCCCGCTCTCGCGCTGGCCTTGGCGATCTTCATGTTCGCGTTAAGCGGCATTCCGCCGACCGCCGGGTTTTTCAGCAAGCTCTATGTGTTTTTGGCCGCGATCGATGCGAAGCTGGCCGGACTGGCTGTGATCGGCGTTGTGACGAGCGTCGTCTCTGCCTTTTATTATCTGCGGGTCGTCAAGGTCATGTATTTCGACGAGCCCGGGGCTGCGTTCGACCGCCCGCTGACCGCGGAGCTTACCGGCGTTGTGTTCTTGACCGCGGTCCTCACCCTTTTCTTCTTTGCTCTCCCCGGCCCGATCGTCGGCGGTGCCGAAGCCGCCGCCTCGGCTCTCTTAGCGCCATGACCCGGTTCCAGCCGAGCCTGCCCGGGGGCTATCGGCTAGTTTTTCATGACACGATCGGCAGCACCAATGACGAAGCAAGGCGCCTTGCCCATGACGGCGCGCCTGAGGGAACCCTCGTGTGGGCTCTTGAACAGACGGCCGGCCGCGGGCGGCGCGGGCGTGTCTGGGTGTCGCCGCGAGACAATCTCTATGCGTCGCTGATTCTGCGGCCCGATTGCCTGGTGAGCCAGGCGGTGCAGCTGGGGTTTGTCACGGCCTTGGCGGTGGGAGCGGCACTGCGCACTACACTGCCGTGCCTGGAACGGCTCACGTATAAATGGCCAAATGATGTATTGATCAATGGTCGTAAGATCGCGGGGATTCTGCTCGAATCGGAGGTGAGCGCAGCGGGCAGGCTGGGCTCCCTGATCATCGGTGTCGGCGTCAATCTGATTGCCTCGCCGCAGGACACGGAATTCCCGGCGACCTCGGTCGTCGAGGAGGGGCTGGGCGTCGTCCCGTCAGAGGTCATGCTCGAGCAGTTCGCCCACGATTTCCAATCCTGGAATGACCGGTGGCGCGCAGAAGGGTTCGCCTCAGTCCGCGCAGCATGGCTCCAGGACAGCGCGACGTCGCGCGGCGAGCCGATTCGCGTCCACTTGGAGAATACGACTGTGGAAGGTCGTTTTCTCGATCTCGACGCGGGCGGGGCACTCCTGCTGGATGACGGGGGCGAGCATCGGCATATCTCGGCGGGCGAAGTATTCCCGGCGAACCGTTGAGGAGGCTGCATGTTGTTGGCAATCGATTCCGGGAACACAAATGTCGTCTGCGCGGTCTACGACGGAGACAACCCCCGCGGCTCCTGGCGCGCGGGGACAAACCCCAACCGGACCGCCGATGAATACGCAGTCTGGCTGATTCAACTGATGGCTCTTGCTGGGCTCGGCGTAGGCACCATCGACGCGACGATCATCGGCAGTGTGGTGCCGGAAGCGACACACAATCTCGCGCAGTTGTGTGAGCGCTATTTCTCCTGCGAGCCGCTGATCGTCGGACGCTCGGATTGTTCCGTCGGCATCGGCATCGATCTCGACATGCCCAAGGAAGAGGTCGGGGCCGACCGCATCGCCAACGCTGTCGCGGCCCAGGACCGCTATCGGCCGCCGCTGATGGTGATCGATTTCGGGACGGCGACGACCTTCGACATCGTCGACCGGTTCGGCAATTACTCCGGCGGAGTGATCGCTCCCGGCATCAATCTTTCGCTGCGGGCGCTCGATATGGCGGCGGCACAGTTGCCGAGGATCGGCGTTCGGCGACCGCCGACCGTCATCGGGCGTAGCACCGTGCCGGCGATGCAATCCGGTGTCTTTTGGGGCTACGTCGGCCTGATCGAAGGTCTAGTCCACCGCATCAAGGCCGAGCGCACCGAGGAAATGGAAGTGATTGCTACCGGCGGTCTGGCGCTGCTGATCACCGGCGCGACCGATGTCATAAACCATCTCGATCCCGATCTGACCTTATGGGGACTTCGCTTGATCTACCGACGAAACCGCAACAAATGAACGATCTCCCTTTGCAGTCGGGGACAGAGCCGGAATACCGCGATCCGAATGCGCTTTACTTCGTCCCGCTCGGCGGTACGGGTGAGATCGGGATGAACCTGAACGTCTACGGATACGCGGGCGACTGGCTCATCATCGATTGCGGCGTCACCTTCGGGGATGATACGCAACCGGGGATCGAGGTGGTCATGCCCGATCCCGGATTTATTGTCGAGCGCCGTGATCGTCTGCTCGGGATCGTCGCGACGCACGCGCACGAAGATCATATCGGGGCTATTCCTTACCTCTGGACACAACTGCGCTGCCCGGTCTGGGCGACCGCGTTTACAGCCTCCTTATTGCGCGCAAAGCTCGCCGAAGCCGGGCTGGCGGGCCAGGTCAGGATCAACATCGTGCCACTGTCCGGACGGTTCACGATTGGCCCGTTTAATCTCGAACTGATCACTTTGACCCACTCGATCCCTGAACCGAATGCGATTGCGTTGCGAACACCGGTCGGCACCGTGCTGCACACGGGAGATTGGAAGTTCGATCCCGACCCGCTGATCGGGGCGACCGCGGACGAGACTGCATTGCGCCGAATCGGTGACGAAGGTGTCCTTGCCTTGATCGGCGATTCGACGAATGCTCTGCGGCCGGGCGTCTCGGGTTCCGAGGCAGATCTGCGCCGCTCGCTGATCGACCTCATCGGCCGATATGATGCTCGCGTCGCAGTGGCTTGCTTTGCTTCTAATGTCGCTCGGCTGGAAACGATCGCCCGGGCGGCGGCAGTGCACGGCCGGGAAGTGGCCTTGGTGGGGCGGTCGCTGTGGCGGATCGACAAGGCCGCCCGTGAGAATGGCTATTTCGCTGATCTACCGCGGTTTCTGACCGAAGATGAGGCGGGTTATATCCCGCGCGGCCGGATCGTTTTGATTTGCACGGGCAGCCAGGGCGAACCCCGCTCGGCGCTCGCCAGGATCGCTCGCGATGATCACCCTCACATCGGGCTCGAAACCGGTGATGTCGTGATCTTTTCGTCCCGCATCATTCCGGGCAACGAGAAGGCCATTAACCGGCTGCAAAACGGCTTGGTGCGGCTCGGAGTCGAGATCGTCACCGAGGAGGATCATTTCGTCCACGTCTCGGGTCATCCGGCTCGCGACGAACTAGTGCGCATGTACCAGATGGTCCGTCCACGGGTC
>Ga0306920_100007879_pt1 | contig 14077 bp, 12 predicted proteins | sample flu12Cox44000170_FD_204666 | JGI IMG/M metagenome (GOLD analysis project Ga0306920, IMG submission 204666) | Lab enrichment of tropical soil microbial communities from Luquillo Experimental Forest, Puerto Rico - flux4day.12C.oxic.44.000.170 (v2)... | ecosystem: Environmental > Terrestrial >...
CGGGCATTTGGTCTCCTGCAGGCAAACAATGTCTGGTTGTGTTGCTTCAAGCCATGCAAACAACCGGTCCTGCCGTTTGCGTAGCGAATTGATGTTCCAGGAGGCAATGCGCATGGGTGTAGCAGCGGTCTGTGACCGTCGCACTAATTTCCTTAGCGACAAAGTCCGTAGGCGGAGAGCGCCGCTACAACTCGATCTCTAAGCCCGGCGTGGGTACAATCACCTCTGAGTCGGAGAGTTCGTTCGATAGTGTGGCGCGCATCCACTCGACCGCCGGGAGGTCACCGTGCACGAGAAGAATTTTTTTCGGCGAAATCTTCCTTGCATAATCGATGAGTGACTCGCGTGTCGCGTGCGCGCTGAACTGGAACTGCTCGATGTTGCAACGGATGCGTTGCAGACGTTTGTCTGGATCAAGCGCTACCTCGCCGCCTGTGCCTGCGTCTCGCAAAAGTCCGGCTGGCGACTCTGGATTGGCGTAGCCGACAAAAAAAATCGAATGCTGCGGATTCTCGATGATTCGCCGGGCAAAAACATTCGATAGCGTCTTGGGAATCATCATCCCACTGGAGAGAACGTACACACGTCCGCCGCGCACGGCGGTATCGCGCACGGTTTCATCATTTAATATGAATGGCGCCACTTCTCTCATGAGTTTCAGGCGCGGCAATTGCCGGCGCGTCGTGTGCGCGCGGCGATCGTAGATGTCCGTGAATTTCGAGCTAAGACCGCCAATATAAATTGGAAATTCGGGCAGCAGCCGCTGGCGGCGAAACCTATAGAGCATCGCGAGGATCTCCTGTGTTTTGCCTAACGCGAATACCGGAATCAGCACGCACACGTCACGCTCGAACGCGGCGGCAAGCGCTTCCGCCAGGCGTCGCTCTTCACCGGCGCGAGTCCAGCCCTCGGGCTTTGCGTGATCGCCTCTGGTGCATTCCATGATCAGCACATCGACTTTCTCCTCGGGGAAAACCGCTGCCTCCATTATCGTTTGATCGTCGAAATTGACGTCGCCGGTGTAAAGAACAGTTTGGCCTTCGGCGCGGAGCATTACCCCAGTCGAGCCGAGCACGTGTCCCGCATCGAAGAACTCAAACGTTAACGTGTCCTTTTCGGGCGTCCGTTCGCCGGCAATGGAGATCCGCTGGCGCAACGGACACCAACGCCACCGTTCCGACGCGCGATCGATTTCACGATGCGTGAAAAGTGGATACGCCATCTCTCCGATCTCTTCACGTTGCCGTGTCATCACATTCACCGAGTTGTGCAAAAGGACGCTGCCCACCTCAGCTGTGGCCTCCGTCATGAAAATCCGCGCGCCTGGGAAGCGTCGCATGGCCTGAGGCAGGGTTCCGATGTGATCCTGATGCGCGTGCGACATCAGAATCGCCCGGATTTCGCGATCGGCGATCGCTTTGAAATACGGCAGCGCGTCATCACCGGTATATTTCGGGTGCATTCCGCAATCGAGCAGAAGCCGGTGTCGGCTAATCTCAAGATAGTATGAATTCGCGCCGATCTCCGTGCGCCGTGTGAGATTTGTGAATTTCAAGGCCGTTAAAGCGTTGAAGCGTTAAAGCGTTGAAGCGTTAAAACGGTCAAGACAAAAGCTACATCTGCAGTTTCAAGGTAGATCGCCTTCTCCGAAGACCATGGCGACGTCGCCAACGGTGCTGAATGATGCTCATATTCAGGCGGGAATGCGGCATTCCGCCAACGCGTTCCACTATCCGGATCGTTTTCCGCTTCAACGCTTAAACGGTTTAACCGTTCAACGTTTCTTTGAAAATGCGCAGCCAATTCCCGCGCAGAACTTTTTCGATATCAACGTCGCTGAATCCGCGCTCGATCAATCTACGGGTGAGATTGCGCGCATGCGAATGATTCGTTAGGTCAGGAATGAAGTGCGGCGTTGTGAATTTTGCGGCTAGCTCCTTTTGCCTCGATTCAGGCCACTGTCGATAAATGAACTCGAAGAAATCAAAGCCGATTCCGACGCTGTCGATTCCTATCAACTTCGCGATGTCCTCGATATGATCGACGTAATGGTTGAGCGTGCTTTCTTCTTCTCGCGGGCTCACGAGGATGGAGTTGACGCCAATCACTCCATTGCGCTTACCGATCATATTGATCTGTTCATCACTAATATTGCGCTCGATGTCGTAGTACCGGCGAACGTTCGTGTGTGACACGATCGGCGGTTTTGTTGTGATCGAGAGAATCTCTTCGAACCCTGTTGGATTGATGTGCGCAAGATCAACAATTACCCCGAGTGTCTCGCATTCACGCACCACCTCGCGACCAAAAGCGGTGAGACCCTCCCGCGGCGATCCGCTCGCTGCGAAAAGTCCGCCGTGGCCGGCGGCGTTGGTTCGCGCGTGTGTAAGCCCGATTGAACGCACACCCAGTTCGTAAAAAACGCGCAATTGGTTTAAATCAGTGCCCAGCGGCTCGACGCCCTCCATCGTGATGAGAAACGCGATTTTGCCCGTTTCTCCCGCCGCTTGAATTTCGCGATAAGTTTTGCAAATCGCGAAGCGGTCCGAAGCTGCTGTTTCGGCATAGAGGCGTGCAATTTGATCGAGCGCGACGCGTAAACACTTCTGAGGCTCACCATGGCGAGTCCGTCCTGCGGCGGACAAGTAACGGTCCTCGATGTAAATCGCCGCGCCGACAACAGAAATATTTCCTGCCAGGAATTCGGGCAAAAATTCCGTTTCAAGAACATCTCTGCGCTCGCGTTTCTCATACAGATCCATCGGCAAATCGAAATGCATGTCGATGATCCCACCAGCCTGCAGCCGCTCGATTCGACCTTCAATGGATTCGTTCATTGTTGTAGCGGCGGTCTCTGACCGCCGAGTTCTTTTAAAAGCAAACCCCAGAATTCAGGAGATGTCGCGCCTAGCAGTGGAGCGAAATCCGATTGTAGAGGCGTTTGTGTCAAAGGTCTGCTCGATCAAACAAGGTGACGGCCCACAGGACCGTAGCTACGGCAAAAATCTTCGAGTTTAAGGATTGTCGGCGAGCATTCGCAATGAGAGCCTTCTACTTCAACCTGCGCATTCACTTTTTGAATTCTCGCATCCTGTTCCTGGAGGCGCGCCTCGAAGCCCGCCGCCCACAAACCCAGGATGGCTGCAGTACTCTACGACCAGGTAATCAGGCGCAGCTCGTGCGCCTGCATCAGGCAAGGGTGCGTGGGCACGACGCGGACACTAAAGCCGTAGGTGCCGCTTTCCGTCGCGGGAACACTGCCTTGGTAAAGGTAATCGCCGTTGCCATCACCCTGGCTGCTTTGATTCAACACCGTCGCGGTGGGATTGCGAAGGTCGCCATTGTCCACTTCGCCATGATATGCTTCGACGCGCACGTGTTGCGGATCGAGAGCGCCCAGATGCACGCGTGCACTGATCTGCAAGGATTCGCCAACCGAAATGCTTTGCCGGTCTTTGTTAGCTACCTGCACGTCAGACACCTGAACTTGTGGCCAGTCTTTGCGCATCTGCGTTTTCCATTGGCTCAGGTGCTTGGCTGCGCCGCAGCTGCCACGAGAAAAATTTTCCTGTGCCTTGGCGGCGGGAATATAAAGCTTCTCCGTGTATTCCTTCACCATCCGCTGCGTGTTGAACACGGGCGTCACGCTGCGAATTGATTCGCGCATCAATTGCAGCCAGGCGAGGGGAAGTTTGCCGTCCGGTTTCGCGTAATAAAGCGGAACGATCTGGTTCTCGAGCAATTGATACAGGCTACCCGCGTCCACTTCGTTTTGAAAATCCGTGGTGCCATCATCGATCTCAGCGCCGATGGCCCAACCGTTGCTGCCGTTAAAGCCCTCGCGCCACCAGCCATCGAGCACACTGAGGTTGATCCCGCCGTTCGGCGCCGCTTTCATTCCGCTGGTGCCGCTCGCTTCCAACGGACGCAGCGGATGATTCAGCCAAAGATCGACCCCCTGCCCGAGGCGGCGCGCGATGTAGCTGTCGTAGTCCTCCACGAAAATAACGCGGGTTTCCAGACCTTGTTCGCGGCTGAACCTATAAACTTCCTGGATCAATGCTTTGCCTGCTTCGTCGCGTGGATGCGCTTTGCCTGCAAAGAGGAATTGGACCGGTCGCGTCGCGTCGTTCACCAGGCGTTTCAATCGTTCCTTGTCGCTAAACAAAAGCGCGCCGCGCTTGTAAGTGGCGAACCGGCGGGCGAAACCGACGGTCAAAATTTCCGGGTCAAGAATGCGATTGACTCTGCGAATTGACTCCGGCGATTCGCCCAGTCGTTCTCGGCGTCGTCGTTCGCGGTTGCGAACAAAATCGATGAGGCGCCGTTTGAGTTGTTGATGCGTCTCCCACAATTGCGCGTCGGGAATGTCGATGACGCCGCGCCAAAAATCAGGTTCAGTTAGGTGCTCCTCCCAATCGCCGAGATGCTTGCGATAAAGCGCCGCGAATTCAGGCGCCATCCACGTTTTCGTATGCACACCATTCGTGATACTAGTGATCGGCACCTCGTGCATCGGAACGCCCGACCACACATCTTTCCAGAGTGATCGACTCACGTCACCGTGCAATTTACTGACGCCGTTCGCGTGGCGACTGAGACGTAACGCGAGGATAGTCATACTAAACGGTTCGTCGGGGTTGAGACGCGTGTGGCCAAATGAGAACAGCTCGTCGAAAGGAAGGTTGAGTTCCTTTGCGAATTTCCCGAAATATTTTTGCATCATCTCCCGCGAAAAGGAGTCGTTCCCGGCGGGAACCGGGGTGTGCGTGGTGAAAACGTTGGCCGCCGCCACGACTTGCAGCGCCGAATAAAAATCGAGCTTCTTCTCGACAACGTTGAGACGGATCCGCTCCAGTGCGAGGAACGCTGAGTGTCCTTCATTCATGTGGAACACGTCCGGCTGGATTCCGAGCGCGGTGAGAGCTTTCACGCCGCCGATCCCGAGCATAATTTCCTGGCGCATGCGCATCTCGAGATCGCCGCCGTAAAGTTCTGCGGTAATGCGTCGGTCCTCAGGGCTATTTTCAGGAATGTCGGTATCGAGGAGATAGACGTTCACGCGCCCGACGCGCAATTCCCAAATCCTGGCAAAAACTTCGCGATCCAGAATCGGAACTGAAATGAGAAGCTTCGTTTCGCCCCGGTGAGCTTCGCGTATCGGCAGGTGATAAAAATTTTGGTTCAGATTTATCGCCGCCTGAACGCCGTCCTTATCGATCTGTTGCTGGAAATAGCCGTGGCGATAGAGGAGACCAATCGCAACAAAGTTCAGGTCAAGATCGCTCGCTGACTTGCAATGGTCGCCGGCCAGAATGCCGAGGCCGCCGGAGTAATTCGGAATTGATTCGTGAAAACCGAACTCGGCAGAAAAGTAGGCGATCGGATTCTTGATCGTGGCACTAGGCCCGGTCTTCCCGTACGTGTCCCGGCGTCCGAGATATTTTTCGAAATTCTGGAAAACCTGTTTTAGCTCGCGCAGAAAATTCTTGTCCTGTGCAAGCTCTTCAAGGCGGGATTGCCGCGAGAGTTGAAGCATGCGCACGGGATTGTGATTTGTGCGGTTCCAAAGCTCGAGGTCGAGTTCGCGGAATAAACGGCGGGCGGCCGGTTCCCATGTCCACCAGAGATTGAAACTTAACTCCCGTAGAGGCTCCAGCGGCGCCGGCAGAATTGGGGTGACGTTATAAGTTTGAAAAGTCGGCATATCTTCTAGCGAGTTCTGTGGCCGGGGGCGATGACCCCGGCCGCGAGGATAGAGGGTCGATGAATTACCATTCGAATACCTCGGCAACAGAGCCGCAGTTAATCAAGAAAACCTCATCCGGCAAGTGGCGGGTTACTCGACCCCGCGGGATTTTTGAGTTGTAATAACTAGTAACTTCCGCCCGGGTCAACGCCCCCGGGTACAGGTCGCGACGCGAGGGCTAGTCCAAGAAAAAATCCGGCAACCAATCCGCACATGTGCGCCGCCATGCTGACCTCTGGCGTAGAAACATCGAATGCGATTTGGATCACGACAATCAGCACGATGTTTCCGAGCCGCTGTTTCGCGAATGGCGCATGATGATGTCGCAGTAAAAATCCAGCCCACGCGCCGACCACACCCATGATGCATCCCGAAGCGCCTATGATTTGAGCCTCCCGAACCAACCTCAGTTCGGTTAAAGCAACCACCCCTGCGCTGGAGGCGAGCCCGGAAATTAAATAGCATGCGAGAAATCGGATCGTGCCGATAGAGCGCTCAAGCGGCGGGCCGAGAACGTAAAGAGCGAAAAGGTTGAATCCAAGGTGCAGAAACCCACCATGTAGAAAAAGCGCGGTGAACAGGCGCCAGTATTCGCCTTGCGCAACAACCGCATAAGGCTCGAGCGCGCCAAGCCGATGCAGAACTTCTGGATCATTCCAGTCCCCAACAGAAATCTCGAATAGGAAGACCAGCACGTTCACCAGAATCAATATGAGCACCGCTGGTGCGCTTCGAAGCTGACTGCGCAGAGTGGAAGGGCCGATATCGTGATTGGCGTGAACGGAACTGAACTCACGTGAACGTGCGGCGTTAGATTTCAAACGGCGGAATAACCGCATTTGCTCGCGCAACTCGGCGGTGGGATGCAAAACTTGGAGAACCGCGCTAAGTTTTCCTGCTGATTCGTAATCTCCTTGCGCAGCGAGTTGGCTCACTTTTCGCAGGCCAATTGCCGGGATAAACAACAGAAGGAACCATGCCCCGCCGCCGACGTATCCGCTGGCATGGGGCCAGAGAAGCCACGCGACGACGGTAATGGCAAGCACGGCGATCGCGGCAGGGTGCCATCCGTGGTGGGGCTCGCTCGATCGCCAAGCACGCGCCAAAACCAGCAGCGGCGAAACGATCGCCAGGAAAAGAAAGATGTGATTGAGATTCAAACCGAGACTTAAGAGATTAAACGCGTATTGTCACATGGATGGCCGGTTGAACGTTGTAACCATTTTAACTTTGTAACCTTTCTAACATTCAACCATGACCATCACTGTCACTGATTACCTTGATGTCATTTCGAGTTGGTGTTTCTGGTCCGAGCCGACATGGGCGGAATTGAAAAGGCGCTATGATGGGCGGGTTCAGTTTCAGTGGAAAATCGCCCTGATGGACCCCACCGGTTTGCCAACTTCACGCGAACAGGAGCAGTGGTTCTATCGACGCAGCGGAATGATGATGCGTTCGCCATTCATGCTCAGCACTGAGTGGTACGATGCAAGTCTTCCAGAGTGGCTCGCACCGAATTGCGTGGCCGAAGCGGCAAAGGATTTTGGTTTCACTGGTGATCGTGTCCGGCTCGCGCTTGCTCGCGCCGCGTTGCGCGAAGGCAAAAATATCGCTGATTGGAATATTGCCGCTGAAATCGGGGCAGAAGTTGGCGGCATCGAAGCCGGCAAATTGGTTGAGCGCGCGAAATCGTCGGCGATTGAGAAGCGCGTTCGAGCATCGACGACGGAATTTCGTGCGTTACAAGTTACGCAACGACCCGCGTTCGTGATTGATACTGAGATCGGGGACCGCGCCATTTTTTCTGGAGTTGTCAAACTCGAGCCGTTGGCAGCCACGCTGGATTCAATGCTAGACGATGCAGCTGCGTATGCCGCGCACAAGGCGCACTTTGGCGACCCGCCAGCAAAATGATCTAATGGAGATCGACACCTAATCGTCACGAGATTGACCTTGCCAGCGCGAAATTGTTGCCTACAACTTCTCTTCGGCTTGCGAACTTTAATGCGAGCACTTCGTTGCGGTGAATCGCAGCCGTGGCGAAGAAAGAGTGTCCCGGCGTTTGCTAATGCTGACGCCGGAAATTGCGATAAATGTAACACGGCGGCGCGGCGCACTCCCGCTCTGCCGTTGAGGAGACTGATCTAATCTGCAACCACAAATTCGTGTAAACGGCCGGATTCGCGCTCGCGAAGTCCGGGTCATTCTGGGATCCACCGGCGAACAGCTCGGCGTCATGCGCTTAAACGACGCCTTGCGTAAAGCTCAAACTCTGGGCCTGGATTTGGTCGAAGTCGCGCCCACGGCGAATCCGCCTGTGTGCAAGATTGTCGATTTCGGAAAGTTCCGATACGACATTTCCAAACACTCGAAAGATAAAAAGCCGGCCGGCGCGAAACTAAAGGAAATCAAGTTCCGCGTTAACATCGACGAGCACGATTATCTGACGAAAGTCCGGCACGCCGAAGAATTCCTGGATCGCGGTAACAAGGTGCGTGTTCAGCTGCAATTCCGCGGTCGCGAAATGGCGCACCAGGAGTTGGGGACTCATCTGGTGGAGAAAGTTCGTGACGATCTTTCCAGCATGTCGCAGGTGGAAACCGACCCGAAGATCGCCGGTCGCAATATCACCATGACGCTCGCGCCTTTGCCGGCGAACCGCCGGAAGCGAAAATTTACGGTGCCAAAACTAGTCGAAGAAAGCGAAGAAGCTGCCGCGCTGACCGGGCCCTAGTCTCGCGTGTCTCAAACCGGCCAGTGGGAAAGCGCTTTCTCAGGGCTTCTTCTTCTTGCCTGCTGGCGAAGCGACCGGCGTGGGGGATCGCGGCGGCGGAGTTAGCGTCACCATTTCGGCAAGTTTCTTTTCGATGCGTTGCTTGCGCGCCATTGCATCCTGATTATTGGGATCCGCCTTCAAAATCTTTTCGTTATCGGCCATCGAGTTTTGAAGATCGTTTTTTATCTCGTAGATGTACGCCCGATAACTGAGGTATTTAATCTCGTTCGGCTTCTGTTTGATAAGCTCGGAGTAGTCGGCGAGAGCTTTGTCGTAATCCTGTATCTTCATTTCGACTGCTGCACGTTGCTCATGAATGCGCGGCGCTTGTTGTGGAGTGAGTTTAAGCGCTTCCTCGTAGTCGCTAACGGCGTCCCCATATCTCTGGTCTTTTGTAGCCGCATATCCGCGTTGTTGATAAACTGCCGAAAGCTCGTCCGCGTATTTGTGGTCCATGGCGGTGGCTTTCCTAAGCAGATCAACCGCTTTGTCGAAGTCCTGGTTTTTAGCGGCCTTAGCGCCCTCGAGAGCTAGTTTGTTCGCTTCGGGATTCTTTTTCTCCGCTGCCTGGCATACCTGAGAAACGCAGAGGCCCAAAGCCGTGATTACAATAAAAGGAAAGGATCTGTTCATAGATTTTTGTTAGACGTTCATATTCTTTAAACCATTCGAACCTATAGACGTGAACAGTTGGCTGTAAGTTCAACAGTTTCAAGTCTGTTCCGACGATGGCGCATTTTCGATATCGATCTTTGGCTCCGGATCTGACGGGACGGATTCACTGGGCCCGGGCTCATCGACCCGCATAATACCCACAGCACGGCCGGTAGTCTCATCAATTTTGACGAGCGCGCCCCTCAAGCGTACTTCGCCGCCGGCTACTGGAAACGACGACGGCAGATTCGAGATAAACCGATTCACGATCGGATCCACGGCGCGTCCCAGGATGGAATTGACAGGTCCGCACATTCCCGCGTCGCATAAAAAGGCTGTGCCCCCCGGGAAGATTTGCTCATCGGCTGTCTGAACGTGAGTATGGGTGCCGATGACAGCGGACACTTGGCCGTCCAGGAATCGACCAAGCGCAATTTTTTCGCTCGTAGTTTCGGCGTGTGCGTCGACGATAATGTTCAGGGTTTCGGTGCGCATTTTTGTGACCGCTGCTTCGACGGCATGAAATGGGTTGTCCAAAATTTGGTGCATGAACGTGCGCCCTTGGACGTTGATGACGCCGATTTTCCCCTTCTCCGTTTCAAGAATGATCGATCCACTACCCGGCGCGCCGTCAGGATAATTTATAGGGCGCAACAAACGGGGTTCAGTATCGATGAACGAAAGAATCTCTTTTTGGTCCCAGATATGGTCGCCGCTTGTGATAACTGAAACTCCGGCGCGCAAAAGATCGATAGTGATTTTGCCCGTAATGCCGCGGCCGCCCGCAGCGTTTTCTCCGTTGACGATGACGAAATCCAACGTGTGCTTCGACTTTAGCTCCGGCAACTGGGCTATTACGGCGGCGCGGCCTGGCTGGCCAACAATATCGCCAAGGAAAAGAATGGTTAACATGAGAGGCGTGCTGCGTTGAATCGTTACATAATTACATCGGATTTGCGATTCAACGATTTAAGCATTCAGCGACCCAACGCGACGAAGCGATCCATCGGCCACGCCGTAGCATGGCGAAGGCGCGTCATCGGAACTTCATCACTCTTATTCACGGCAATCTTTGCAGCAGGTCTCCAGGCTGCTGACAACATTAGCATCCTCGGGAACAAGCCGCAGTGGGATGTTCTCGAGCACTACCAGCAGACAATCACGCGTGATGAGTTCGCGCGCCTGATCAATGATGTATACGGCACTCACGGGTTTGCCTCCGATTTAATCGAAATAAAAGACGACACAGCGCGGATTCTCATGAACCGCGACGCGCAGAAATTTTTCACCTTGCGGTTCGCGGCTGGCACTGAAAAGCAGAAACTCGTGCCTCGACTTTGGCGACCGGGGAAATCGCTACGACCGGTAGAACAAGACAAGCCGCTCTCGGGTTTTAAAATCGCTCTTGATCCCGGTCATCTCGGCGGAAAATGGGCGAAGATGGAGGAGCGTTGGTTTCAGGTCGGAAACAGCAAGCCAGTTCAGGAGGGCGATCTTACGTTGCGCGTGGCGCAGTTGTTGGCAGTTCGATTGCGTGAACTCGGTGCGAAAGTTTCCTTTGTCCGAAGTACCGATGAGCCAACAACCGGCAAGCGTCCGGATGATTTTCGCAAGCTCGCCAGAAAGATTCTTATTAAGAATGGCGTCCCACAGCCACGCGCTGATGTTCTTGACCCGACTGATCCGGCCAAAGAGCAGACCATCCGTTGGCAAAGCGAAATCTTGTTCTACCGCTACAGTGAAATTCGACGTCGTGCGGCGGTGGTAAATTTCAAACTGCATCCTGATCTCGTGCTTTGTTTGCATTTCAACGCTGAAGGATGGGGCGACCCAAACAACCCGAGCTTGACCGACATCAATCATCTCCACCTTCTCGTGAACGGATCGTACCTGGCGGAGGAGCTGGAATTCGATGATGAACGTTTCGAGATGATCCGGCGGCTTCTGAGTCGCGCGTACGACGAGGAGTTGCCGCTGGCCGATAGAATTGCTCTGAGAATGGCGCGCGAGACTGGCCTGCCGCCGTACGCATATCCGACCACTAACAGCACGACCAAAGTCGGTATCAGCGGTTACGTGTTTGCGCGTAATTTGCTGGCCACGCGCCTTTACCGTTGCCCGGTGGTGTACTGCGAGCCGTATGTGATGAACAGCAGAGACGTGTTCACCCGGATTCAGGCCGGCGATTACGAAGGAACGCGCAACATCAACGGTGTTGAACGCAAAAGCATCTTCCGAGAATACGCCGACAGCGTGGTGGATGGGCTCGTCGAATACTATTCGCGACAGCGAGGTGGATCGCGTTCTCCGAACGCGATGTCAGAGAGCGCGCCTCCGGCGAATTGATCGACAACGCGTTGAGGACAACGTGTTCCACCTAGAGTGCGCATACCGCTTCGCGGATGTCGTCGATTGTCACTTTGTTCGAGAGGTACGCAGCGCCGATATGAGGAGTGACCACGAACCGGATTTTTCCGCCTTCGAATTTCTTGTCGAACTTCACTGCGTCGAGAATCCTCTTACGTGAAAAATTCCGCGGCAGACGCGTGGGCAACCCCAATCGGGCGAGGAGATCAACAATCGCGTCATGCTGATCTGCAGGCAGCCCAGCTCTTTTCACTGAGATCGCGCACGCGGCGGCAATTCCAAGGCTCACTGCTTCTCCATGCAGGAATTTCCGGTAATCACCGGCACGCTCGATCGCGTGGCCAACTGTATGGCCGAAATTCAGCAGCGCACGCTGGCCCGTCCGGTCCCACTCGTCTTTCGCGACGATTCTGGATTTGATTTCGATATTTCGCTTGATCAGTGATTGTAGAGCATGCGTCCCGCTTGCTCGGCGCAAGCCGGAGGCATGCGCTACTTTTAGTGTCCGGAACATCTTTGCGTCTGCGATCACGGCGTGCTTGATGATCTCCGCGAATCCTTGATTAAATTGACGACGCGGCAGTGTTTTCAAAACATCGAGGTCATCAATCACCAGCGAAGGTTGATGGAAAGCGCCAATCAAATTTTTCCCGGCGCGCGTATCAACAGCAGTTTTCCCGCCGATTGAGCTGTCCACCATAGCCAGCAGCGTCGTGGGAATTTGGACATGCGGAATTCCCCGGTGATAAATCCCCGCGACGAATCCGGAGACATCACCAATCATCCCGCCGCCAAGGCCGACAACAAACGATTGCCGATCAAGGCCCGCAGCAATCATCTGATCGCAAATTGTGCCGGCCTCCTTAAGCGTTTTTGATTTTTCGCCTGCGGGAATCGTGATCAGGGTCTGGCGAAAACCCGCCGAGTTCAGGCTTTGCTTCACCCGGCTCGCAAAAAGCGATGCAACATTGCTGTCGGAAATAATCGCGCATGTTTCGCGCCCCAAATGCTTGCGCGCGTACGTCCCGACCTCTTGCAGCAAACCCCCATCGACCAGCACTCGGTAGCGGTGGGTAGTACCACGAATTTGCACAGCGCCAATTGCAGATCCTAAGGAGACCAGCGGAACGGCGCGTCGGGGTCACTGCCTGGATCGTTGGTGTGAGGGAACGCCGGGCCCGTTCCACTCCAGGACATGGTCTCAGCATGCCAGTCTGCACACAGCGCGTTAATTTTTGTGCGGCTGTTGTGGGTTCCTCCTGCCATCGTTCCACCAGGGGCACTCGTCACTGAATTACTATTGCCTGTAAGTGTGACGCCCGGTGCAGAGGAGTTACCCAAACCTTGGAAGGCGACTGTTGCCCCTGATTTTTGCGCGGGCCCGAAAACTATAAAGGTCACAGGCTTCGTAATCTTGTCAGCAGATATTGCTACGTTGCCTGGCAAAACGTTTGCATTGATTCCGTAGCTGATTGCGGTCGTCCCGTCGCCGAGTTCCGAGGTGGATCGCTTGTCAAAAGGTGATTCGAGGATCCGCCAGGTTGACAGGTATTTTTGATTCAATTCTAACTGCGACATCCACGTTACGTTTGCTGACCCGGGGAAAACGCCGTTGTTGTCGTTCATGTACAACTGTGTGGCGGCGCCGATCTGGCGAAGGTTACTTAGATCTTTTATCGCTTTGGCGCGCTGCGAAATAGTAGTGTAGGCCGGATACGTAAGCGCCATCATGATCGCGATACAGCCCAAAACGACAATCATTTCGATGAGGGTGAAAGCGCATTGAACAGGGGGAGGGGAACTCTTGGCCATGGATTTTATCGTTGGGACGGCATGATATTGCGCCACCGCACCAAGCGAAAGCGAAAAGAACCGCAAAAGCGAGATTGCTTGACAAGGGATTTTGCATTCGGTGTATGTAGACCATGCCCGATCAAGAGCCTACTCCACCTCCGCCTCCGTCTGGTCCGGGCCCCGAGCTCGGGCCTAAATCAACATCAACCGGTTTACCTTCGAACGTGGCTGCGGCGCTTGCCTGCATTCCGCTAATCGGCGGCATCATCTTCTATATTGTCGAAAAGCACGACGCGTTTGTGCGCTTCTATGCCATGCAGTCAATCATTTTCGGCGGCGCGTGGCTTTTGTTTAACGTCGTCTCGAGAATCCTTTTTCTGATCCTATGGTCGATTCCGGCGATTGGTGGGATTCTGGTGTTTTTTTGGGGAATCATCCAGGCGCTCGTTCACATAGCGTTTCTGGTTGTGTGGATTGTCGCTACCGTGAAAGCTTTCACAGGCGTACGCTGGGATATTCCGTACATCGGGCCGATTGCACGCAAACAAGCGGAAACCGCGCCGTGATGGTAGGTGCGGTTCACCGAACCGCCTTTGGGCGATTGAGGTCGATCGCCCCTGCCTTTTATCGCAGTAATTTCACGACTACTTCCGTGAGAATCAGCTCGTGATCGAGCTGCGTCGTTACGAGTTTTACATTTGCCTCGAGACAGGCGCGCATCGCCTCGATTAATTGAT
>Ga0306920_100007881_pt1 | contig 14076 bp, 22 predicted proteins | sample flu12Cox44000170_FD_204666 | JGI IMG/M metagenome (GOLD analysis project Ga0306920, IMG submission 204666) | Lab enrichment of tropical soil microbial communities from Luquillo Experimental Forest, Puerto Rico - flux4day.12C.oxic.44.000.170 (v2)... | ecosystem: Environmental > Terrestrial >...
GTTGAGTCCAACCGTGATCGAAACCGCCGCCTACGATTTCTATCGGCTGGCGCCCGACGGGGTATCGATGTGCGCGACCACCTCCAACATCGAGCATTGAATCGTCGATCCGGTAGGAGAATGCAGGAGCGCGCAAGAGCATTGCGAGTCGCGGATTTCCGGCATAGACCTCCAATGCGATCGAGGCAGGAGGGAGCAGGAGATGGCACCGTCGACCTGCCCATGACCTGTCCAGGATTGGCACCGATGAAGCTCACCGCGAAGACCATCAAGACGCTCGCGCTCCCGCCCGGTAAGACCGACAAGACGTTCTGGGACGGCGGCTTCGGTCTGCGTCTGCGGGCGGGCGGCGCCACCCGCTGGGTCGTGCAGTACGATCTTGGCGGCCGAACTCGCCGCATGACGCTCGGCACCGCCAACCAGCTGACGCTCGGCGCGGCGCGCGCCAAGGCGCACGACATTCTCGCCGCGGTGCGCCTCGGCAAGGACCCGGCTGCCGAAAAGCGACAAGCGCACGAGCTCGCGGCCGAAACTTTCGGCGCGCTGTTGGCGCGCTACCTCCCGCATAAGCAGGCCAAGGCGAAGGCGGGCTCGCGTTCCTTCGACGAGGTGGAGCGGCACCTGGTCCGATACGCCCGCCCCCTGCACGTCCGCCCCATCACGACGATCGCGCGGCGCGAAATCGCTACCCTGGTCTCGGCGATCGCGGCCAAGGCCGGACCGACCGCCGCCAATTGCATGCTCGGCAGCCTGTCCGGCTACTTCACCTGGCTGATTCGTGAGGGGCTGCTCGAAGCCAACCCGGCCGGCCACGTGAACAAGGCGGTGACTAACGGCAGCCGCGCGCGCGTGCTCTCCCTCGGCGAATTCCGTGAAATTTGGCATGCGCTCGGTACCAGCGATTACGCCGATATCGTTCGCTTGTTGGCGTGGACCGCGGCGCGCAAGAGCGAGGTCGGCGGCATGCGTTTTGACGAGCTCGACCTCGACAGCGCCGAGTTCAACGTGCCGGCGGCACGCGCCCGGAATGGCAAGCCGCGTACCATCCCGCTGACACCGTCGGCGCTTGCACTCCTGGAGGCACGGCCGCGGAATGGACGCGAGCTCGTGTTCGGTCACGGTCGCGACGGATTCACCGGCTGGGCCCGAGCCAAGGCAGCGCTCGACCAGCGCATCGCAGCCGCTCGCCAAGCCGCCGGCATTACCGCGCCGATGGAGCCGTGGGTGGTGCACGATCTGCGCCGGTTCTTCGCCACACAGGCGAGCGAGATCCTCGGTGTCGCGCCGCACGTGGTCGAAGCCGCCCTCGGTCACATCGCGGTGTTCAAGTCCGGCGTCGCCGGCGTCTACAACCGATCATCCTATGGCGTCGAGCACCGCCGCGCGCTGGAGCGGTGGGCGCAGCTGCTCGACGAGGTTGTGTCCGGCAAGCGGCCGGCAGCAACGATCGTGAGGTTCGGTAAGCGCAGGTAAAGCGGGCCGCCCCGACGGGGGTTTCCGTCAAAGGTAGCCCTGATCCCTTAGCCATGAGTGGTTCGCTAATGGCCTCCGGGACTGGAAACGACGATACCACGGTTGAGGAGTGGCCGCTGGCCGACGCCGCGCTCGCGTTCGTCGCCAAGCATGTCAGCCCCGACAAACGCGCCGAGGAGGTGCTGCTCGAAGGCGTCGAAGGAGGCCACATTCGCTGGCGCTGCGACAATCTTACGGTCCATGGCGATTTTCAGGCTTACCCGGCATTGCGAACCACGTTCGCGATGGGGCGTACCCTTTTCTGGCGGCGCAGCGAACACTCGCGCACCCACACAGATTGGCAGGCCAAATGTGCGGTTTGGATGGGACCGCTTGTAGGGTTTGGTTCGGACGGCAAGGGCACCAACTGGCCGATCTTTGACCCGTGCGCATCAACCAGTCTGACGGCGAGCCTGGTTCGCTTCCATCACAGCGACATCGTGAACTGGTTGGTGACACAGGGCTTCACATCGCCGCCGGCGGTGTCGACTGCTGCGGTGGCCGCGGTCGAGCAGCCAATCTCCAGCAACGATGACGAGGTTGCCGATACTGTTGTCGGTTCCACATCCCTCGTTGACACCTCGCCGCCGGCGGTGTCGACTACTGCGGTGGCCGCGGTCGAGCAGCCAATCTCCAGCAACGATGACGAGGTTGCCGATACAGTTGTCGGTTCCACATCCCTCGTTGACACCTCGCCGCCGGCGGTGTCGACTACTGCGGTGGCCGCGGTCGAGCAGCCAATCTCCAGCAACGATGACGAGGTTGCGGACTCAGCCGCTAAATCCACACCGCGCGTTTACGCCAAACAGTTCATTGACCAGCACCCGCAGCTCGCCGGCGAGGATTCGAAGGAGTACATCGACCGGCTCTTTGAACTTTGCGGGGATCGATTCAAGCGAAAGACATTGCAGAACGCGTATTATACCAAAACTCGCAAACTCTGACTCATGCTGCGTGCGCCCTTCCGAAACATCTAATTGCAGAAACGTACGGAAGTACAATGGGATATCGGCGCCTTGCTCACGCGCAGACGATGGCGCCCATGAGTCAACGTCTCCGCAGGCTAGTATTACTTAAATCCGCACCACCGCCCCTCCAGGTGATTGGTTTACCCGGCGTAGGCAAGCTCGGACAAGCTTGAGCCTGCTCGGGCAAGTTGGAGCCCGCTCGGGCAAGCAGTCGGGCAAGTAGTCGGGCAAGCTGGAGCCCGCTCGAGCAAGCAGTTGGGTAAGCACCTTGCCCAAAATAGTGCTGGGACTCGGGCAAGCTGAGAGTCTCATGTAGCGGGCTATGAAACGCACCGCGCCCGATCTCATCCTGCCCGTCGATCCTGTTGAGCATCACCGCTGGCTCGAAGCTCTCGTGCCGCTCCAAGAAGGCGCGCAGCTACGCGGCACCAGTGTCGACACGCTCAAGCGCGAACACCGCAAAGGTCGATTGAAACTGGAGCGCGTATCCGAGCGGCGTTGGTCGATTCGGCGGCGCGAAGCCTTGATGAGATGAATTGAAACAGCGTTCGCGCGGCCCGCCGCCACGCGCAGAACGGAAATTCAGAGCGGCTGGGAGACCCCGGACACCTAAACCCTACGAGGCACGGTGCCGGGGCCAAAGACAGAGGATCCCATGAGATCGCTACGGTTTACTACCCCGTCCAACGGTGGCGGGCAAGTCCCACTTCTCGGCGCCGGCCTCAATCATCGCACTGCTGACCGACACGAACGTGCGGAGCAGTCGACGTCTTGACCGGAGTCCGCCCGTTCTTACCCGCGATCGGGCAGGCGGCGGTCTTGTTCGGCGTATCCGTGCCGACCTTGCGTGAACACCTCAAGGCGCGGCGCGAATCCGTCCATGTCGAGGTGGCGGAGACCGGCGATGGCCACGCCGCCGGCAACGGCCACGGTAATGGCCAGACGGTCGAGTTGTCCCTCGCCGAGCACTTCCAGCGCTCGACACCGGCCGAGCGGTTGCATGCTGCGCAGGTCATCGGTGTCGCTGTCATTTGGGACAGCCAGATCTCGCCGTTGCTCAACGGCGGTGCATCAGCGGAGTGAAATCCTCGGCGCCGTCCGCGCAAATGCGGGCGGTGCCTTTTGCAAACAGAATGGAGAGAACCATGCCGATGCTGGAAGTCCCCGACGACGTCATCGAGGCCGTCAAGTCCATCGTGACGTGGTCCCGAAGCTGCAATGACCCCGACGGCATTCTCGCTGATGACATACCGGTGCTCGCCGAGTGGCTGGTAGCCCGCGGTTTGCTGCCGGCCGACCCGAAGGACCGCGCTTTGCTCGACCTGATCGAAGAGTTGGGCCGGGTCCGCTACCTGCACGAGGTCGATACGAGCGGCGACTGTACGCTCGACATTCACCTCAACCGCTTTTTGCCCGCGCTGTCCGATTTTCTTGGGCGGCTGCGCGAGGAGCGGTTCGGGGATCGCTGACACATCTGCCGACTCGTCCGCGCCAATGCGGGCAGTCCCGTCTCCCCGAGCCGCGGATGCCGCGGTTCCGTGAGGCGGAATAAAGCCCCGGAGGAATGACCGTGCGTATCAGTGAACGTTGCGACGGCGGCACGGCCGTGTTCGATGAGGACAGTGACGATCTGATCATCGTTGAGCCGCGTGTCACCGCCTTCGCTCCGGTTACCGGAAACGCGTTCTGCGTCTGCGGTGCGCCGTTGCGGAGTTACGGCTGGCAGTGCGTGGCCGCCGACGCAGTCGAGCTGAGTTGCAACCGCTGCCACCGTGTGCATGGCCACTTCCTGCTCGGGACAAAGGTGCATCGATAGGAGACTCCGATGGACGACGACGACGACAACGACAGGGCGCGGCTGCGAGAGGCGGTCGATGCGGCGGTCGCGGTTGGGTGGCTTGTTCCGATCGGGTGTGACGGCGAGGGTCGGATGCTTTACCGGCGCACATCGAAGCGGGAGCGCAAGCTTGCGAAGCTGGAGCGCGAAAAGGGGCATTGATCATGGACGCCGATACGGCCACCGCCGCGGAGTTGGCGGCGCCCGCGCCCTTCGTCGGGCTGCGCCGCGCCTATTACGGCGCCATCGTCGTCGACCCACCGTGGCGGTTCAACAACAAGACCGGAAAGACGCCCGCACGCTGGCGCCGGCGCGGAAGCAGGTCAATCTCATCGCCAGCCGCAAGCGCGAGCATTCGCGCAAGCCTGACGAGCTCTACGACATCGTCGTGCGCTGCTCGCGGCCGCCGTTTATCGAATTGTTCGCCCGTGGTCCGGCGCGACCGGGGTGGTCGGTTTGGGGCGCAGAAGCAGAGCCCGCGGCGCCGCTCGGCGACGTAGCCGTGAAGGACTAGCACCAATGCTCGCCCCCGCCGGAGCCGGTTTCCTTCCGAACGTTGCCCAGGCCGGCGATGCGCTCACCCTGCTGCGCTCGCTGTCGGATGGCTGTGCGCCGTTGGCGTGGCTCGATCCGCAGCACCGCGCGATTTTGGACAAGAAGAAGTATGGGAACGAAGGCGAGCGCCAGCGCGAGCGCGCCAAACTGCCGGCGATGACCGAAGAGTACATCGACGCCTGCTGCATCGAGAGCGCGCGCATCTTGAAGCCGAGCGGCTATTTGATGCGATGGATGGATAAATTTTGTCTGGTCGAGGCTCACCACCACCGCATTCCTCCCGAGTTTTTCGAGCGTGTCGATCTTATCGCGTGGGACAATCTGCGCCTCGGACAGGGCGACCGTGCCCGCAACCGCGGGGATTATCTACTGGTCTTGCAGAAACCACCGAAGAAGGCGCGCGCGACATGGTCGGACCGGGGGATTCCGTGCCGTTGGCCGGAAAAAGTTGACCGCAAGCTCCACCCGCACATCAAGCCGGCCGAGCTTATCAAGCGGCTGATTGCTGCCACCACGCAGCCGGGCGACGTCATCGTCGATCCCGCGGCCGGATCCTTTGTTGTGATGCACGCCGCGCACCAGCTCGGGCGAAATTTCATCGGCTGCGATCTTGCATACACGAACCACCACTGAGGAGGCAGACATGACGAATGACGAGAAGCGTGAGGAAATGGCGTATCGCCTGCAACGCGGGCTCGAAGCTTCGTTGGAGCCGGCGATCGACGAGATCCTCGGCGCCGAGCGCACCGAGACGACGACCTACAAGCAGGAATGCCAGCGCGTTCTGAAGCTGGAGGAGCTGGCCTGGGACGACTTTCAGAAAACACTTGAGCCCCTGATCGACGCGGCGCTCGAACGCGGGGAGACCTGCCTCATTGTTGAAATCAACCCAGCGGGCGTGAGCCTGAACACGAAGGAGTGAGAGCCATGCTGACGATGGTCTTCGACACCGATACCTGGATTGTCCTGACGCGCGCGCCGTTCGCGTACGGCCCGTTCGCGGCTGGCCGCGCCGTCGCACAACAATTCGCCGACCGCGTCGGTGGCATCGCGTTGACGTGGTACGAGCCGGAATGGGTCACCCCCAACTACCCGCCGGACTTCGGCGCCGTCTGGTTCAACGGTGACTGGGAACACCCCCTCGTCGTCGGCCCGTTCTACGACGTCGCTGACGCCATCGCGACGTACGGCGCCGGCCGCGACGGCTTCGCGGTCGAGCTCGATGAAGTCCCTGAAGAACACGAAGCATACCCCGAGGAGGGCTGAGGGACCGCAATGAGGCGCCCGCGCTTCATCGTGCACGTGATCGCCAAACCGAGCACCGACGCAATCAGAAATTTGCGGCAATGGCTGAAGCGCGGATGGGTGGACGACGTGGAGAGTGGTCACGAGGACGAGAAGACTGCGGACGACAACCATGGATAACTCGGCGACCAATCGCGAGACGACTGCCGCCCTGCGCGAGCTCGCCACGGTCATCGCCACCGGTGGCGGCGCTGCCGTATTGCGGGCTTCTGCGCCGGCGTTCCTTGACGTCGCTTTTCCCACCATCGCCGCCGGCGAACGCGAGCGGATCTCGCTCCTGCTTGGCTGGGCGATGCAGGTGCAGCACGCCACAACCGCGGTCGAGCTCGAACGTGCCCGCCGCCGGCGCGCCGCGGAGGCGTTCGCGCAGGAAGTCGGGTTTGAGAACGGCAAATAAATCGAAGCGACCGAAACAGGACCGACGAACATGTCAGACTTGATTTCAATCGGGGGCATGACACGGCTGCCCGTTATCCGCACCGATGGGGAGCTTCGGCAGGGGCCCCTGATCAAGTGCAACAACGGCATCTGGAGCCGGCACGATGGCGGCCAGCTGCAGTGCGACAACCCTTGGCTCGTCCTGGCGACGACGAGGGCATTGCAGCGCTTCGTCGGCCGAATCCCCGAGACGATCCTGCCGGACTCAAATGGCGAGTTGCCGGACGTAGACGCGCTTAACCAGGCGATCCCGCGGGAGCAGTGGCCGGCAGGCCTGGACGGGCGGCCGCGGCCACCGTGGGCGAAACAGTTTGTCGCGTATCTGCTCGATATCCGCGACGCGATGATGGTGACCTTCCTCAACAGCACCGCCGGGGCCGGCATCGCCGTCAGGGAGGTGGAGCGGCGCCTCACTTGGAAGCGCGCGCTGCACAGCGGCCAGGAAATTTACCCGCTCACCAAGCTCGCGGACGCGCCGTTCAAGACCGCCTTCGGCATCCGCCGCCGCCCCGATTTTCCAATCCTGGGCTGGCGGCAATTCGTCGACGGTCAGCTGCGTGCCGTCGCGCCGCTCAGTCTCGGCGATGAGCTTGACGACAGTGTCACGTTCTGAGGTGTGCCATGAGCTCACAACGCCGGCAATACGAACAGTACCTGCAATCATCACAGTGGTGGCAAATCCGTGAACGGAAGCTGACCGCGGTGGATTACCGCTGCGAGTTTAGGCCGATCATCGGGGAATGGGATCGGAAGACTGGATACCCGCTAGGTGAGCGCTGCACGGCGACTAAGGGCCTTCAAGTACACCATCGCAATTACAACCACCTTGGCGCCGAATGCGACGAGGATCTCGAAGTGCTTTGCCGCCGGCACCACCTCGTGCGCCACATCGTGAACTCTGTGTGTGAGGTTTGCGGCGCTACTCTCTACAGCGAGGATGCGACACTTGATTTGATCGAAGAGCATAGCGACACGCCGGGCTTGCCAACGCTCGATCAGATAGGCCTGGGGCCTCCCGGCTCCGACTATCCGCTGCTGTGCTGGGATTGCAGCGACAATCTATGGGGCCGCTGAAACCGATATCCAACCCTCAACAACGGAGGCCAGCATGACTGCCGATGATGCGAAGAAGCCTGAGCTTAAGGAGGTGAGCGACGAGCAGCTCGATGAAGATGAGCAGGAATTCCGTGCGATGCGGCACGACCTTCCTGGCGTGAAAGGTTCGAGTGCAGTCGGGATCGTGTCGATCGGCGTGTCCAAGACGCCGGGCAAGAACGAGTTTTTCCGCTCGCACCCGGAGTTTCGCCCCGTCATTTCAATCGTGAATCTAGAGGTCGGTATGGAGCATCAGTTCTTTGCCGTCACCGATGGCATGGTCGAGGCGCTCGCCGGCATCGGCATCACGGTGTCGCTGTATACGCTTTACCTCACGGTGACGGCGGAAGGTGCCGTGCGCATAGTCCCGGTTCGCCGACCCGATGTCGACGGCGACCAGAATGACTACGACAGGACCAAGGAGCTGGGGCTGGTGCGCGGGAGGACAGAATGGGTGCGCCTGTTCACCGATCTCAAGAACCGCGTCTACAAGGTCTATTCGGCGCCTGTCGGGCGGTTCGCGGATCCAATATGGCCCGAGCTCAAGCACGCTAGGATTTTCCGGCTGGCGTTCCGCGATAAGGGGCGCTTGATCGACAGCGTCGACCATCCCCTCTTCCAGAAGTGGGCAGCCCGTGACAAGTCTGAATGACTTCGAGCAGGTCATCTTCAGCGACTTCGAGTTTGCCACCAAGCCGGGTGAGCGTCCCGATGTAGTCTGCCTCGGGTGGCATGAGTGGCCATCGGGGCAGACTTATCGTTTGTGGCGCGATCAGCTAGGCGCCGATCCACCCTACCGCACCGATGCGCGGGTGGTGCACCTTCAATTCGTTTCCAACGCCGAACTCGGTTGCCACCTCAGTCAAAGCTGGCCATTGCCGGTCAACGTTCTCGATCTCAATCCTGTATTTCGTTGCATCACCAACGGACGCACGGTGCCGGAAGGCCGCGGTTTGCACGGTGCGCTGGCATACTTCCACCTGCCACCGTCATTCGACAGCATACGCAAAGCCGAACTACAGAAGCGGATTGCGCAGGGTTGGCCGTTCACCGCCAAAGAGCGCGAAGAAATTCTGCGCTACGTCACCTCCGACGTCGACGCGATGGTCAGCCTGCTGCCCAAGATGCTGCCCTACATCGATCTAGACATCGCGCTGCATTGGGGAGAGTTCGTCGCGTCACTGGCGCGCATGGAGCATGCTGGTGTGCCAATCGACATGGAGATATTTCCGTTGCTCGCTGACGAGAATGTCTGGCGCTACGCGCGCGATGCGATGGTCCCGACGATCGACGCTGCCTACGGCGTTTTCGTCAAGGGACCGGACGGCGACTGGCACTTCAGCATGGAGTTGTTCGAGCAGTACCTCGCGCGCAACGGCATTACCGACTGGCCGCGAACCAAGGAGGGCAAGTTGAGCACCAAGCGCAAGGTGTTCGAGAACATGACCAAGGGCCACCCGCAGCTCGAAGCCCTGCGCCAACTCCGGTATGTGCGCGACAAGCTGCGCAAGATCAAATTGGCGGTCGGCGCCGACGGGCGCAATCGCACCGTGCTCTGGCCATTCAAATCGAAAACTGGGCGCACGCAGCCGAAGGCATCGCAGTGGATCTTCTCGCCGGCGGTATGGCTGCGTTCGTCGATCAAGCCGGGTCCTGGGATGGCGGTCGCTTACAACGATTACTCGTCGATGGAGTTTATGATTGCGGCCTCGCTGTCCAACGATCCAGTGATGATCGAATTTTACCAGACCGGCGATCCGTATCTGACATTCGCCAAGCGCGTTGGCGCGGCCCCACCTGATGCCACCAAGCACACGCATGCTGTTTTGCGCGAGCGCTACAAGACCGGTCTGCTAGCCATTCAATACGGCGTGCAGGCGGAAACCTTAGCTGGCCGGCTCGGCATCTCCACTTTCGCCGCGCACGAGATGATCGCGCAGCATCGCCAACTGTTTGCGGTCTACTGGCAGTGGGCCGATGACTGGCTCGCGCGCGCGCTCGACACCGGCGCCATGCGGACCGTGCTCGGATGGGAATGCCGCACCGGCATCACCGAATTCAACAGTCGTTCGATCATGAATTTTCCGGTGCAGGCGCATGGCGCGGATATCCTGCGCATCGCCTGCGTGTGGGCGACGCGCTACGGAATCCGCCTGCTCGCACCTGTCCACGACGCGCTGTTGATCGAAGCACCGATAGATCAGATCGAGACCGACGTCGCGTTCCTGCGGGAGATCATGCGGCGGGCTTCACGTGTCGTGCTCAACCCCACCGCCGACGGCACGCTCGAACTTCGGACCGACTTCAAGATCGTCCGCTACCCCGAGCGCTACACGGACCCGCGCGGAGATGCGATTTGGGCCGACGTGCTCGGCCTTTTGGCCAAATACCAGCAGGAGGAGGCAGCAAATGCGGAAGCAGGCCACACACGATCTGGGTGACGAGGATGCCGATGAGGCGGATTGGCGGCATGCCGTCGTGAATGACAAAGCCCGCGGTCAGCGCAAGCGTAAGCGTAAGAGCAACCGCAAACAGACGCATGAACGCACAACCGATGAGCCGTTCGTTCAGGTACCACTATGGTGGATAAAACTTGCGGCCAAAGATGCCCGGTCGCCGGCCACTCTTGTCTTGATCGAGCTACTCCACGCCGCATGGAAGGCCAAGAGCTCAACCTTTCCGCTGCCAAATGGCAGGTTGAAGGTGTTGGGCGTCAACCGCGAGACTAAGCGTCGAGTGCTGCGGAATTTGGAGCGCCGGCCCTTGCTCACCGTCGAACGGCGCCCCCGGAAGACACCCATCATCACCCTGATTGGACTCTAGCTGTCATGTCACGACACATACCCCCTGTCACGTCACAGCTACAGGCCTGTCACGTAATAGGACAGCGCTGTCACGTAATAGCCCATACGGTCTCCTTCTGTACTTGTCTTCTCTTGTCTCTACTTTCTTTCTGCGTCTCCCTAGACTCCTTCTATAGGGAGGGCGCCATCGTGCGAAGTCTATCGAGGAGGTTCACATGAGTGAACTCGAAGAGCGACTGTTGGAAGTGTGTGCCCCAGTACAAAGTAACGGGCATGCGTGACGGGCCCTCCGAACCTGACCATCTGACCACCCCCAGCGCCGGCCCTATACTGGTCCCGCCAACTGTTGCCATCGCATTTGATGGCCGTCACATCTGCCGGCATCGCATTTGATGGCCGTCATCAGCGCACATTTGAGCGACGATCACGCTCGTCATCGTGACCCAATTGGACCGCGATCAGCGATCGGCGATCACAGTGACCAGCTCGGCGCCCGCGTAGTGCACAACCTGCACGCGTCGACGAGTTCCATTCCGCCTCTTGAAGCCTCAAACGGAGAACGGCATTCCATTGAAGAATTCGCCCCAGGCCTCCTGGATCAGCACATGAAATCAAGCACTTATCGGTCAACCCCCTTCGCTAAAATTCTAAAGCAACTTCAATGACTTAACGATTGGAACTTTGACAGCTCAGCCGCGCTTGGAACTCGCCAAAATCAGGCAAAAACGACGGGTATTGAGGGGCTAAAGGGCTATGAGCCTTGACAAAGATGCCTTTTGCCATCATTTTTAGGTTGTAAAAACCTCGGGGGGAATCAAAAGTTGTAGACATGGTGCCCACCCCGTGGCGCGGGGGCGGCCTCAACCCATTGAAAATAATCACACATTTAGGCTCCAAAACATTGGCTGAAAAACATTAGGTTCTCGCCAAATCAGGCCACCCGGTGGTAGTCTGCAAAAACATGGCAAAAACGCCCGAAAAACCGCCCTTTTCGATCGTTTCAGGCGAAACGACCATCATTTCCCCGCCCCGGCCGCTGGGTTCCTATGGAACCAGTTTGTGGGACCGGGTTCAGCGCGAATTCGCGATCAGCGATGTCGGCGGCATTGAGCTGCTCTGCCAGGCCTGCACGGCATTGGACAGGGCCGAGGCCTTGGCCGAAGCCATCAACAAAGACGGCGTTACGATCTATTCGCGCGGCGGCATTCCGCGCAGCCATCCGAGCATCAAAGATGAACTGCAGCTCCGCGCCTTCGTGGTGAAGACCATCGAAAGACTCGGCATCAATTTCGAGAGCATCAAGCCGGTGGGCCGGCCGTCAAATCCGGTTGGCTGGAGGCCTGATCTGCGATGACCGGCACCCGACGCACGCCGATCGCACGCTCGCACACGCCGCTGATCACACCAGATCTGGTCAGGCGCTGGCGTCGCGCAGTAGCGCTGAATAAGCACGCGCATCGCTCGCCCGCCCATCGCAACCTCGCTTATGACGCCGAGATCGAAGTTGGCCGCATGCTCGGCACCAAGCTGTGGCAAATCTCCGTATTCTTGGATGAGCTGTTCGTGCTGGACCGCCCCCCCGACCACATAGTCCGCCATGGTCGAGAGGACGACTGGCACCATACGCGTAACCTACGCGAGCAGCTCCGGGCAGCCGACCAGGAGCTGCGGCGGCAAGAGCGGGCGGCACGGCGCGCACGCAAGGCAGCTCCCGAGCCGGCGGCCTGACATGCAAATCACCGGCAAGGGCTTCGGCCCCGTCTACGTGCAGGCTAAGAGCGGTGTGATCGTCGCAGCTGATCGGCCGGTCAGTTATGTGCGAAATTGGCCGATCCAGCGCGTCGTCAAGCTGGCCGAGCGCTGGCATTGGAAGCTCACCCTCAGCGACGACGAGAAGGCGCAGCTTCCGGCGGTGGCGGAGCCGTTGCCATGAGCCCGCCGATTGCGCTGCGCGACGACGAGCTCCATGAGGTCCTGCAGGCTGATCGCATGGTGCCGCACGATCTCAGGCAGGTTTATCTCGAACGGTTGGCGGTTGAGCTGCGCGGCCGGGAGATTCTCGGTCCCGGGCTTGTACACGCAGTTGCTTACCAGGTCGCCCGCGCGGTCACATGGGACGCCGGGCGAGCGGCGATGACAGCTTGAGCTCTTGAGCCTACTACCCGGCAATCCGCCGGTGTAGAGTGCGCCATGGACGTCTCGCCGACTTGGAATCTTGAGGGTTCTGTGAGGTCGCATGGCACGACCGCGCCCGGAAACAGGAGCGTGAGCGCGACCTCATAGAAGCCGGATTGAACGAACCGCTGCCACGGCGCTGAGCCACGGCAGAAATTCTTCAAGGCGAATGGTTTTCGACGATCGCCAGCCTCGAACGCGTGCACAACTTAGGCGTTATGGCACGGATGTTGCTAAATAGCTTCAGCTGCGGTTTCGCCCGCCGCCGGATGGTCCTTCCGTCAGCATCCGCCTGCGCGACTATGACAGCCTCGAAGAGATCAATATCGTCGTCGCCGCGCTCCAGCTCCTCCGGCGTGAGCTTAGCGCGCGGGTGCGCGGCGCCAATTGAACAGCCACGAGCCGCATGTCCGCCGCGGCGCAGGATGCTGCCCTGGCCGCCATGTGGGCTGTCTCTGATCGGCGTCGGGTGGGCTGGATCCTCGGGGTACCTACGCAAGGGGCATCGTCCACCGCGACTACCGCGACTATGCCGGCTTGCTGCCGGAGGGTTCCGCAAGGGGTCTACTCCCGCAGTTCTGTCCGGTACGAGCTCGCGGGCGGCCGCGCTCGAAGATCTACGTCAAGCATGGACCCCGCCTCCAGTCGATGATGCTGCTTGGGAGGGTCACCTGCGCTGGATGGCGCTGCGTGACAGTCGATGTTGCCGCGAATGGCTGCTTCCGCACGAAAAGCGACTGTCGACGTCGAAACAGTATCGGCTGATTTCCGAGCGGCAGAACCCGGTTTCTCGATAGGCACCCGGAATATTTGGAAGCGGCCCGGCGCAAGGCGGAGGAGGCTGGTGGCTTGAGGTGCGGCAGCTAAGAAACGGCGTGTAGCCGACACCCAGGCGTGTCGGGCGCGGCGTGCGGCTGCCGCGGCGACGGTCCGAGATACAAGGCAATTTCTGCATTGCCTGATTGGGCGACAGCAGCGGTCGGCGTGTTGCCGCCGAAAGGACGGTATGCGTCGGTTATGATATGGGGCGATCGACACCGATCCGCGCGCGCTCGCCATCCTACACGAACGGGTGAAGACGACCGGCGCCGAGATAAACGAGGCGCGCCTGCGCCTGACGCGCATCCCCCAGGGCGCGGATCTCATTCTCAACAAGGTGTCGGGGGCGTCTGGCTTCTGCATCAGCAGTAATCGTGATAGCGGGCGTGCCCTCGATCATGCAAGCGATGCTCGATGAGGTGGCGCCTAAGCTCAAGATTGGCGTTCGCATGCTCTCGGAAACCGTGCGCGCGGACGTGCGCGAGGGCGACATTGGCATGCGGCTCGGCGAAATTGCCAAAGCCAATCCTGCGGTCGCGATCAGCAGCTATCCGTTTTTCGATCCACA
>Ga0306920_100007882_pt1 | contig 14076 bp, 12 predicted proteins | sample flu12Cox44000170_FD_204666 | JGI IMG/M metagenome (GOLD analysis project Ga0306920, IMG submission 204666) | Lab enrichment of tropical soil microbial communities from Luquillo Experimental Forest, Puerto Rico - flux4day.12C.oxic.44.000.170 (v2)... | ecosystem: Environmental > Terrestrial >...
ACGCCTGGTTTCGTTATGCAGCTTTATGCCGGGTGGCTCGAGGGCACGCTGAAAGATCGGCAGAGCGTCAAGGACTGGCTCGCCGGCAATCTTTGCCGCTGCACCGGCTACGGTCCGATCATAGACGCCGGCCTCGATGTCGCGGCCGCGCCCGGCCCGGCAGCAGCAGCGCAGGCGGTGACCGCGCGGCGGCTTGCCGCTCTTGATGGCGGCGACATGCTGCATATTGGGCACGGTGACCAGGAATGGTTTGCGCCGCGCAGCATTGACGAGCTCGCCGAGGTCTACAGCAAGCACCCGGATGCCGTGCTGGTCGCCGGAGCGACGGATGTCGGGCTTTGGGTAACGAAGCAGCAGCGGCATCTCGCGACCCTTATCGACGTGACCCGCGTGGCCGGACTCAATCAGATCAAGCAGTCGGCGGACGGCCTTAGCATCGGCGCGACTGTAAGCCACCGGGAAGCAACCGCGGCACTCGGTCGACTTCACCCAGATCTCGGCGAGCTATTGCGGCGCTTTGCCTCGATTCAAATTCGCAATGCGGGGACGGTCGGCGGCAATATCGCCAACGCCTCTCCGATTGGCGATCTGGCGCCTGCGCTGATTGCGCTCGGCGCAACGCTGCGGCTGCGTCGCGGCGCCCCACGGCGCGAGCTGCCGCTCGAGGCTTTCTTCCTCGCCTATGGCAAGCAGGACCGCGCGCCGGGCGAATTCGTCGAAGCCCTGCAGGTGCCGCGCGTTGGCGAGGCCACGCGTTTTGCCTGCTACAAGATTTCGCGCCGCTTCGACCAGGATATTTCTGCGGTGATGGGCGCCTTCGCGGTTACGCTGAAGGACAAAACGGTCGTTCGGGCGCGTGTGGCCTATGGTGGCATCGCCGCGACGTCAAAGCGCGCCCAAAAGACGGAAGCGACGCTGACCGGTCAGCCCTTCGAGGCGACGACCATCGAGCGCGCCTGCTCAGCACTGACCGAAGACTTCACCCCAATTACCGATATGCGCGCCTCAACGAACTATCGCCTCCTCGTCGCGCAGAACCTATTGCGGCGGTTCCACCTGGAAAACAGCGGCGAGAAAGTTGCAACGCGGGTGCTGGAGCTAGTTGATGATGAGTGAGGCGGCGCAACGCGGCGATGTTCCGGTGATGCTGCAGGAGCAGCCGATTCGCGGCGGCGTGAACGCGGCGCTCGCTCACGACAGTGCGACGCGGCACGTCTCGGGCGAAGCGATCTACGTCGACGACATCCCCGAGTTGCCTGGAACCGTCCATCTCTACGTCGCGATGAGCACGCGGCCGCACGCGCGAATCGTTGCGCTCGACGTGTCCATGGTTCGTCAGCGACCAGGGATCGTTTGCGTGCTCACCGCCGCCGACATTCCAGGCATGAACGATGCTAGCCCGATTTTCGGCGACGATCCGGTCTTTGCGGTCGACGAGGTCCAATATGCCGGACAATCCATCTTCGCGGTCGTGGCTGAGACAATCGAAGCTGCACGCGCGGCTGCAAAATTCGCTCGCGTCGAATACGAGGATCTTCCCGCCCTGATCACGATCGACGACGCGCTCGCGGCCAATGCCGATCTTCTGCCTGCGCAGACCATGCGCCTCGGCGACGTCGATGCGGCGCTGCGCAAAGCGCCGAATCGTATTTCCGGGACCGTGCGTACAGGTGGACAAGATCATCTTTATCTCGAGGGTCAGATCGCCTACGCGATCCCCGGCGAGGACAACAATATGCTGGTCCATTCCTCGACCCAGCACCCGAGCGAGGTCCAGCATAATGTCGCAAAGGTACTCGCACTGCCTGACCACGCGGTAACGGTGGAAGTGCGGCGCATGGGCGGTGCCTTCGGCGGCAAGGAAAGCCAGCCCTCGCTTTTCGCGGCGATCGCGGCGCTGGCCGCGCACAAGACCGGCCGGCCGGCCAAGCTCCGCGTCGACCGCGACGATGACATGATCATCACGGGCAAGCGACATGACTTCCGCATCGACTACGAAGCAGGATTCGATCATTACGGCCGCATCCTCGGCGCGCGCTTCGATCAGGCGGCGCGCTGCGGCTATTCGGCAGACCTTTCTTCTGCAGTCGCCGACCGCGCGATGACCCACGCAGATAATGCCTACGCGCTCCATAATGCATCTGTCCATTCGCGCCGGGTGAAGACGCATACGGTATCGAATACCGCCTTCCGCGGGTTTGGTGGACCCCAGGGCATGCTCGGCATGGAACGCGTCATTGACGAGATCGCATTTGCGCTCGGCCGCGACCCGCTCGATATCCGCAAGGCCAATTTCTATCCCTCGAAGGGCGGCGGCATCACGCCGTATCACATGGAGGTCACCGATAGCATCATCGCCGAGATGGTGGAGGATCTGGAGGCTTCATCCGACTATCGGCGGCGGCGCGACGCGACGCGCGAATTCAACAAAAAGAATCCCGTCTTAAAAAAGGGCATTGCGCTCACGCCGGTGAAATTCGGAATTTCTTTCAACAAGTCCTATCTCAACCAGGCCGGCGCGCTCGTTCACGTCTACAAGGATGGGTCAGTCCAGCTCAATCACGGCGGCACCGAGATGGGGCAGGGCGTGCTTGTGAAAGTGGCGCAGGTGGTGGCGGAGGAATTCCAGATCGACATTGAGCGCGTCAAGATCACGGCGACCACGACGGCAAAGGTGCCCAACACCTCGGCAACTGCGGCCTCATCCGGTTCCGACCTCAACGGCATGGCCGCGCGCAACGCCGCGCGAACGATCAAGGAGCGCTTGGTCGATTTTGCGGCCAAGCACTTCCACGTGTCTCAGGAGCAAATCGTGTTCCTGCCCAGCCGGGTACTCATAGGCAACAAAGAGCTAAGCTTTGCGGAACTCGTCATGCAGGCCTACCTCGGGTGCGTCTCGCTTTCGTCGACCGGTTACTATTCGACGCCTGGCCTGAGCTACGACCCGATCAAGCATCGCGGGCGGCCATTCTTTTACTTCGCCTATGGCGCGGCCGTGAGCGAGGTCGTGATCGATACGCTCACCGGCGAGAACCGACTGCTGCGGGTAGACCTCGTGCACGACGTCGGCCGCTCGCTCAATCCGGCCGTCGATCTCGGCCAGGTCGAGGGCGGATTCATCCAGGGGCTCGGCTGGCTTACTACCGAGGAATTGTGGTGGGATCCTTCGGGCTGCCTGCGCACCCACGCACCATCGACATATAAGATTCCGACTGCCAACGATCGACCGGATGATTTTCGCATGCGGCTATGGAACGGCGAGAACCGCGCCGAGACCATCTACCGCTCGAAGGCAGTGGGCGAGCCGCCGCTGATGCTCGCGCTCTCGGCTTTTGCCGCGATTACCGACGCGGTGGCGGCGGCCGGCGACTATCGCGTTTTCCCGCGCCTCGATGCGCCAGCGACTGCGGAGCGTATTCTGATGGCAGTCGAGCAGATTCGCCGAAAGATTTAATTTCGCCGGGTCAGCACAAACATTCCCATCGATTGCTGCATCAGTCGTGCATTGGCTCGGGCTAGCAACATCGTGGGAGGCTCGTGAGCAGGGCGCGCATTTGGGGACGCAGGACAACGCAAGTCCCTCTTCGGAGAATGACAGATCATGAGTTTTGAGATTTTGGGCGATAGCCGTCGAGCTCGGACAGATAGCGATTGCGCAATTCCTCCGACATGTAAGCGCCGGTAAAACTGTTTCGTGTCATCTGCCACAGCTCTTCGTCGGTAACGCCAAGCGCAGCCTGGATCGCGGCATAATTCTTGTTAATGTAGCCTCCGAAATAAGGCGGATCATCTGAATTGACAGTGACACAAACGCTGCTCGCGTGCAGCTTGCAAATATTGTGCGACTTCATGTCGGGAAACACACGCAACGCAACGTTGGAGCAGGGACAAACAGTCAAAGGCGTGCGCTCCTCGGCGAGCCTGCTCACAAGAGCTGGATCGGAATCGCTGCGCACGCCGTGGTCAATGCGATCGACCTTGAGCGCGTCGAGGGCGTCTCGGACGTAGTCGGCCCCACCTTCCTCGCCGGCGTGAGCGACGGTCCCCCATCCAAAATCACCGCGCGCGACCGCAAACGCGCGCCGAAATTTTGACGGCGGATGGCCAATCTCCGGTCCTCCGAGACCGACGCCAAGGATGCGGTCGCGCCAGGGCTTAAGCGCGGCGATCATGGCCAACGCGTCGGCTTCATCGAATTGCCGCTGAATGCCCGCGATCAGTCCGCCGGTAACGCCATGGGCATTATAGGCAGCATCAAAGGCGGCGAGGATGTTCTCGATGATGGGTGCGATGGGCAGTCCCCGGCGCAGATGCGCCTGCGGGCTAATGAAAACCTCAGCGTGACGGACATTCTCATGTGCTGCGCGCGCCAGATAGGCCTCGGCCATTTGATAGAAATCGTCACCAGTCTGCAGCACCGTAAGGCCAAGATAGTAGAGGTCGAGGAACGACTGCAGGCTGTCGAAGCTGTAAGCGCGGCGCAGCGCTACCACGTCGGCATACGGCAATCGCACGCCGTTTCGTTGCGCGAGGGCAAGCAGCATTTCCGGCTCGAGCGAGCCCTCCAGATGCATATGCAGCTCTGCCTTTGGTAGGGCCGCGATGAAGGGGGAAATGTCGGACATGGGCTCCGATATTACTTGCTAGATCAGCCCCTTATGCGCGCGCCTAAGTTTGAGGCAATCGGGGAGGGATTGGTACGCGTGCCAATCTGGACGAGTTGAACAGGCCAACGGCCGGGCAAACAAGCTGAGATTGATCAAGCTGTTATTTCGCATCGGCGGGCACCTCCTGCTCAGTGCAGAAGTGGCATGGGCCTTGCTGAAAAGGTTTTCAGCGTACGGCTTTTTCCGGCTAGAGTCGGCACCAAACAGCAGGAGGGGGTTCATGGAGAATCGTCGACCGACCCGGTTGGTCGGCTGGATTTGCGCCGTGGTTATGGCGCTAGCAACCACGCCATCCTTCGCACAGCAAAAGCCCCCGCAGAAGGTCCGCCTTGCGGTCGGCACTACGGTGCTCAACGTCGGCTACCCGATGCTGACCCTGGCAGTGACATTGGGTTACTGGAAGGAGGAGGGCTACGACGTCGAGCTATTGCCAGTCGGCGCGTCGCTGCAAGCGATTCAGCAGATGGTAGCCGGCAATGCGGAGTTCGCCGAGGTCAATGCCAGCGTGATCGTGCAATCTAACGCCAAGAACGATCTGCCCGTACGCATCGTAATGGCAAACGGCGTCATCGACTGGGCGGTCGCGGTCGACGCTGACGGACCGATCAAGTCGGTCAAGGATCTCAAGGGTAAGACACTCGGCGTGTTCAGTTTGGCGACCGGGGGCATTGCCTATCTTAGCAGCTATCTCCGCGCCAACGGACTCGATCCGGCGCGCGATCTTGAACTGGTTCCCCTCGGTCTCGGCGCTCCGCCGGTCGAGGCGCTGCGCACCAACAAGGTACAAGGCTTGCTCTATTGGGCTGCGGCGGTCTCAACGTTCGAAAATGCCGGCTTGAGACTGCGCAAGCTGGTCGGTGACGACTGGCGTACCTATCCGGATTATTCGATGTCAACCATGCAGGCGACAATCGACAAGGAGCCGGCCTTGGTGATCGCCATGGCGCGCGGAGCCGCCAAGGCGACCGTGTTCGCGCTCGCTAATCCGGACTGTGCCCGCAAACTGCATTGGGCGCGATACCCATCCACCAAGCCGACAGGCGCGGATGAGGCGACCCTGATCAAGTGGGACATGAACAATCAGCGGGCTCAGCTCGATTCGTTATCGGACGGCTATAAGCTCAATGGCGCCAAGCTCTGGGGCAATGCCGATCCGGCCGCCTTTGACCGTCTCGTGGACTTCATGCTTGCCGCTACGCAGATCGACAAGACAGTGCCTGCGAAGAACATGATCGTCGGAATTCCCGATTTCTTCACCAAGGTCAATGCATTTGATGTCAAGGCCATCGAGGACAGCGCCAAAGCTTGCAAGTTCCAGCTATGAATGTGGTGACGCAGTTCGTGCCGGCGTCGTTGCGGCGGCCGCCATCCGGCGTTGCTGATTCTAGCGCGCACACCGATTACTTGGTGCGCATCGTCGGTTTAGAGAAGATTTACCGGACCAAGGACGGCAACGATATCCACGCTCTGCAAAACATCAATTTGGACATCCAGCCCGCCGAATTTATTAGCATCGTTGGACCGAGCGGGTGTGGCAAAACCACCCTGCTCAAAATTCTGGCGGGGATTCTCAAGCGTTCGGCTGGCGAGGTCACTATGCTGGGACGTAGCTTGAGCGGACCCAGCCGTGAGCTCGGTGTGGTGTTTCAGGCACCCGTTTTGCTTCCCTGGCGCACAGTATTGCAGAACGTAATGGTACCAGTAGAGGTTCAGAAGCGCGACCGCGCGGAGTTCGAAGCGCGGGCGCGGAAATTGATTGAAAAGGTCGGTCTCTCCGGCTTTGAGAACAAGTATCCGTCCGAACTCTCAGGCGGCATGCAGCAACGTGTGGGCATTTGCCGAGCGCTGGTCCATGACCCCTCGTTCCTGCTCATGGATGAGCCGTTCGGAGCCCTCGATGCAATGACGCGCGAGTCGATGAACGAGGAGCTGCAGCGAATTTGGAGCGAAAGCCGCAAAACTATTTTGCTGGTGACTCACAGCATTTCGGAGGCGGTTTATCTGGCCGATCGTGTGGTGGTGATGACCCCGCGGCCGGGTAGGATCGTCGACATCATCCCGGTCGATCTGCCACGGCCACGCCACCTTGGAATACAGACCACACCGGAATTCGGCCGGTTCGTTGCCGACATTCGCCACCACTTCACTTCCGCAGGGACCGTTACCGTATGAGCGCCGATTCGAAATCACTCAATCGCCTAGCGGGCAACCTGCTGCTCTCGCTAACGACGTTCGTCATCTTCATAATCGGCTGGGAGGCAGCGGTGCGCGGTCTTGGAATATCGAAGATCGTGCTGCCCCCGCCATCGGCGGTTGCCATCGCACTGTGGGAGAGCTTGTGGCAGGGTGAACTGCACTGGCACCTTGCGGTCACGATCTACGAGATTCTTGCCGGGTTTTTTGTCGGGTCCATCGGTGGCCTGGTGCTCGGCTTTGTCATTGCGCTGTCCCCGCCGATCGAGCGGATCTTCTATCCTTATGTGGTGGCCTTCCAAACCATTCCGAAAGTGGCGATCGCCCCGATCATCGTCATCTGGTTCGGCTATGGTGTTGCATCCAAGGTGGTTATCACTGCGACGATCGCGTTTTTTCCGCTTCTGGCCAACACGATCATCGGCCTTCGTTCTGCTCCCCAGGACCAGATGGAGATGCTAGTTTCCTACACTGCATCGCGTTGGCAAGTGTTTCGCATGGTTCGCCTGCTGCAGGCGTTGCCCTACATTTTCGTTGGTCTTGACGTCGCCATCGTGCTGTCCGTCATTGGAGCGATCGTCGGCGAATTCGTCGGCGCGAAGGCAGGTCTCGGATACCTCATCCTGCAAAAGAACTTCAATTTCGACATGGCCGGCACTTTCGCCATTCTGATCATCCTTTCCCTGATCGGCGTGGGGCTTCACTGGCTGATTGGCATCGCGCAACGTCGGATCGTATTCTGGATGGACATGGCGGGCGAACGTGTCATAGGCGCGTGAAAGAAAGCGGTCGCGAGCCGCAATAAGGAGAGCAAGATGCGACAGACCGTACGCTCGGCACGAACGGACGAAGTTCCCGTCATCGACCTCGGGCCGTTGAATTCCGGCAACGATCTCACACCATTGGCAAAGCAGTTTCGGCAAGCCTGCGAGACAATCGGCTTTTTCTATGTCGCCAACCACGGTATTCCCACGCCAATCTTCGACGGGGTGTTCGCGGCAACGAAGCGTTATTTTGACTTGCCGGAAGCGCAGCGTCTCACGCACCGCATGGACGAACGTTTCCGCCGTGGCTTTATGCCCCAGGGCATCAATCAGCACCCCGGTTATGCGCCCGATCTCAAGGAAAGTTACGAGATCGGAATCGATCTGCCGCTTACCGATCCTGACGTAATCGCGGGACTGCCACTCTATGGCCCCAACCGCTGGCCGGCAGAGTGTCCCTGGCTGCGGCAGGCCGCCGAGGCCTATTTCACGGAGACTATCGAGCTGGGCAAGCGCTTGTTGCGCGTATTTGCTGTCAGCCTCGAAATGCCTCCCGACTATTTTCTGCAGTTCTGCACGAAGCCAATGGTGCAGATGCGGCTGTTCCATTATCCGCCGCAGCCACCCGTCACCGACGAGAAGGCGTTCGGCGTTGCGCCGCACTCGGACTACGGCATGATCACGCTGTTGTCGCAGGACCCGATCGGCGGTCTCGAATTACAGAAGCGCGACGGCGAGTGGATCGGCGCGCCCTTCATTCCGGGAACGCTTGTCATCAATATTGGCGATTTGTTTCAACGTTGGACCAACGACATCTATCGCTCAAATCTGCACCGCGTCGTGAACCGGACCGGAAAGGAACGCTACTCGATCCCGACGTTCTTCAATCTCGACTATTACACGCCAGTGTCGTGTCTACCGACCTGCCAATCGTCCGACAATCCGCCAAGGTATCAGCCGATCAAATCCGGCGACTACTTGTTAAGCCGCTTCCGCGACGTTCAGAAATATCGCGGCGCCGCCGCCTAGCTAATCTCGTGCGGGACGGGATGCCCCAACTTACGGCTCGCATCACATCTTGATGTTGCAAGCGATCGCCTGCTTCTCAACGGCCTCGTGGTCAAAATTATTGGCGCGTTCGAAGAAATTCGGAACTCCGATGACGAGGTCGGCAGAGGCGACCTTCTTGTCGATCTGTTTGGTCCGAAGCAAGAATTCCTGTAGCGGGTCGAACTGCGCCGGCGTGGTCTTGCCCCATTCCTTCCCGCCGCTGAGGTCCAGTGCAAGCTTCATGGCGTCCAAAGTCGCATCGAGATAGTGGACGTCATTTTTGATGAGCGTTGTTTCGTCAGCACCGGTTGGTTTGCTTGCTGGACGATAAGCCCATTGCACTTTGCGTGCGCAATCGGGATTCGTCAGCGCGAATAGTGATCCCTTTGCGGCTCCACGTACGACTGCTTCGATCGCCTTGGGGTCGCGGTCGACCGTGCTCTTAAGCGCGACCAAGGAGAAATCTGGCAGTTTGCGCCAATTTGGATCGTAAAACCGACGGAATTTGGCACCGAAGTTCTCGAACGAGGCGATGGCCGAGCCCCAATACATGAGACCCTGTACCTTGTCCGATCGCAGCGCCTGATACGCAAGCGGGCCGATGCCGACGGGGAGGATATCAATGTCCTTCTCAGCATCGACGCCATTTGCCTCCATGAATGACTTCAACAGAGCGACGCCGCCGGTGCCTAGACTAGATGTGCCGATGGCCTTTCCCTTGAAGTCTTTAACTGACCTGATGGGGCTGTCCTCTGGAACGACCAGCGACCATTCGATGACCGTGTTCATCATGACATCTTGAACTGGGATGCCATTCTTGGCGACGGCCTGAACGAGCGGCCCTGAATTGATCTGGGCGAGATCAGCCTGTCCGGCTGCCAAAAGCTGAATTGATTGGAGTGAACTCTGACCGATGAACACTTCGACATCGTACCCCTCCTGATCCCAGTACTTCAGCGCGGCGGGCATTTCGAGCCAGGGATAAGAGATGTTCAGGACTTGGCCACCATGCGCAATCCTAATCTTGGGCTTCCCCTGGGCGAACACCGGTGTTGCAATAAGCATCGCAACGATGCCAGGGACCACTGTTGCCAAGCGCCACAACGATCCAAATTTGCTCTGTGTCATGACATCTCCCCCTCACTGGAAATCGCAGGCGATCATTGACAAATATTTGCAAGCACGTCTGCTTTGCGCAAGTCGCAATCTTCAGCATACAGACTAAGTTTTAGGATGCTGTCGCTCCACATGAACCCAGAACCCATCGCCAGCTTGTTTCGTTCCTCATGCCCTTGTATTCATAATCCGGAAATTTTTCTTGGGAGAGCCCCATGGAGATTAGCCGGCGTGCGGACTTCAGCGAGATTCCGATCATTGACATTGAGCCACTTGGCCGCGACGACGCCAATGAGGCAAAGGTCGCCCGCGCTATCCGCGACGCGAGTGAACACGTGGGATTTTTTTACATCAGCAACCACGGTGTTCCACGACACGAAACGCAAAACATTTTCAAAACGTGCGAGCGCTTTTTCTCGCTTCCCCAGGCGGAGCGCGACAGAATTTACCTGATCAATTCCCCGAACTACCGGGGCTATCTTCCGATCGGCGCACTGGGCAAGAACCTGGATCGGCCGCGCGACCTTCTCGAGTCCTTCAATGTCGGTATGGAACTCGGTCCCGATGATGTCGACGTCAGGGAAGGCAAGCCATTGCACGGTCCTAATCAATGGCCGCCCCGTTTGCCAGGGTTACGTGACGAGATACTCCACTATTATGGATTAATGGAAAGGCTGATGTACCGCCTGCTGCAGGGGTTTGCATTAGCGGCGGAGCTTCCGCGCAACGGATTCGACGACATGTTTCGCAAGCCTTTGACGCAAATGCGGCTGTTGCATTACCCGGCACAAGAGGTCGTGAAGGACAACATGATTGGCGCGCGCGCACACCGCGATTTCGGATTTTTTACAATTCTGCTGCAAGACGGCGTGGGCGGCTTGGAGGTTTCGAATCGATCAGAGCAATGGGTCGTGGCACCGCCGATCGATGATATGTTCGTTGTCAACGTCGCGGAGATGCTCAAGCGCGTCACAAATGGACGTTTTTCTTCCGCGCTACACCGCGTAGTCAACCGTTATGGACGCGAGCGCTATTCGGTGCCCTTCTTCGTCAATCCAAGCTATGACGTTACACTGGAACCATTGCCTCAGTTCATCGATCAAGAGCACCCAATGCAATTCGACCCCTATCACGTCGGCGAGAATATGCACAATTTCTACCGCAATCTCTGGCCGAGCGCAGGCAAGACAGCGGCATGAGTGCAATCGCTGCCGACGCGCCCTGTCGTGACCTCAGGGAGAGTACCTTCACCGCGCATGACCGACCGCAATCAGTCGACTGCGGAAGCCAAGTTCGGCGATAGCTCTTTGAGCTTTGCTGAGTATCTCACTCGCTTACCTAAAGTTGACTTGCATTGTCACTTGGTCGGAACACTCCGATCAACGACGCTTTCCGAGCTCGCGCGCAAGCACGGGATAGTGTTGCCCCGCAACGAGGAGCAAATATACGATTTTGAGGATTTCTATTCGTTCATTCAGATTTTGCGACTCTCAGCAACCGTGATGCGGACCTCGGACGACTTTGCAAGGGTCGCCTATGAGGCGATCGAGGACGGCTACCGCGCCGGAAATCTCAAGCACGTCGAACTCATGTTCAATCCGCAGTACTTTTACAACAGCGGAATGCGCTATCGCGCGATGCTGGACGGCCTGATTGAAGGCACTCACGCTGCCCAGAAAGACTTTGGCACGACGGCCTTGTTGATCCCCTCGATCGATCGACAGATTGATCCATCGCACGCGTTGGAGATTTTGCAGGACATTCTCGATTACCGTCCCGAGATGGTGGTCGGAATTGGCTTGGACGGCCCAGAGCGCGCAGGTCCGCCGGCGCGGTTTCACGAACTGTATCGGCGCGCAGGTGAGGCCGGCTTGATGCGAACGGCACACGTATGTGAGGACAATCAGACCTTAGCCGAGGCCCCGCCGCAGAATTTTGCAATCTGTTGCGATGTTCTCAGATGTGATCGACTTGATCATGGCTACAATGTTTTGGCGGATGAGAGCATGGTCCGTCGCGCGCGAGACGAAGGCCTTTATTTCAATACCTGCACGATCACGAGCGTGCGACAGAACCTTGCGCGACGGCAGGCAAGCATCGGTAGGATGATCGAGTCGGGACTTAAGGTCACCCTCAATACTGACGATCCGCAAATGTTTAAGACTGATATTGGCCATTCCTACAGGGTTCTCTTCGACACGCGCGGCTGGGGCAAAGAGCAAGCAATACAACTCTCTTTGAACGGCGTCGACGCAAGTTGGCTGGGCAGCGGGGAACGAACCTCACTGAGGCGGCAGTTCGAAGAGGATATCAAATTGCTGGATCATCAATCTAAATTTGTCACGCCGCAGCATCATAGGTAGCGCGCATCCTTCTTGCAGTATCTAATCCTACAACAGATCATGAGCTTCGGGACCCCGACCATCCGTAACTTCGGAGTTGTTCATGCAAACGAGAGACATCGAGTACAAACATGGATCAGATGTTCTCGAAGGCTTTCTCGCCTTCGATGAGACGAAATCCGATGGACGCCCAGGCATTTTGTTGTTCCCGGAGTGGTATGGCGTAGCGGAGCACGCCAAAGCGCGCGCCAAAATGCTCGCAGAACTGGGCTATGTGGCGTTTGCAGGCGACATGTACGGAAAAGGAATACGGCCCACGCAGTTCGATGATTGCGCCCGCGAAGCGGGGAAGTATCAACGCGATCGTCAGCTGATGCGAGGTCGTGGTCGGGCGGGGTTGGATGTATTGCGCAGTCTTTCTGTGGTGAACTCCAATAAACTTGCCGGGATCGGCTATTGCGTCGGTGGCACACTCGTTCTGGAACTTGCGCGCGCCGGTGCAGATCTAGCCGGCGTGGTTACGTTTCATGCCGCCCTCAACACCCCTCGACCGGAAGACGCCAAAAATATCAGGGGAAAGGTCCTCGTCCTGCATGGTGCTGACGATCCGCTTGTCCCTGATGCCGAGGTGCTCACTTTCGAGAAAGAGATGCGCGATGCAAACGTTGACTGGCGGCTGATCAGCTACGGAAATACAGTCCATAGCTTTACGAACTGGGACCTCGACTCGGATCATTCAAAGCCAGCTGCCTACAATGCGAAGTCCGACGCACGATCTTGGGTCGCAATGCGCATGTTCTTTGAGGAGATTTTCGCCGAGACACTCAGCGAGAAACGCTGATCCGTACCGAGGAGCGAGCAACGGGATAAATTACCGTCGAATGTTAGGTAGCTGATTCCAGTAACGTATTTATTGAGCTGCAGCCGATTACTCCGCGAGAACATCAGACTGACCGACCTCGAAGCCGAGCTTAAGCAACTCGCCATGAATGCGCGGCGCTCCCCACAGAGGATTTTCCGCGCTCATCCGCCGGATCAGCGCGCGCAGTTCCACATCGATCTTCGGTCGGCCTCCAAGAGCGCGGGATTTCCACCGCCAGTACCGACGGAAGCCGGCTCGATGCCAACGTACCAGAGTCTCGGGCCGGATGACCGTGATAGCCTTGAGGACCGATGGAAACCATCGATACAGCATGACCAAGAACAAGCGATCCCCATTCGTGAGTTGGACGCGACCGTTCACCCTCCTCTGCAGCACAATCAGTTGATGTCGGAGTGCCGCGTTCTCTGCCTCGAGTCGGCCCTTCGACTTCAACGGCGAGGCAAACAGGGTCAGGAAAAAGCAGAGCAGCGCGATCATCACCGTTGACGTTTAGGTGATTCGGGCACGCAATCAATACGAATGAGGTTTTCGGTACACACAGTCGGGTGCTCAGGACTTGCAGGCTTTTGCGCTGGCTTCGATCGCGCTAGCGTCGATGTCGTTTATCTTCTGATAGTGATCGGCAGCCTTCAACCCGAGGGCGTCGGCCGGCATGATTTTGTCGATCTGCTTCGAGTCCGCCATGAAGCGGACCAGACGGTCCCAACTCGCAACATCAAAGTTGCCCCACAGCTTGTCGGCGCCGAACAGCTTGCGGCCGTTGTCCCAGGCCTGCCGTTGTGCCGCCAGGAGGTGCAGCTCCGAGCGCAATGCAGTCGCGTCGTCCATGCCGCCGGGTTTTGTTGAAGGATATTTGGCCCAGTGCAGCTTGACGGCGCACTCGGGATTGGCCCGCGTGAAGATCATTGCCTTGATGGCGCCGCGTGCGATGCCGACCGTCATCTCAGGATTCTTCTCGGCCGTATCGCGCATGACGCCCAGCGCATATTCGGGATACGTGTTCCAGTCCTCTCCCACGATCTTTCGCAGCTTCAGGCCGGCGTTTTCGAAGCCTGCGATCG